>Ga0172382_10000483_pt1 | contig 75171 bp, 76 predicted proteins | sample Leawel138RmetaG_FD_122245 | JGI IMG/M metagenome (GOLD analysis project Ga0172382, IMG submission 122245) | Leachate microbial communities from a municipal landfill in Southern Ontario, Canada - Leachate well 138R metaG | ecosystem: Engineered > Solid waste > Landfill > Unclassified | place...
CCGGTTTCGAGATGGGGAAGAATGGTCTGGGCTGCGGTCAGCAATTTCTCGGCGGTGTCGGCGAAACGGCGCGCAGCGGCAGGCGGCACGGCGGCGAGTGCCGTCGAACGGGTGATCGTCATCGGGGAATCTCCGGGAGAGGCGAAGGGTGGCAAGCCAGCGGACGCTCTCTCTCAACCCGCCAGGCTCACCCCGTTCCGGCCTTCCTCTCGCTCTCAAGAGCCGCGTACTGCTTGCAGGGCGTCGACTTGCGCCGGCCGTCTCGCCGCCATTGCGATGTTGATTGCATGCCTTTATACATGACCAACTACATGGTCAGGAGCGAGTCATGGACGGTATCAACCTTGCTGACGCCAAGGCCCATTTGAGCGAACTGGTCGATCGGGTTGCCGCTGGCGATACGATCGACATTCTCCGCCGCGGCAAGCCCGTGGCACGTCTTGAGGGAGCCAAACGCCCCCGCAAAGCGATCGACATCGCGAAGCTGCGCAAGCTGACCGATTCCCTGCCGGTACAGACCGAAAGCGCAGGCGAGTTCACCCGCGCGATGCGCGATGGCGATCGGTTCTGATGCTGTATCTCGACACGTCATTGCTGATTGCGGCGCTGACGAACGAGGTGCGCACCATTGACGTGCAGGAGTGGCTCGCAGGGCAAAACCCGGAAGAGTTGATCATCAGTGACTGGGTGGTGACGGAAATGTCCTCCGCGCTCTCGATCAAGCTACGGACCGGACAGATCGATGCGCCGCAGCGAGCCGAAGTGCTGAGCCATGTTCATCAGCTTTGCAGCGAGAGCCTGACAATCGTGCCGGTCGTTCCCGTCAATTTCCGAAGCGCAGCGCTGTTCGCGGATCAGTTTACGCTGAATTTGCGCGCCGGTGATGCGCTGCATCTGGCGATCGCTGCTGAACGAGGCGCGACGCTATGCACGCTGGACCGCCGCCTCGCCGAAGGGGGTATAGCCCTCGGCGCGGCGACCCGGTTGCTGTAGGCCCACGACACCAACCCGCTCTGGCAGGCAGGCAAAAAAAGGGGCGATCCCGTCCGGGACCGCCCCTCATGCTCAGAATTGCCGATGCCGCGCCGTGTCGATCACAAAGCCGAAGCGGCCGGGAGAATATTCATCGGCCGGGACGAGGTAGCGCCGTTCGACGCTGTCCCCGCGTCGCCCGCCAAGCGTGGCGATACACTCCGTCATGCCCGGCCAGGTGTCGGAGCGCAGGGCGGCGATCACGATCCAATCCTGCCCATGCGCCTGCGCGAACAGGCGCTGGTCATGGGTGAAGGATTCGCCGGGATTGAGCGGGCGACCATGCACGGCTTCCCAACAGTCGGGATAGGTGTCACGCAACGCCTTTTCCGCATGTCGGCGCTCCAGGGCGGTGAAGAGGTCGGGATAGCCGAAGGCGACCTTCGACCATTCCGCGTCCTCTTCGAACCAACCGCCAGCAACGCGCAGTGCCCTTGGCATCTCCGCGTTTCGCGCGCGGTCGAGTTTGAAGCCGCCGTGGCTCGCCGTTGAATGGAAGACCACGCCTTCAGCATAGATCTCGCTGCTCTGGGACATGCCCCAGGGCGTCGAGACACGCTTGTCACCGCGCTTGCGCTCAAGGCCAAGCAATTCCGTGCGATGCTGAACCTGCTCCGCGATGTGATCATGGAAGGCGGCCTCGTCGGCGACCACAGCGACGGCGCCATGGAAATCTTCGCGTGTCCATTGGTGCATCGGTCGGCGCAGCCGCCACGCATTGGCGCTCCGCAATCCGCTTCTGCCGGGGATTGCGGCATAGGCGATGTCGCAGATGAGCGCGGCCGGATCACCTTCGGCGGTCCGGCCGTAGGTGGCCGGGATGGATGGCGCCTGGTTCATGCCGCCCTCCCGAGCTGGACCGGGACCTCGTCGTCCTCGACCGTTTCCAGAACGAGATTGGAATAGCGGTTGCTCGCGGCCCAGGCTTCGGCTGCCGCCATATCGGGAGCCAGATGCCGAAGTTCGTCCTTGCCGTTCCAGCGGGTGAGCACGCGCACCATGCCGGGTTGTGGACGTTCGAGGACCTCGAAACGCAAATCCGTGGTCACGAGATAATGGCGACGCACGATGATGATGGGCGTGCCATCGGACGTATAGGTGCCTTCATGCAGCACGAAACCCGCGGGATAGGATGGGGCGCCCGGCAATTTCTTGACCAGACGGCCGCTGCTGTTGCGGCTTTGCCAGGCGCGCAGCTTTCTGGTGTGCCGGGCCGGCGGCTGCGGGGTGTCGTCAAAGTAACGAAGCACTGTGCCGAGCGAAACGACCGCGAGGACCGCGTCGGCATCGAGCACGGCGGCCGCGCCGTTCATCGGGCGGGCGGCGGTAGGGACAGGTGACATGGAGCATCTCCGGGAGAGCAGGAAGAGGCGAGCCGCCGACCGCTCTCTCTCAAGCCGGGCAACTCGCCCGCTTCCCGCCGCCCTCTCGCTCTGGCCGCCGGCCCATTCGGGACCGGCGGCAGGCGATTCAGCCCTTGAGGCCGCCGCTGGCCACGTCAGCAAGCCACTGGCTCGCCTCATCAAAATCTCCATCGTCATCGTCCAGGATGGCGGCGAGCGCCAACGCGCCGTTGCGACCGAGCTGGCCGAGGCGTTGCATGGCTGCGAGCAGCACCGGCGCCAGAGCCTCAGGGTTCGCGGTGCTGATGTCAGAAATCTTCATGGGTCAGTCTCCATTGCTCATGGTGGGAAAAGGCTGGGCGAGAGGCGCCCAGACCGGGATTGCCGGCGACCGACATGCCGCCGGCCTGCGCCGTTCAGCGGGCAGTCTGCTTGCGGTTCGAGGCGATACGCAGCGCGGCCAGCGCCGCATTGAAGGAGGCCTCGGCTTCGCCGGGTTGGGGATCGAAGGCGGCTACGACGCCCAGCGCAGCCTCGCGAATGTCCTCATCCGTCACATCGCCGGCGGTAACGCCTTCGGGCGCCTCGGTCTCTGCGATCACGTCGAGCGTCGAGCGGACATGCTCTTCGCCCAGGCGCAGGAGAACATGGGTGCCGATGCCCGGTTCGACGCCGAGCGGGCCATATTCGGCAATGCCGAGCATCTCATCGAGCATGGATTCGGTCGAACGGACCATGATGTCGTCGGCCGTGATCAGCACCGCCATTCCGCCGAACCCGTCGGGCCGCATCCTGGTACAGGTCCAGGACGAGACCACCGAAACATAGGCGAGTAGCGGCGCGCGCTGGACGATGCCCTGGAAAATCGCTTCCCAACTTGTGTCGGTCATGTCGAGCTGAAGGTAGGCGGCATCCGCATCGAGCTTGGCGAGTTCGGCGCGGACGATGTCGGCCGCCCGGCTCTCGCTGTCCCCGGACGCGGCGAGTGCGGCGCGGACCTCGTCGGCAGGATAGGCGGGCATGTCGTTGATGCCCTGCTCGGCGTAGAAATAGAGGCCATCGCCATCGGGTTCGCTGGTGAATATCCGCGAGAGGATCAGGCGCTCGAGAGGTGTCATGGCGGCCAGCGGAATACTGGGCTGAACTACCGTGGGTGAGAAATAATCAGCCATGGAAAGTCTCCGTAAAACGCGAAAGCCCGGCGCGAGGCCGGGCTTTCGGGAAGGATGGAAATTCGGGGATCAGGATTCCGGCGGCGACTGGACGGCGAATGGATCCACGATTCTGCCGAGCGGCTGCGCCCGGCTCATCCAGCGCTCGGGCCGGATGCAGCGCACCCAGTCAGCGAAACTCGGGATAAAGCCGAGATCTTCCAGAATATGCTGCTCGCCGATGAGACGAACCGGGACGACGCGGCCGGTCGAGATGGTGATCGTCGTCCCAAAGACGTGCTCTAATTCGAACACACCTTGGGCGTGGTGACGCAGCGCGCGGTGCCGGAAATCCGCGGTGATTTCCTTGGAGGGCTCGTCGAACCATTGGTGGAGCCGCAAATAGTCTTCGGGTTCGCCGCCCCATTTGCGCACCGACGACAGGGCGTGATGATAGCAATGTCCCATCGCATCCTCCTCAGAAGTCGTGCTGGAAGGAGTTGACGGCGGTGAAGCGCGCATTGTGGTCGAGCGTGACGGTCTCGGCCGCGACATCGAACGTCACCTCGCCATAGGCGCCGTCATTGTCTTCCCACCAGGGATAGAGGCGGTAGATCAGCTCCTCGGCGAAATCGCCGATCGCCCCGTTTAAGTCGGTACGGCGGGACTTGGCGCCACCGCCCGTTTCGTCAGCATAGCTGAGATCGACAATTATGCCGGGCACGTCGACGATCTCGGAGCCTGCACAGGCGACGATGTTGTCGATGCGCCCTTCATCGCCAGATCCGTCGTAACCGACCGTGAGTTCGGTGATTCGGGCATCGCGAAGCGCGCTGAACAACACCGCCTTGTTGAGCGGGAAGATCTTTTCGGCGAGGCGCTTTCGCGCCGTCTCGCGCTCCTGCCAGCTTTCCTGGACGGCGGCGAAATCGGGATTGGTGGACATGGATGGTCTCCAGAAAATGAAAAGCCCGGCGCGTGGCCGGGCAATCAAGGGTGAAAAAAGGGGACGGCGGAACGGCGCTGGACCGCCCCGCCGCCCGGAAGTCAGGCCGCGATGGCGAGATCGTCGCCGTCCTGATCATTGTCCGCGTCAGGTTCAGTGGACCCAGACTGGGCATCATCGCCGTCGAGGAAGGCTGGCAGCGCCTCGGCTCCAGCGGCCAGCGGCAGAGGTTCGTCGATCACCGGCGTCCGCAGCGGTTCGGGGAGCCAGTCGCTGTCGGAGAGCAGCCGTTCGGCCTCGCGGGCCATGTCGCCCTTCTTCAGATGATCGATCAAGCCAGCGGTCTGCGGCCCCTTGGCCTCGGCCACCGCTTCAAGGATACGCGGCTTGGTGACCCGGTTGAGGTAGTTGTCGAACGTCGGCCGCCAGCCTGCGCCGATCATGTCGAGACCCACCGCGCGCGCCAGGACATCGGCATGGTCGATCCGCCGTGCAACGCCGTGCGCCGAGACCCGGCCGCCGCCATGCTTGGGGACCGGCTCCCATTGCGCGTTCACCGCATATGCGGCGCAATGCGCGAACAGGGCCGCCTGATCGCCGCCGTCGAACTGCTGGATCGCGTCCCAGGCATCCTTTTCGGACTTGGGCAGCCGGTCCTTCCAGGCGGCATGACGGTCCTGGATCGAGGCGGCCGAGGCGCTGCTACGCAGGTCCGACGACTGGAACGGCATATAGACGCGGTTCAGCGACAGCTCCATGCAGGTCTCGCTGCTCACCGTGTAGAAGGCGGAGAGCACCATGGCGTGCAGCACGGCGGCGAAGGCCACCGACGGATTCTGCGCGAAGGCGTCCTGCAAGGCGAGCGTGCGCGCGGCCGTCAGTTCAGCGACGAGCCGGTCGGGAAGCGGCTTGATGAGGTCCTCATCCTCATCGTCCCCGGCGACGGCCGTGACCGGCTGACCCGCCGGAGCGTTGTCAGGTTCCGCTTTGACCGACACGGGGCCATCCTCGTCCGAACCAGTGACCGTCGAGGCGATATCTCCGTCCTCGACCTGCTCGGCGTCCGCCGCTTCATCCTCGGCGCGGACATAGCCACGGTCGATATAGAGGGTGCCGTCATCCTCCAGCCCGACGAACACGCCGGAGATCGCGACGTCGGTCGGATCATAGACCCTGCGGCCCTGGGTCAGCACACCCAGTTCGACGTTGATCGCTTTGACCCGCGCCTCAACCTCGGCGGGAATGTCGCCGCGGCCGTCCCATTCGGCTTCGAGCGCATCGGCTTCGGTGCGCAAGGCGCCGATCCGCGCTTCCTGCTCCTCGGTCGGCGGTTCCTGCGTGGCGTCGATCGCGCGGCAGTCCTCGTCATAGCCATAGGGCAGATCGACCAGCGCCTCGACCCACTTCCAGCCCTCGGCCAGGATAGTCTCGGACTCGGCGCGCAGCTTCTCGTCGACCAGCCGATCGAGCAGCGCCGGGTCCGAGAGCCAGCCGCCGTCATCGGGTTCGAACAGGTCGCGGATCGGCGCGGAACCGCCCGCAGCGAGATAAGCGTCGATCCCGATGAACAGGACGCGCTTGTCTGTGACCTCGACCTTGTCCTCCAGCAGCTTCGACTTGATGAACCAAGGCGTCCTGTTGCTGCTATGGGCAAGCTGGTCCCACAGATCCTCCTGTCGCCGATGATCGTCGGTGACGGTGAAGGCCATGAGCTGATCGAGCGTCATCTCGCCCTCGGCATAGATCTCGTGCAGCCTGGCCGAGACCGACGCCAGCTTCAGACGCTGGCGCACCACGGCCGGGGTGACCCGGAAATGCGCGGCGATCGCCTCGTCGCCTTCGCCCTTGTCGCTGAGGCGCTGCATCGCCCGGAACTCGTCGAGCGGGTGGAGCGGTTCGCGGAAGGTGTTCTCGGCGAGCGAGTCCTCCTCTGCGAGAACTGCGTCATCGGCCGCCTTGACGACGCAGGGCACAGGCACGGTCTTCAGCGCCCGCTTGCGCTTCACGAGGCTCGCGATGGCGAGATAGCGGCGGCCCCCGGCCGGGATTTCGAACAGGCCGGTCTCATCGCCATGCTCGTCGAGCTGGGGGCGGACATTGAGGCCGGTGAGCAGGCCGCGCCGTTCGATATCATTGGCCAGATCCTCAATCGTCACGCCATTCTTCACGCGGCGCACGTTGGACTGGGACAGCACCAGCTTGTCGAAGGGAATGTCCCGCGACTGGTTGAGGCTGATTTTGGGAAGGGCTTTCGCCATGACACGTCTCCGCGACGGGCGGTCGGAAGACTCTCTCCCAACCTCCAACCCGTCACGAAAAATCAGGCCACCCTCTCACTCTCTTCGCTGTTGCTCGGGGTGCTGGCGGCTGCGCACGACATCATGCGCCATGGCCAGGTCATGCGATCATCATGAATTGCTGCAATCCGTATCGCCGCAATTACGCGAATACGGCCGGGAGAGACGTGGGTGACGACGCTCTATCGCTGCCGGACCGCGCTCAGCGAGGTTCGGGACCAGTTCAAGACGCTCTATCGCTGCCGGACCGCGCTCAGCGAGGTTCGGGACCAGTTCAATTCGCTAACGCCGGCGCAGGCGGACTGGTCGGCTGAGGTCTGGCCCGAACGCATCGGCCTTGTGGTTTACCGGAAGGACGGCAGGCGCATCGCAGCGCCGATGCGCTGGGGGATCCCGCGGACCATTCTCGACGGGGTCCGCAATCGCCGCCCGGTTTCGACGACGATGTGGTTTGATCGCAGGACGGTCGCGGAATCGGTGCGGTTCGAGAACCCCTGGCGCTGCCTGATCGTGCTGGATTCCTTTGCCTATCCCTCAGGACCGCCCGGCAAACGGACGCGGACCTGGTTCGGCCACGAAGATCGGCCGATCTTCGCCTGGGCCGGCGTCTGGGCTCAGGTCGAGGATGAGAAGCGGTTTTGCGGCCCGCTGGCGGCCGCGAACAATGTCGTGCCGGGCCCGTCGATGCCGGTCATCCTCGACCCGGATGAGTATGATCTGTGGCTTGGCGGTCGGTTCGATCGCGCGTCGCCGCTCGCGAACCGTCCCTATTCGGAAAGGCGAATCTATCAGGAGAATCTGGACGAACCGTGGGGCCATAGACGGCGCGGATAAGACCGGTCCGGCACCTCATTGATCGAGCAGGTTGGTAAGCCGCACAAGATAGTGATTGCCGGAATGGGGGCCGCAACCGAGATGATCGCGGCAGGCTTGGACGATAAGCTCCCAAATGCGCGGCGGCATATCGCAATCCGTGCCGTCGCCGGTGAGGCCGGGATCGACCCCCACGATGACGTCGGACCATTCGTCGATCGCGCCGCCGTCATGCCATGTGAACTTGCGCTGGCCATTGGTGAGCCACTGGCGAAACGCCGGGTCTGCGAAAAATTCCGGGGCATTGATGACGATGCCCCTGCATGGGGTGATGTCCATTTTCGACTCCTTTTGGTTGAAATATGAGGGAGCCGGGCCGCGCGGGCCGGGCTTCAGTGATATTCGTCGGGCAAATCTTCCTCGACGCCCTGCCAGACGATCTCGTCGCCCTCGTAAACGCGCACGAACCCGCCGCGCCGGGGGATTTCCACTGGCGGCAGTGGCCTGGCCGCGAAATTGAGGCATGAGAACTCCGCCACCGTGGCCGAGAAGGCGAGCGGTTTGCCAGGCGCCATGAGCACCCGGTCGCAGGCGCCGCTCGGCCGCTTCGCCCGGCGACGCGACAAGCCGAGCCGGAAATGCTCATAGGCGCGTTCCTCCCATTCGGACGGCGGTGACCAATGCCGGCACCACCGACAGGTCCGAATGGGCGCAGCGGGTTCATCGGGGAGCGGCGGCCCGCCGTTGTGGCCGGCGCCGGGCGGCACCCCGCTCACGGCCAGCGCTCCTCGAGCCAGCCCCGGACCTGCTGGCGCATGATGCCGATAGGCGCATTGATCTCGGTGATGCGGGCGTCGGGGGCGACGCAGCGCAGGTCGCGGAAGCCGCCAAGGAAGGCGCGCATGACCGTGAGGTAGAGCTGCCCGCCCGCGAGTGCGACGTCGGTGAACGGCCGGGTGCCATGATTGGACAGCGAGGCGATCTGACAGCCGGGGTCTTCCCCATAGGTGTCGGGCTTGCGGGCCGAGGGCGGGCGCGGCCAGCGTGTCGTCATGCCGCCCGCGATCATCCGCCGGGCCAGCTCCGGCGTGAGCCGCGCGTCATAGTCCTCGGTCGGCGAGCGGGAATCGCGGAACCCATAACGTGCCGACAGCACCGCGACCTTGACCAGACGCCGATCGGGATTGACGGCGCGCACCGTCTGCCAGAGCGGTCCGTCATAGCGATCGATCGCGTCGATCCAGCCCGGATCGCGGCGCTTCGTCGCCGAGCAACCGAGGATGAGCAGCCGATGCGGTTCGGGCGCGCCGCCGTCCCGCGCTGTCGGCCGTTCGATCCGGTGGACCACGACGGGCCGGGGATCGGCCGCCTGGGCGAGCCGTTCGATCAGGGCAAGATCCGCGTCCGAACAGACGCCCCGCACCTCGATGTCGAAGACGTCTGGCTCGCCGGGGCGGGCATGGCGGTCGAGGAACAGGATGCCCTTGCCGAGATTGCCGCAGAACAGCAGCGTATCGGCATCGGACGGCATGCCGCTTGCATTGACCTTGCGCCGCCCGATCTGACGGAACGCCTCGGCGAAGGTCGCAGGCTCCGCCGTGACGCGCGGCTTGGCGCGGGCATGATAGCGCCAGCCCGGCCGCGCCACATCGAGCCTGCCGATCTCGATGTGGTGCAGGAAGTCCGCGAAACTGTGAGGGTCCGCCGGATAGGGACACTCACGCCATAGCGCGCGGATCGCCCGGCGCCGGTCAGCGGGCAAGGCGAACAGGCGCGCTCGCGCCCTCCGCCAGACCGCAGCGCGTTCATCGCGGCGATCCTGCTGCTGGCGCGGCCACCAGTCGGCGCGACGGGCCATTTCCTCGTCAACGCTGTGCTGGCCGCTCGCGATCATGTCGGCGAACAGCGGCAGCGCCTCGCGCTCCCGGCGTTGCTTGGTGAGAAACGCCGCGCGTTTGCGCGACGTTTCCTCATACTGGGTGGGCCTGGGCCATTTGCGAAAGCGCATGGGTCAGCACTCCCGCTCGAACCGGGCGATGATGCGCTCGGCCGCCCTGATGCTTCCGGCCTCGTCGGCTATGTCGAGCCAGACCGAGATCGGCGCGGAGGTCTCGAACAGGATGTCGCGCTCAATGCCCAGCCCGAGGCCGGCGTCGACGCCTTGCAGTTCGGTCAGGCTGAACGTCCCATATTCGACGCAGTCCATGTCGAGATCGACGATGCCGTGCAGGGTGACGCCATCGGGATCGAGCATGGTGACGAGCCATACCCCCGGCCCAAGGGGATTGAAGAATTTGGCGACCGGGACATGGTCTGCCATGGGGTCGGCCGCATTGGCGACGAGCCGCGCGCGCAGCTCCGCGGTCAGGAGGATCATGCCGCCCTCCGTTCGTCGAGTGCCGCGCCGATCGTCGTCTGGGCTGTATCGCGAAAGGCGAGCAGATAATCGGCAGCCTTGGAGGCGGCACTCGCAGCGCGCACGATTGCCCGGTCATCCGCGCGCATGATGTCGAGCCAGGCCCCGATATAGTCGGAATGGCGGACGGTCGGCTCGATGCCGAGCGCTGCGCAGACGAAAGCGCCAGCAATCTCAGCGACCAGCTCCTCGCGCCCGTATTTCTCTGAACCGAAGGCGCCGGTCTGGTCGCGATCAAGGCGGGTTCGGCTGCCGGTCCAGTGGCCGAGTTCGTGAAAAGCAGTCCGGTTCCAGTTGATCGGATCGAAATAGCGCGAGGGCGGCGGGACGCAGACCCGGTCGTTCGCCACATCGTAGTAAGCCTGATCTCCGCCGATACGGAAATCCGCGCCGATCGCGGTGATGAGGGCTTCGGCCTCGGGCAGAATCTGCGCCGGATCGGGCTGCGGAATTTCAGCCGTATTGGTGTCGGGCAAGCCCTCGCACTGGTCGATGTTGAACACCGTGAAGCGCTTCAGGAACGGGATAGTCCCCGGCGCGCGGCCTTCCTCGGCTGCCTGGCGCCGTTCATCGCCCGGTGTGAAGCGATGGGCATAGACGACGGTGGTGCCGGTCGCGCCCTTGCAGACATTGCCGCCCAGCTCGAGCGCCTGGCGGAAGGTAAGAAAGGCGTTGCTGGAAAAGCCGCGTGAGACGACGGCGTGCCACAGGATCAGGATGTTGATCCCTGAATAGCAGCGGCTGCTCGACGCATTGTGCGGCATCTGAAGCGGGGCCTTGGCCGACGCCCAGGGCTGGACCCAGGGCACACGGCCGGCTTCCAGCTCGGCGATGATCTTGTCTGTGATATCCTGATAGAGGGTCGGCCGGTCGCTGCTCGCGTGCCGGGCCTTGAACTTGCGTGCCATCGCATGTCTCCGCGACGGATCGGCCCCAAGCCTCTCTCGGGACGCTCAACCCGTCACGAAAATCCCGGCTTCCCTCTCACTCTCAGCGGGGGCGTTGCGGGGGCGGCAGGCCCCAGCTCGAAGGGGTAGCGCAAGACCGCGAAGCGGGCTTGCGGTCAGGGGAAGCCTTTCCCCACAATCCCTTCCGGTCACTTGGCGATGCGATGAACAATTGCCCTGCGCGGTATCGGCGGCAATGATTGCCCCGATGTGCAACCTCTACTCACTCGTGAAAGGTCAAGCGGCGATTCGCCAACTTGCCGAGGTCATGACCGATCATACGGGTAATCTCCCCGAGATGGCCGGGATATATCCCGACTATCCGGCGCCCATCGTTTGCAATTCCGAAGGTGGCCGCGAGCTGGTCATGGCGCGGTGGGGAATGCCGTCGCCAGCCTTCGCGCTCGAAGGCAAATCGGTCGACAAGGGCGTCACCAACATCCGCAATACGAAAAGCCCGCATTGGCGGCGCTGGCTTGGTCCGCAATCTCGATGTCTCGTTCCGTTCACCTCGTTCAGCGAGCCGGATCAATCGCATGGCGGAGATCGCAAGCCCGTATGGTTCGCACTCAATGAAGACCGACCACTGGCATTCTTCGCCGGCGTCTGGACCCATTGGACATGCGTGCGGAAGAAGGCCGAGGGGGAGATAAGCTGCGACCTGTTCGGCTTCCTGACCACGGAGGCCAATGCCGAGGTCGGCCGCTATCATCCCAAGGCCATGCCGGTGATCCTGACCGAGAAGAATGAGTGGGACCATTGGCTCAACGCGCCATGGGATGAAGTTGCTATGCTCCAGCGCCCATTGCCCGATCATGCGCTGACTATCGTAGCTAAGGGCGACAAGTCTGACGGAAGCAGTGGGCTTCTATGAGCAAACGATTCAAACGCGGCACGCAATGCGGAAGACCGAAATTCCCGCGTCCCGATAAACTCGCCACGCTTCATATCGACACCGATAACGAGCGGTTCGTTTTCACCACCAAGGACATGATCCAGAACCAACTGCGGCGGGACGGTCCCAAGATCCGTCGATCGTTCGATCTGGTGGCCAGGGACGATATAGCGGCGTGCAGCGCGGTTTTCGGATTGGCGGCGGGGCTGTGTTTTCGGCATCTGCCGCGCTTCGACGACAATGGTTACAAGGCGACGGTGTCCCGGCTGCTGTCGAGTGCGATGAGTACCTATCTGGCGAGCATCGAGGTCGCTCGGCATGGCTATCGGCGCCAATATGGAATGCTCGCCCGGTCGTTGATCGAGACGATCGCCACCGTGATCGCGATCGCGATCCGGCCCACGGCGCTCGAACAGTTTCACGCCGGAACTCTGCAATCCACAAAATGCATCGGATGGGCAAAAGAGGTGCTGGAGCCGCTTGGCCTCTATTATGGCATGTTGAGCAATCAGTTCGTTCATATCGGGCCCAACCATGCCGCCTTCGAGCCGATCCAACTCTACAAGCCGGAGGATGAAGCCCTCGGCTTCATCGTGAGTTCGATGCGCGGCAATGTCTGGATGTTGTTCCTGACGGCTGAGCTGGTGTTCCACGATGAGATCGGCAATTGCCGCTACTGGAAGCCGGCGGGCGAAGGCGTGACATTCGATCCGTCGCCGGAAGAACGGCAGTGGATGTCCAGTTTTCTGATCACGCCAGAGGAGCGAGCATCGGTGTGACCCGTGCGAGCAAAGATCACCTCGCCAGCAGCGCCCTTGCATTGTGGAGGGCCGTTTCAACAAAGCGCCGGGTATAGTCAAAGGCAGAAATCGGTTCGGGCTCGTGCGCCTTTCCCGGCGCCATGAGCTTCGTCCCGGCGATGATCTGGAAGTGGCTCACCTCGATGGGTTCGCCCTCGTGAAAGACGAAAACATCTTCGGTCTCGAAATAATCTGGCGGGATGTCGGCGAAGCTCTGGGCGGCGCTACCTGGTAGATGCCAACCGATCGCGACCGCGTTTGCCTTCGTTGGAACCAGTTCCCAATGCTTGCCGCTAAGAGATACTTCCTTGACCACGTCAATGTGGACAAGACCGGCAGCGTGCGCGGCGAATGTCGCTGCGATCAGATCCAACCAGGGTTCGGGCATTCCGCGTTTGCGCATGTCCTGCAGGCGGCCGTCGATCGCGGGTTTGACCGCGCCCGGCAGCGGAGAGTCTGTGTCAGGCTGAAGCACCCAGGGCCAGGCAATCTGAAAGGAGCGCGGCACGCCGGCCTGCCGTGCCGCCGTGCCGATGATGTTGTCGAGCGACTGGAACAGGGCGTTCGCCGCCTCGCAGGCAATAGGCTTTAGCCTTGGAAACAGCTCGCGATTGAAGTGCAGCGCGTAGCGGTGGCGGCCATCGTCGCCTCTGTCCTGGCGAAGCTGCCATGTCCGGTCATCCTCCCCATAGGCGAGCGCGCGATACTCAGCGATGTGGTGCTGCGCGCGATCATACCAGGCTTGGGCATCAGCGAGTTCGTCCGACATTTCTCTCCCTTTCGGTTCCGGCGATAGCGGACAGGCGTTTCTTTCCCGTTGCGACAAAAACAAATGATCGGGTGCGGGACGAGGGTTCGGCGGACATGGGGCGATCAGATTGACTCTCGCCGTTGATGAGAACAATTAGAGAACATTTGGACCATTTCAGATGTTATCGACTCGACCCTTATGCCCTCAGAAGTTCAGCTTTCCGTCCTCCGCGACCAGATCGCCCGTATCGAATCGGGCGGTAAGCGCGCGTGCGGCGTCCTGCCGTTCGGGATCGAGACGGTGGACCGTAAGGTGCCCGGTGGCGGCTTGGCCTTGGGCGCGCTGCACGAGGTGGCTGGCGGCGGCAATGGCGCGGTTCATGGCGCGGCCGCGGCCCTGTTCGCTGCCGGCATTGCGGCGCGCACATCGGGACAGGTGCTGTGGTGTGTGACCCGGCGCGATCTTTTCGCCCCGGCGCTGGCGCAGGCGGGCCTTCATCCCGACCGGGTGATCTATGCCGAGGTGGGCGACGAGAAGGCGGTGCTCGCCTGCATGGAGGAAGGTCTGCGCCATGGCGGTCTGTCGGCCGTGGTCGGCGAACTGGCCCGCCTGCCGATGGTGGCCTCGCGCCGCTTGCAGCTCTGCGCCGAGGAATCCGGCACGATCGCGCTCGCGATCCGGCGCTGGCGGCGCATGACCGAAGCCGCCGACTTCGGGCAACCGACCGCGAGCATGACCCGCTGGCGCGTCTCCGCCCTCCCGTCCGCGCCTTTGCCGGTGCCCGGCATCAGCCGGGCACGCTGGCTGGTCGAGCTGATCCGGGCACGCGCCGGCGATTGCGCGGATTTCGAGCTGGAGGCCTGCGATGACGCGGGCCGTCTCGCTCACCCTGCCGAACTGGCCCACGGACCGGCTGATACGGACACTCGGCGCATCGGCGCCGCCGCCTGACACCCCGCTGGTGCTGGTCGGTCGTGACGGCCGCAAGCGGCTGATTCTTGCCTGCAACCCCGCCGCCCGCGCCGAAGGGATCGCGCCGGGGATGGCGGTGGCGAAGGCGCAGGCCCTGGTTGCCGGCCTCGACGTGCGCGATGCCGATCCGGCGGGCGACGATGCCGCGCTCGAACGCCTCGCGATCTGGGCGCTCAGGCGTTATTCGCCGATCGTCGCCGCCGACCCACCCGACGGACTGCGGCTCGACATGGCCGGCGCCTCGCACCTGCTGGGCGGCGAAGAAGGGTTCGTCGCTGATTTCGCCAGGCGACTTGCCGATAGCGGGCTGACGTCTCGTATCGCCATCGCGCCGACCTATGGCGCGGCCCATGCGCTCGCCCGGTTCGGCAAGGCGCCATCCGCCATCATCCATGATGCCGGTCTGGCCGCTTCCCTCGCACCGCTGCCGATCGCGGCGCTGCGGCTCGATCCCGCCGCGATCGATGGCCTGCGCCGTCTCGGCGTCGAGAGCATCGGTGAGCTGGCGGCCATGCCGCGTGCGCCACTCACCCTGCGTTTCGGTCCCGAGGTCGGCCGCAGGCTGGACCAGGCCTTTGGCCGCGCGGCCGAGCCGTTCGAACTGGTCGAGGCGCCGGAGTTGGTCCGCGTGCGCCGCGCCTTTGCCGAGCCGATCGCGGCGCCCGAGACGCTGGCCCGTTATACCAACAAGCTGGTGACGGCGCTGTGTGAGGAATTGGAACGCCAGGGCCTCGGCGTGCGGCGGCTCGACCTGCTGTTTCACCGCGTCGATAATCGGATCGAGGCGATCCGCGCCGGCACAGCAAAGCCGCTGCGCGATGCAAAACGCATGACCAGGCTGCTCTGCGACAAGATCGAGACCGTCGCGCCGGGGTTCGGCATTGAGCTGATGACGCTCACCGCCAGCGTGGCCGAGCCGCTCGACTATCGCAGCACGGCCACGAGCCTGATCGAGCCCGCCGCGCCCGATCTGTCCGATCTGGTCGATACGCTCGCCAACCGCATGGCGCATGGGCGGCTCTACCGCTGTGCGCCGACCCAGAGCGAAGTGCCCGAGCGGGGTGTCCGGCAGATCGAGCCGCTCGCCCCGCCCGTGGGCGTGTCCTGGCCCGCCGACTGGCCGCGTCCCTCGCGCCTGCTCGATCCGCCCGCGCCGGTCGAAGCGATGGCGCTGCTGCCGGATCATCCGCCTGCCAGCTTCACCTGGGGCGGCGTGCGCCGCCGGGTGAAGCGCGCCGACGGGCCGGAGCGCATCTTCGGGGAGTGGTGGGTACGCGACGGCGAGCTGGCGGCCGTGCGCGATTATTTCCAGGTCGAAGATGAAGCGGGCGAACGCTTCTGGCTGTTCCGCAGGGGGGACGGCGAAGATCCGAACACCGGCGACCATCGCTGGTATCTGCACGGCATCTTCGCATGAGCGGCTATGCGGAACTGCAATGCGCGTCGCATTTCTCGTTCCTGCGCGGGGCATCCTCGGCCGAGGAACTGTTCGCCACCGCCGCCATCCTCGGCATCGAGGCCTTGGCAATCACCGACCGCAACAGCCTGGCCGGGATCGTGCGCGCCCATGTCGCCGCCAAGGAAACCGGCGTACGCCTCATCGTCGGCTGCCGGCTGGTCCTCGCCGACGGCACGGACATGACCGTCTATCCGACCGATCGCCCGGCCTATGCCCGGCTCTCCCGGCTGCTCTCGGTCGGCAAGGCCCGCGCCGGCAAGGCGAAGTGCGAATTGCACTGGGACGATCTGGCCGATTGGGGCGAAGGGCTGATCGCCATGCTCGCGCCCGATGCGGCCGACGATCTGACCGCGCTGCGCCTGCGCCGTCTTGCCGGCCTCTTTCCGGACCGCTGCTATATGGCGCTGACCCTGCGCCGGAGACCGCGCGATTTCCTGCGCCTGCATGATCTGGTGAACATGGCGGCGCAGGCCGGTGTACCGACTGTCGCCACCAACGATGTCCTGTTCCATGCCCCCGATCGCCGGATGCTTCAGGATGTGATGACCTGCATCCGCGAGGGGCGATCCATCGACGATGTCGGCTTCGCCAAGAACCGCCATGCCGATCGCTACCTGAAGCCACCGCAAGAAATGGCCCGGCTGTTCCGGCTCTGGCCCGAGGCGGTCGCGCGATCGGTTGAACTGGCCCAGCGCTGTCGGTTCAGCCTCGACGAACTGGCCTATCAATATCCGCATGAAGTGGTCGACGATGGCCTGACAGCGCAGGCGACGCTGGCGAAGCGCACCTGGGCGGGCGCTGCCGACCGCTATCCCGAAGGCCTTCCTGATGAAGTGGTCGATACGCTGCGCCACGAGCTGCGGCTGATCGAGACGCTCGATTATGCGCCCTATTTCCTGACGGTCGATGCGATCGTTCGCTTCGCCCGGTCGCAGGGCATCTTGTGCCAGGGGCGCGGCTCGGCCGCCAACAGCGCGGTCTGCTATGTACTCGGCATCACCTCGATCGATCCTTCGCGCAACAGTCTGTTGTTCGAGCGCTTCGTCTCGGCCGAACGGCGCGAGCCGCCCGACATCGATGTCGATTTCGAGCACCAACGCCGCGAAGAGGTGATCCAGTGGGTCTATGAGACCTATGGCCGTCACCGCGCGGCGCTGTGTTCGACCGTCATCCGCTACCGCGCCAAGGGCGCGCTGCGCGACGTCGGCAAGGCGATGGGCCTGCCTGAGGATATGATAGCGCTCCTGTCCTCGCAGATATGGGGCTGGTCGACGGAGGGCGCCGAGCCAAAACATGCCGAGGAACTGAACCTCAACCTCGACGATCGCCGGCTGCGGCTCACCCTCGATCTCGCCCGCCAGCTTATCGGCACCCCGCGCCACCTCTCGCAGCATCCCGGCGGTTTCGTGCTGACCGAAGATCGCCTCGACGAACTGGTCCCGATCGAACCGGCGGCGATGGAAGACCGCCAGGTCATCGAATGGGACAAGGATGACGTCGATGCGCTGAAGATGATGAAGGTCGACGTGCTGGCGCTGGGAATGCTCTCGGCCATGCGGCGCGGGTTCGACCTGCTGCGCGAGCATAAGGGCATCGACCTCGATCTGGCGTCCATCCCGGCCGAAGATCCGCGCACCTATGCGATGATCCGCAAGGCCGACACGCTCGGCACCTTCCAGATCGAGAGCCGGGCCCAGATGGCGATGCTGCCGCGGATCAAGCCGCGCACCTATTATGATCTGGTCATCCAGGTCGCGATCGTGCGTCCGGGCCCGATCCAGGGCGATATGGTTCACCCATACCTCCGGCGACGTGAAGGGCAGGAGAAGGTCGATTTCCCGACGCCCGAACTGGAGAGGGCGCTGGGCAAGACGCTTGGTGTGCCGCTCTTCCAGGAACAGGCGATGCAGGTGGCGATGGTCTGCGCCGGCTTCAGCGCCGCCGAGGCCGACCAGCTTCGCCGCGCGATGGCGACGTTCAAGCACACGGGAGGCGTCGTCAATTTCCGTGAGCGGTTGATGAGCGGTATGGTCGAGCGCGGATACACGGAGGAGTTCGCCGAGAAGATCATCGGCCAGCTCGAAGGGTTCGGCAGCTACGGTTTCCCCGAATCCCATGCGGCGAGCTTCGCGCTGATCGCCTACGCCAGCGCCTGGCTTAAATGCTGGCACCCGGATGTATTTTGCGCCGCACTGCTCAACAGTCAGCCGATGGGCTTTTACGCGCCCGCGCAGATCGTGCGCGACGCGCAGAGTCACGGCGTCGAGGTCCGCCCGGTGTGCATCAACGCCTCGCGCTGGGACTGCACGCTGGAACCGACCCATGACAATCGCTTTGCGGTCCGGCTCGGCTTTACCCTCGTGTCGGGTCTCGCCAATGCCGACGCTGCCGCGATCGTTGCGGCGCGTGCCGGTCAGCCCTTTGCCGACATCGACGATCTCTGGCGCCGGGCTGGCGTTCCGTCTTCCGCGCTGGTGAAGCTCGCTGAAGCCGATGCGTTCCGCCCGGCCTTCGGGCAGGCGAGACGGGAGGCGCTATGGGCGATCAAGGCCCTGCGCGATGAGCCGCTGCCGCTGTTTGCCGCGACGGCCAATAACGATGGCCGTCCGCCTGCCGAGATCGTCGAGGAGGCGGTCAGTCTGAAGGCGATGACGGCGGGGCGCGAGGTGGTGGAAGACTATGCCCATGTCGGTCTGACACTGCGCCAGCATCCGGTTTCATTCTTGCGCGCCGATCTCACGCGCGAACGCTTCCTCTCCTGCGCCGAGGCGAACGGGCTGAAGGATGGTCGGTCGGTCCGCACCGCCGGGCTGGTGCTTGTCCGCCAGCGGCCGGGCAGCGCAAAGAACGTCACCTTCATCACCATCGAGGACGAGACCGGTATCGCCAATCTCATTATGTGGCCGGATCTCTATGAGAAGCAGCGTAGGATCGTGCTCACCGCGACGATGCTGGGCCTGCAAGGGGTGATGCAGCGTGAGGGCGAAGTGATCCACCTCATCTGCGCGCGGCTGTTCGATCTGACGCCGATTCTGGCGGGCCTTGGCGAGCGCGAATCCAAAGCAGATTCCACTGGCCGATCGGTCGCCCCCAGTCTCCGTTTGAAGTCGCGAAACTTCCACTGAGCCAGGGGCCACGGAGCACTCCGCCTCCGGCGAGAATCGCCGCACCGGCTACACATTGAATTTAAAGGATTTTCTCAAAAATCGCTGCTTCCGTGGCTGCTTCCGTGAGCGAAACAGGAGAAAATACCGGATGCTGGCCTTCGCCTAAGTAGCTGATTTTTTTGAAGAAATTTGGCGCACTCGACAGGATTCGAACCTGTGGCCTCTGCCTTCGGAGGGCAGCGCTCTATCCAGCTGAGCTACGAGTGCTTACCGACCCCCGTAGTTGGGGGCATAAAAATCGTCAATCTGCCGACTGCTTCCGTGGTGCTTCCGCGAGGCTTTTGCCTCAAATCACCGCTTCCACCATTATCGACCTAACCTCTTGTTACTTCAATCCTTTTTTGCCACCATCTCGCCCGGAAGACAGCTTGACTTCCGCCTTCGGAGGGCAACGCTCTATCCAGCTGAGCTACGGGTGCCTGGAGGGTCGGTCCATGCGCGGCGGGAGGGGGAAAGTCAAGGACGGATTATCAGTAAGTCCCCGACGGTCAGACGGGGAACGAGGTCGATCAGGCGGGTGAGGGGGATCGCGATGCAGCCTTCGGTAGGGCTGAAATCCGGAGAGGTGGCGTGCCAGAATATGGCGCTGCCAGCGCCCCGGACCGGAGGCTGATTGTGGGCTAATGTGATAATGATGTTGTAGACATGGTCGTCCCGCCAAAGCTTCTCGGCGGAAAATTTATGGGGATGGCGGACGGGGCGGTTATAAGCGGGGTCGGCGGGATCATCGCTCCAGCCGTCATCAGGGCGGAGCCAGCGCCAGGGAAGTGCCGTGCGGGGTGGAGCTACGCGGTCAGGGCGAAGTAAAGCGCCGAGGATAGGCCACTCACCGATCGGTGTAGCGCCATCGCCTTCGCGTTTTGCTCCGGCGGCGATCGCACCGCTGCGCCCGATGGCGCAAGGGACGGTTTCGCCGAAGGCTGTCAGCGTGCGCGCGGTGCAATCGACCCGTAACTTTTCCATTATAAAATATGCCGTTGCCGATCCCGCTTTGTCACAAGATAATGGGCGTTGTGCGGATTTGGCGGCAGTTTGTGGCTCACGCGTTCCGCGATTTTGATGCCCTCCGCAGCCAGCATTTCGGCTTTTAGTGGATTATTCGTCAAAAGCCGGATTTCCATAACTCCAAGCATTTTCAGCATGGCGGCTGCGATGTCGAAGTCGCGTTCGTCGTCCTGAAAGCCGAGGTGCAAGTTGGCGTCCACCGTATCGAAGCCCTGATCCTGTAATTGATAGGCGCGCAATTTGTTCATCAGGCCGATACCGCGCCCTTCTTGCTGCAGATACAGCAGAATTCCGCCTTCCTCGCCAATACGGCTGACAGCAGAACGCAATTGCGGCCCACAATCGCATTTCAGGCTACCCAGCACGTCGCCGGTGAGGCAGGCGCTGTGCAGACGGACCAGCGGAACATGCGGATGCCCCGTTGCGCCGCTTTTGGCGATCAGCAGCGCCAGATGCTCCGGTCCGCCATCCTGCGGGCGGAAGGCAACCACCTGCGTATCCTCCGCGCCTTCGAGTGGCAGGCGGGCGCGGCTGACAATGTTTAAACGCGGTGCACGGCGCCATGCCAGAATGGCCTGTGCATCGGCTTCCAGCATATCTGGCGGGCGCGGCGTATCGGCCACGGCAAACAGTGCGGCAGGTAGCAGACCCGCGCGTTTCGCCAGGGCCAGCGCGGCCGTGGCCGCCCGGGCATGACGTTCCAGCGGGCGGGTAGGGAAGGGCCCCTTGAAGGGCATGGCCAGGTCGCTGACCGGATCGGCGGCGGCGATGCTTGTCACCAGATCCAGCCATGGCATGCGTGCAATGGCCACCGCGCCATGGCTGTCGGCGGCGGCGCGCTGGTTCAGCAGGTTCAGAGTTGCTGCCCGCTCCGGTGTAATCAGAAGGTCGGCATGGCGATGCTGTTCCAGCCCCGAAAGCGATTCAGCGGTCGCCAGTTCAGCGGAAATGATCGTGAGGGCCACATCTCCGTCGACGATCCGCACCGCCTCGCCGCGCCGGAGATCGTCCACGGCGCGGGCCAGCGCCAGATCGCTGGCCGGATCAATGCGCGGGTTCACAGCGCGAAGCGTGCGAGCAGGGGCACATGATCCGAAGGACGTTCCCAGCCGCGCGTATGCACCAGGGTTTGCAACTCTTGCGCGGTATGGGCGATGTCGGGAGAGGCCCACACATGATCCAGCCGGCGACCACGGTTGGAGGCTTCCCAGTCGCGGGCGCGATAGCTCCACCAGGTGAACAGTTTTTCCGGCAGTGGCACGAAGCGGCGACCCAGATCCACCCAGCCGTGGCTGCGTTGCAACATGTCCAGCGCCTCCACCTCTATCGGCGTATGGCTGACCACATCCAGCAAAGCCTTGTGGCTCCAGACATCTTCGGGATGCGGGGCGACGTTGAAATCGCCCACGATAATCGTCTGCCCCGGCAGGGCGCCGGACCAGTCGGTCATCCTCGCCAGAAAATCGAGTTTTTGCCCGAACTTGGGATTGACGGTGCGGTCGGGAATATCGCCGCCGGCGGGCACATAGACATTATGCAGCGCAATGCCCGACGGCAGGCGCACCGCGATGTGCCGCGCTTCGCCATTGGCTTGCCAGTCGTTCCTGCAATCCAGTGTTACCGGGATACGGGAGAGAATGGCCACCCCATGATGCATACGCTGGCCGGCAATATGATTGTGCACGAAACCCGCCGCCTCGAATGGGGCCATCGGGAAAACGCCGTCCTCGCATTTGGTTTCCTGCAGGCAGATGATGTCCACCTGATGCTCGGACAGTAAACGCTTGATCAGATGAGGCCGGGCGCGGATGCTGTTGATATTCCAGCTGACGATTGAAACGGTCATAATGTGCATCGCATAGTGCGCCACGGCGGTATCGTCACGCGCGAAAAACGCCACAGTCCTGGATAACCCTGGAAAAAGGTTGGCCCCCGCTCCGGGGGCATGGAGCGGGGGCCGGTTGCGTTCGTCACGCAAATGGCGGATCGAACCAGACGGGCAACAGGGGGCAAATCCCGCCGGTGAACCTCGCCACTATTCAGACCATAACAAGGGATTCCTTGCGCCTGCCTGAATGAACGCGAATGTTGGGGCGATGTCATCCAATGTCAATAACAGACCGTAAAACGCCGGTAAGGGTGCGACAAGGCGTGGCGAACAGGCCATCTACGCCGGCATTATCCCGGCCGCCCCGGAACGCGCCCGCGCTGGCGTGGATCCTGAAAGCGAAACCGCGAATCTGCGATGTCGGCGTTAAAGCGCGGATTGGACAGCGTTACGTTCGTCAGATTGCCCTGCGCGTCCGTTACCCGCCAGCCCGAAAGCCGCAGTCCGCCCGGGGCGGCGGCATCCCTCGCCAGAAAGAAGAGGATCGATCCGGCCTCCGGCTTCGCCCGGTCTTCGGCATGCACGGCAACCATGCCGGGCACAGGAGATTGATCTTCGGGCAATACCCGCGCCACCGACGCCAGATCGGCGTGCGGATCCAGCAATACGCCCAACGCCGTGGACCGAATCGGCCATTGCGAGACCTGCGACACCTGATAATCGACGAATGACAGGGTCCGCCCGTCCGCCACCACCAGATAGGGGGTCTTTCCGGCATAGTCGAACCGCACCTTGCCAGGACGTTTCAACAGCATCTTGCCGGAAGCAACGCCGCCATCGCCCGCCGTTTGTGTGAAATCGGCGGTCATGGTCGAGGTGGCGGCAAACGCGCGCTGGACCTCCGCCAGAGACACCGCCTGGCGCGGTTGCGCGGCGGCGGGCGTGACGATCAGCGCAAGGGCTGTGAGGATCGGAAATATTCTCATGCCGATGTCGATGCCGTATCTGCACTTAACTGTGCTTGAATTGCCATCATCGCGTCTTCGAAGGCGTCGTAATGGTCGATCAGTTGATTTGCTCCCAATTCCTCCACTGGATCGGTCGAAAAACCAAAGCTGACGAGGATCAGCGGGATTTGCGCGGCGATGGCAGTATCGGCATCGGTGCGGCTGTCACCGACGAACAAGGCGCGTCCGCCGCCGGCGGCGGCAATAGTTTCCGTCAGGTGACGCGGATCGGGCTTGCGAAACGGGCGCGAATCGGCACCCAGAATCGCCGAAAACCGTTGCTCCCATCCCAGGGCCTTTACCAACTGGTGGCTCAATCCCTCCATCTTGTTGGTGCAAATGGCGAGCCGCACATCGCGGGCCGTCAACCGGTCCAGAAGAGGCTCCAGACCCGGAAATGGCCGGGTGTGCACTGCGATATTCGCGCCATAATAATCGAGAAACAGGCGCAAACCCTGTTTCACAAGCTCGGGCGTAAAACCACCGCTTTCCCCCAATGCACGCTCCAGCAGCGCGCGGCCACCATGTCCGACCATTGCGCGGACTTCTTCGGGATCGACCATTGGCCGATCCAGTTTCTTCAGCGCATGGTTGAGGCTGGCGGTGATATCGCCGGAACTGTCGACCAGCGTGCCGTCAAAATCGAAGACGACAAGGTCGAAGGCGGAACTGGTCATGCATAAACTCCCGACAACTGCGATGGCCTGTCTGTCATGGTTGACGGATGGCGTTCATATGGCTTGTCCTGTAGGGGGCCGCCATGGCAGAGACAACCACCATGACAGCCTCCCCCTCTCCGCTGGCCGCCATTATCCTGGCGGCGGGCAAAGGCACGCGTATGCGTTCCGATACGCACAAGGTTTTGCACCCGGTTGGCGGCAGGCCGATGCTGATGCATCTGCTGCATACGCTGCAGGCGCTTGAGCCCGAACGCACGGTGATTGTCGTGGGGGACCGGGCGGAACAGATTGAAAAAGCCGTTGCCGGCAAGGCCGAAACCGTGGTGCAGCATCCGCAACTGGGCACTGGCCACGCCGTGCTGCAGGCAAAGGCGGCGCTGGCGGGTTTTGGGGGTAATGCGCTGATTCTTTACGGCGATGTGCCCTTGATCCCGGCGGCCACGCTTGCGCGACTGGTAGCGGCGCTCGATGGTCCGCAAGCGCCGGCCATCGCCGTACTGGGTTTCCGTCCTGCCGTCCCGGGCAGCTATGGCCGCATTCTGGCGGACGGCGAAAATGTCATTACGCGTATGGTCGAAGCAAAAGATGCGAGTGCTGAAGAATTGCAGGTGCCATTGTGCAATTCGGGGCTGATGGCGGTGCGCGGCGATCTGCTGTTTGCGTTGCTGGAACGTGTAGGTAACGCCAACGCCGCCGGTGAATATTATCTGCCGGATATCGTGATGCTTGCGCGCGAGGATGGTTTGCGCAGCGTTGTGATCGAAGCGCCGGAGAGCGAACTGCTGGGCGTGAACAGCCGCGTCGATCTGGCGGCGGCGGAGGCAGCCTTTCAACAGGCGAAGCGCAGGGAATTAATGGAAGCGGGCGTGACCCTGATTGCGCCCGAAACCATTTTTCTTGCCGCAGACACAGATTTGGGCCGGGACACCATCGTGGAGCCGCATGTGGTGTTCGGGCCGGGTGTGCGCGCAGGAGAGCGGGTGAAGATCCGGGCGCATTCACATCTGGAAGGCGCAGACATCGCCGATGATTGTGAAGTGGGCCCGTTCGCACGATTGCGACCAGGCTCGGTTTTGGAAGCGAAAGCGCGGGTCGGCAATTTCGTCGAGACGAAGAATACGACGCTGGGCGCTGGCGCCAAGGCCAATCACCTGAGTTACATCGGTGATGCCCATGTCGGTGCAGGGGCCAATATTGGCGCCGGCACCATCACCTGCAATTACGACGGTTTCCGCAAATATCGCACAGAGATCGGCGCGGGAGCCTTCATCGGATCGAACAGTTCGCTGGTTGCGCCGGTCAATATTGGCGCGAACGCCATGGTGGGCGCGGGAAGCACGATCACCCGCGATGTCGCGGACGACGCCTTGGCCGTCGCGCGCGGGTCGCAGAATGAAACGCCGGATGGAGCCCGCCGGTTCCGCGTCCGGATGTCCGAAGGGAAGCAGTAACAATATGTGTGGTATTGTCGGCATCATCGGCACGCAATCCGTCAGCGACCGGCTGGTGGATGGCCTGCGGCGGCTTGAATATCGCGGCTATGATTCCGCCGGCGTCTGCACCATCGTTGACGGCGGTTTCGGTCGCCGCCGGGCTGAAGGAAAGCTGATCAACCTGGCGAACCGCCTGCAAGCGGAGCCGCTGGCCGGCCATATCGGCATCGCGCATACGCGCTGGGCCACACACGGCAGACCGACCGAGGATAACGCGCACCCGCATATCGTCGGCGATGTTGGCGTGGTGCACAATGGCATCATCGAAAACTTCAAGCCGCTGCGAGACATGCTGATCGCCGAAGGGCGAAAATTTACCTCCGACACCGACACCGAGGTGATTGGTCATCTGGTGGCGCGCGAACTGGAAGGCGGCGCCGATCCGGTTACGGCGGTGCGCGCTGTGCTGCCCCAACTGCATGGCGCATTCGCGTTGGCGCTGCTGTTCCGTGAACATCCCGATATGATGATCGGCGCGCGGCTCGGCGCGCCCCTTACCATTGGTCTTGGCGAGGGCGAGAATTATCTGGGATCCGATGCGCTGGCGCTGGCTTCGCTCACCCAGAATATCATCTATCTGGAAGAGGGTGACTGGGCCATCATTCGCCGTGACAATGTCACCATATATAGCGTTGATAATAAGGAAGTCTCCCGCCCGATAACCCAATCCGGCGTTTCGGGCGCGCTGATGGAGAAGGGCAATTATCGCCACTTCATGCAGAAAGAGATTTTCGAGCAGCCTTTGGTCGTGGCGCAGACGCTGCAGTCCTATCTGAAGCCGCTGGAAGGCCGGGTGGCGCTACCCATTCCCGATTTCGACCTGGCCGCCATAGATCGTGTCACCATCGTCGCCTGCGGCACCAGTTTCTACGCCGGCATGGTGGCGAAATACTGGATCGAGCAGTTTGCGCGTGTACCGGTCGATATCGATGTCGCATCCGAGTTTCGCTATCGTCGACCCGTGCTCGCGAACGGCGGCCTGGCGTTATTCATCAGCCAATCCGGCGAGACCGCCGATACGCTGGCCGCACTGCGCCATGCCCGCGCCGAGGGGCAGCGCATTGCCGCCGTTGTCAACGTGCCGACCAGTTCGATGGCCCGCGAAGCTGATCTGCTGTTGCCAACGCACGCCGGCACGGAAATCGGTGTCGCCTCCACCAAGGCTTTCACCTGCCAGCTGGCGGCGCTGGCGGCGCTGGCAGCCAACCTGGCGCGCGCACGCGGTCAGTTATCCGCCGAAGAAGAACGCGCCATCGTCACCCATCTGGCCGAAGCTCCGGCGGCGATGAACGCAGCTTTGGATCATGATGAAGCCATCGCTGCCATTGCACCCATGGTGGCCCCTGCGCGCGATGTATTGTATCTGGGACGCGGGCCTGATTATCCGATGGCGCTGGAGGGCGCACTCAAACTGAAGGAAATCAGCTACATCCACGCCGAGGGTTATGCGGCGGGTGAAATGAAACATGGACCGATCGCGCTGATAGACGAGCATGTGCCGGTGATCGTGCTCGCGCCGTCGGGACCATTGTTTGAAAAGACCGTGTCCAACATGCAGGAAGTGCAGGCGCGCGGCGGCAAGGTGATCCTGATCTCCGACGCGCCGGGTATAGCTGCTGCAGGTCAGGATACCATTGCCACCATCGAAATGCCGCAGGTGCATCCGCTGATTGCGCCGCTGATCTACGCCATTCCGGTGCAATTGCTCGCCTATCATGTGGCCGTGGCGAAGGGTACGGATGTGGACCAGCCGCGCAATCTGGCGAAGTCAGTGACAGTGGAATAGTGGCTCGGGAGTATAGGTTTGGTGAAGGTCGGGCTGCCCGAAATCTGTTGCTGAAAAGATGCCGTTCTGACTTCTTAAGCGGAGTAACCATTTTAGTACCTAGAGTTGGAATATAATCTGGCATAAAGCGGCTCAACGCAATGTCGAAGGAGCTGCGCTCTTGGGTACTGGAGCACAAATACCTCTTGAGCCTTTTGGTATTCGGTACGATACAGCCAGCCAGCCAGCCAGCCTGTCATCCAGATTACGCGCATGGCAGCTGCGAGACTCCCGTAATATTCAGGTAGCCGTCGTATATGGCTTCTTGCTGAAAGGGTGGACGGGGCCAGGCATTGATGTGCAGGAGGATCAGGTCCGCCTGAACTTTCCGGTGGAGACCGTGGAGCAGCTTGAGCGGCAGGTTCTCATGGGTTTGCACGGCATGTATCAGGTGGTTACGCAGGCTCCCTTGCCACGCCGCCTATATCTGGATGCGGGCGGATCTGTTCCGGCGATATATTGCGTTCGTACCGGGCGGATTGCGTCGTCCGCGCATATGCTTTTCGGGCAAAAAGAATATCAGGACCGTTTTATTGCAGACCGATACGAACGATTGGTAGCGCAAGAGGGACACGGGTGGATTTCCGGAACTTTAACCGCTCATGCCGATGCGGTGCGCCTGTTACCTAACCATTATCTGGACCTGGAGAGGCTGTCGGCACATCGATATTGGCCACATTATCCAGACTTTCAGGTCCAGATGCCGTTGGAAACTGCCGCACAAACCATAGCTGCCGCGATACGTGGATATGTCGAGGCGTGTGCGCGTGAACACACTATCTTGATCACCGCAACGGCCGGATTTGATAGCCGTATTCTGATTGCCGCTGCGCGCAACGTAGCAGATCGGGTCTCGTTTGTTACCTTCGGTCAATTGGGAGACGGACTGGATCAGTATATGGCGGCTCGAATGGCACAGGGTTTGAACCTGCGGCACACGCTGGAACCGATAATTCCGGCAGATCACCAAGAGCAGAAACGGTGGGATGCCTACGTCGGACATTGTGTGAGAGAAATAAATCGTCTGATTCATCCTACCTTGAGTGCGGTATCTGGTGACCTCATGCTGACCGGTATGTATGGTGAAACAGGACGATCGCGTTTATACCGGCAGGACACGGATACGATTAACAATCAGCCGGCGACAGCAAGTTTTATTGTCTCGCGGTTGACCCTGCCGCTGGATAGTGAACTACTCCGCAATATCGAGAAATGGCTGGATCCCATCCGCACATTGCCCCGGTCTGCTGTCCTTGACCTGGCATTCAATGAATTAAAGTTTGCAAGCTGGGCCATGGGGCAGGCTCCTGTTCAAAAGGCCATGAAGTGGAGCCTGATGCCCTTTGCGCAATATCAGGTGCAGCAGGCGTTCATGTCCGTTCCTCCGGCGGTGAAGGGAACCAGCGCCCTGTTCGACCGCATAGGGGAAATCCTGTGGCCCGAAGCTATGTCATTCCCCATCAACCGCTATGGAGATTGGCGCGACCGGTTTGGCAAACTGGCCAAAATCACAAACCGCGAGGCATGGGTGCGGTATCTGCGTGATCGGCGGGCCGGGCACAAACGCGCTGCATAACCGGCGCTTCGCGCAGAGGCAGCACCGCCCACAGGCGGATAATATGATATAAGGCGCAACAGCAAGATACTGCCCCTTGGCGCGCTGTTATCCATCGGATACGGTGCGCGCCATGTTTTCCATAGCTGCGTTTTCATGACCGAAAAGCCCGTCGCCAGCCCGCTGCTGACGCTTGTCGATGGCTCGGGGTTCATCTTCCGCGCCTATCACCGGCTGCCACCGCTGACAGACCCTGCCGGTACGCCGGTGGGCGCGGTGTTCGGCTTCACCACGATGATCTGGAATCTGATTGAGGCTGCGCGGAAGTCGCCGGAAGATGATTATCTGGCGGTCATCCTGGATGCCGGAAAACGCAGTTTCCGTAACGATATATATCCCGATTACAAGGCCAACCGCCCACCGCCGCCGGAAGATTTGATCCCGCAATTTCCGTTGATTCGCGATGCCGTAAAGGCGTTGGGGGTGCCGTGCATCGAGCGCGAGAATTTCGAGGCGGACGATCTGATCGCCTCCTATGCCGAAGCGGCGATGGAAGCAGGCATGCGTGTCACGGTCGTCAGTTCCGATAAGGATCTGATGCAGTTGATCCGCCCCGGCCTGACGCTTCTGGATACGATGCAGAACAAGCGCTTCACCGAAGAGGAGGTGATCGCGAAATGGGGCGTGCCGCCGGATCAACTGGCCGAAGTGCTGGCATTGATGGGGGACAGCGTCGATAACGTGCCGGGCGTGCCGGGCGTGGGCCCGAAAACCGCCGCCGATCTGATCCGCGAACATGGGACGGTGGATGCGGTCCTCGGGGCCGTAGACACGATCAAACGTCCGAAATTGCGGGAGAATCTGACCATTCATGCGGATAACGCCCGCATGTCGCGCGTTCTTGTCGATCTGAAACGCGATTTGCCGCTCGATCCGCCGCTCACCGACCTGAAACTGGATCATCGCGAAGACCCCAGGGCACTGGCGACATTTTTCGCGAAGCATGGTTTCCGGTCCCTGCTGGCGAAGCTCGGAGATGTTGGCCGCATCGCGGCACAAGGAATTGAAAAGCCGACGATTGAGGAGGGGGCGCCCGAACAGCCCCCGTTCGACCATGACAGTTATGAATGCGTCACTACGGCGGAACGGCTGCAATGGTGGATCGACGAGGCCTGTCGTGTCGGTATGGTTGGCTTTGATACGGAAACGACGGGCCTTAACGCGATGACCGCCGAACTGGTCGGCTTTTCTCTGGCCACCACACCCGGCCAGGCCTGCTATGTGCCCGTCGCCCATGTATCCAGCGATGGTCTATTATCTGAACGGCAGGAGCAACTGGATATCGCAGACGCAATCGCGCTGGTGGAACCGCTGTTGACGGACCCGGCAGTGCTGAAAATCGGCCAGAATATCAAATATGATATGCTGATCATGGCCAAATATGGTGTCAATGTGTCTCCCATCGACGATACCATGCTGCTGTCCTATGCGCTGGGCGGCGGTCTGCATGGCCATGGGCTGGACGAACTTTCCGAAAAACATCTCGGCCATACGCCAATCACGTTCAAGGACGTCGCTGGCAGTGGCAAGGCACAACTGCGCTTCGATCAGGTGCCGCTTGATGTCGCCACCCCCTACGGCGCGGAAGATGCCGATCTAGCATTGCGTCTGCATGCGCTGCTGCGCCCGCGCCTGTGGCGGGATAAGGTCACCCGCACGTATGAATGGTGCGATCGGCCATTAATTCCGGTGCTCGCCCGTATGGAGCAGGCAGGGATCAAGGTGGATCGTGCCGAACTGGCTCGCATGTCTGCGGAGTTTGCTAGCGAAATGGCGCGGCTGGAAACGGAGATCCACGAACTTGCCGGTCAGCCCTTCGCCATCGGCAGTCCGAAGCAATTGGGCGAGATATTATTTGAAAAACTCGGGCTAACCGGCGGAAAAAAGGGGAAAACCGGCCAATATTCTACCGACGTCAACGAACTGGAACGTCTCGCCGCTACCGATGAACAGCCGGGCGCTGATATTTGCCGCCGCGTGCTGGACTGGCGACAGGTCTCCAAGTTGCGCTCCACCTATACGGACGCGCTGCAACAGCAGATCAACCCGCAAACGGGCAGGGTGCATACCTGTTTCGTCATGGCGGGCACCACGACGGGCAGGCTCGCCTCGAACGACCCGAATTTGCAGAATATCCCGATCCGCACCGAACAGGGCCGCCGCATCCGCGACGCTTTTGTGGCGGAACCGGGCAATGTTATCCTCGCTGCCGACTATAACCAGATCGAACTGCGACTGATGGCGCATATTGCCGAGGTGCCGGAATTGCGCCGGGCTTATGCCGAAGGCGCGGACATTCACAGCCTCACCGCCCGGCAGATTTTTGGCCTTGCCGAAGATGAACCCGTGGATCGCGATCACCGCAATCGCGCCAAAACGATCAATTTCTCTATTATATATGGCATTTCCGCCTTTGGCCTCGCGCAGCGCCTTGGCATTTCCCGCGGGCAGGCGCAGGACTTCATCAACCGCTATCTCGATCGCTATCCTGGCATTCGCCGCTATATGGCTGAAACAGTGGCAAAAGTGCGCGAATTCGGCTATGTGACGACGCTGTTTGGCCGCCGCATCCATGTGCCGGCGATCCGCGCGAAGGCCCAGGGTGAACGCGCCGGGGGCGAGCGCGCCGCCATCAATGCGCCCGTGCAGGGCACGGCCGCCGACATTATCAAGCGGGCGATGGTTCGCATGGAGCCGGCCTTGCACGATGCGGGCTTGACCAATACCCGCATGCTGCTTCAGGTGCATGACGAACTTGTGTTTGAAGTGGCGGCGGCGGAAGCGGAACGGGCGGCCGTAATCATTCGCCGGGTGATGGAGGCGGCGGCAGCACCGGCGTTGAAGCTGAGCGTGCCACTGGGAGTGGAAATCGGAACAGGGCCGAATTGGGGAGCAGCGCATTGAAGAAATATGGTGTTTTCATGGTCCTGGCACTGGGCCTCGTCTCTGCCGCACAGGCAGCAATCCAGGCCGAACCACCCGTGCCGGTCATCGTGCCGCCGGCCACCGCCGTCCCGCAAGGAACGACGTTGTTACCACGGGCCATACCTGTTCCTGAAGGCGTGCCGACGCAGACCTTTATTTGCGGCGACGGCACGGCAGCCGAAGCCGTGCAACAGGAAGCCGCGGGTGTGCTGCATGTAAGCCGTCAGGGCGAATCCTTCGTGTTGTTCCAGGAAGCCGGAGCAAACCCGCCGCGCTACGCCGCGCGCGAAGGCACGGTGATCGTTCGTGACGGGCTGGTTGTCATTACACGCCCCCACCACAAGGTGGTGCTGTGTTATTACCGCCCGGAAACGCCGGTTGCCGGATTATTGTGGGGGACAATTACCAAAAAGGACCGCAGCGCCTTGCCCGAAGGCACAAAGGCAAAAGTATTTCTGGTAGACCTGTCGCGCGCCGATGCGCCGGCGCTGGAAATCGCCAGTACGGAAATCATCACGGTTGGCAACCAAACGCCCTTGTCCTTCCTGATCCGCTACAATCCCAATCGCATTTCAGAACCCCGGGCAGGAAAATATGGGCTGCAGGTCCGCATGACGGACGCCAGGGGGCGGCTAACCTACATCACGAACAGCCAGCTTCCTCTTTTTGCCGAGGGGTTGGCCCAGGCGCCGGTCGAGGTCGAAGTGGTTCCGGCACCGCAGGCAGAATGATCCGTCCGCACGGCTGGGCGATCATCGACAAACCCCTCGGCCTGACGTCGGCGCAAGTCGTTGGTCGCATCAAAGGCAGTTTCCGCCGCACGGGTATTCGCGATCTGAAAATCGGCCATGGCGGGACGCTCGATCCGCTGGCGACGGGCGCTCTGCCGATTGCGCTGGGGGAGGCGACCAAACTGGCGGGTTTCCTGCTGAACGGACGCAAGGGTTACGTCTTCGCTATCCGGTTTGGCAGCCAGACGGCGACCGATGATGCCGAGGGCGAGACGGTTGCGACGAGCGATGTGAAGCCTGACGCCCAGGCCATTACCGCTGTCCTGCCGCGCTTTATGGGGGCCATTCGGCAGCGTCCCCCGGCATATTCGGCGCTGAAAGTGGATGGACGACGCGCCTATTCTCTTGCCCGGGCTGGAAAACCACCGGAACTGGCCGAGCGCACGATCACCATATATGATCTCAAACTGCTATCGGTCGACGGCGACCTCGCCCGATTTGCTGTATCCGCCTCCAAGGGCACCTATGTGCGCAGTCTTGCGCGTGATCTGGCACTGGCGCTGGGCAGTGTCGGCCATGTTGCCGAATTACGCCGGACACACGCAGGACGTTTTACGCTGGACGACGCCATTTCGCTGGACAATTTTACGGAACTGGTGCAGACGGGCGGACTTGAACAGGTATTAAAGCCGCTGACTGCCGGGCTGGACGACATCCCGGCCCTGGCAGTCGATCCGGAGGATGCAAAAGCCCTGAAACAGGGCAAGCGACTTTCCGGTTCCCGCGCGCAGCCCGGCCATTATATCGCAACCGAAGGGCCTGTTCCGGTTGCGCTGGTCGAGGCGACGCAGCACGATCTTCGGGTCGTGCGGGGGTTTAATTTTTGATATGAAGGAGCCCCGATGTCGATTACTGCCGAGCGCAAGACTGCGCTGATTGCCGATAATGCCCGCACCGAAGGGGATACGGGCAGCCCCGAAGTTCAGGTTGCGATTCTGACGGAGCGCATTTCCAACCTGACCGAACATTTCAAGACCCACGCCAAGGATAATCACTCGCGCCGCGGTCTGCTGATGCTGGTGAACAAGCGTCGTGCGCTGCTTGATTATCTCAAGCGCAAGGATCTCGGGCGCTATCAGGCGCTCATTTCGAAGCTTGGCCTGCGTAAATAGGCCATAACAGACGAAACGGCCCCGCTGCGGGGCCGTTTCTCTATCCGGTGAAGCGGTATGTATTCCCGCCGGAACATTTGCAGGACCGCCTCTGGCAATCCGGTCGGAGGCACGAAGGAAAATTTGATGTTCAAGATTGCCAGACAGGAAATCGAATGGGGCGGGCGCAAGCTTGTCCTTGAAACCGGGCATATTGCCCGCCAGGCCGATGGCGCCGTGCTTGCCACCTACGGGGAGACCGTGGTGCTCTGCGCCGTAACCGCCGCCCGCACGGTGAAAGAAGGGCAGGACTTCTTCCCCCTCACCGTCCATTATCAGGAAAAATTCTCGGCTTCCGGGCGCATTCCCGGTGGCTTTTTCAAGCGCGAACGCGGCGCGACCGAGCATGAAACGCTTACTTCCCGCCTGATCGACCGCCCGGTACGACCGCTGTTCCCGGAAGGTTTCTATAATGAAATCAACGTAATCGCGCAGGTTCTTTCCTATGATGGAGAGAACGAGGCCGATATCGTCGCGATGATTGCCGCCTCCGCCGCGCTTACGCTTTCCGGCGTGCCTTTCCTCGGACCGATCGGGGCCGCGCGCGTTGGCTACCAGGATGGCGAATATCAGCTGAACCCGACGAAGGAAGCGGTGAAGGAAGGCGAGCTCGACCTGGTCGTCGCCGGAACGCATGACGCGGTGATGATGGTCGAATCCGAAGCGAAAGAGCTTTCCGAAGAGGTGATGCTGGGTGCGGTGACTTTCGCGCACCAGAGCTTCCAACCGGTGGTGCAGGCGATTATCGCGCTGGCTGAACAGGCGGCGAAAGAGCCCTGGAATCTGGCGGCTCCCACTGACACGGCGGCGCTGACGAAGAAGCTGCAAGCGGAAGTCGGCGCGGATATCGACGCCGCCTATCGCCTGACGCGGAAGGCCGAGCGCCAGGCAGCGCTGACCGAAGCGAAAGCGAAAGCAAAAGCCCTGTTCGCGGAAGAAGCGCCGGAAACGCAGCTGCTCGCGCAAAAGCTGTTCAAAAAGCTGGAAGCAGAAATCGTGCGGACCGCCATCCTGAAGGAAGGCCGCCGCATCGATGGGCGTGACACCAGGACGGTGCGTCCGATCGAGGCGCTGGTCGGCTTCCTGCCGCGCACCCATGGTTCGGCGCTGTTCACGCGCGGCGAAACCCAGGCCATCGTTACCACGACGCTGGGCACCGCAGACGCGGAGCAGATGATCGACGCGCTTGATGGCCTGCGCTACGAACGGTTCATGCTGCACTATAATTTCCCGCCCTATTCGGTCGGGGAAGTCGGGCGTTTCGGAGCGCCTGGCCGGCGTGAGATCGGCCATGGCAAGCTGGCGTGGCGGGCGCTGCATCCGCTGCTGCCAACCAAGGAAGCGTTCCCCTATACGATCCGGGTGCTGTCGGACATCACCGAGTCCAACGGCTCTTCGTCGATGGCGACGGTGTGCGGCGGCAGCCTCGCGCTGATGGACGCCGGCGTGCCGTTGGTGCGTCCGTGCGCCGGCATCGCTATGGGTCTGATCCTGGAAGGCAAGGATTTTGCTGTCATCACCGATATTCTCGGTGATGAGGATCATCTGGGCGATATGGACTTCAAGGTGGCCGGCACCAGCGAGGGCGTGACAGCCTTGCAAATGGACATCAAGGTTGCGGGCATCACCGAGGAAATCATGCGTCAGGCGCTGGCCCAGGCCAAAGAGGGCCGCGCGCATATCCTGAGTGAAATGGCCAGGGCCATCACGGAAGTCCGCACCGAATTGTCGGCGCATGCCCCGCGCATTGAAACGATGCAGGTGCCGAAAGAAAAGATCCGCGACATCATCGGTACCGGCGGCAAGGTAATCCGCGAGATCGTGGCGACCACCGGTGCAAAAGTCGATATCGAAGATGACGGCACGGTGAAGATCGCGTCCGCCGATCAGGACAAGATCGAAGCCGCGAAGAACTGGATCAACGGCATCATCGCCGAGCCGGAAGTTGGCAAGATCTATACCGGCAAGGTTGTCGGCATGCCGGACTTTGGCGCGTTCGTGAACTTCCTCGGCGCGCGCGATGGCCTCGTCCATATCTCCGAAATCCGTAACGAGCGGGTGGGCAAGGTATCCGACGTTCTGACCGAAGGCCAGGAGGTCAAGGTCAAGGTGCTCGGCGTGGACGATCGTGGCAAGGTGAAGCTGTCCATGCGGGTGGTGGACCAGGAAACTGGCGAGGAATTAACCGACAGCCGTCCGCCGCGCGAACCGCGTGAAGGCGGCGAGCGCTCTGAACGCGGTCCGCGCCGTGAAGGTGGACGCGGCGGCCCGCGCCGGGATGGGGGCAACCGTGGCCCACGCCGCGAACAGCCGGAGGCAGAGGGTGAAGAGCCATCCTTGCCGGCGTTCCTGACCGGCGAAGAGTAATTGTGGCGGTGCGGGAGCTGATGGACTCCCCCACCGACCGGTACAAACAAAAAGCCCCCGCCGCGATTAATCGCGGCGGGGGCTTTTTGGTAAACGCAAAAATCAGTCTTTGTCGCGCAGGGTGTCTGCTACGGCTTCGCCTTTCTGTTCGATCCTGTCAGCTGCAGCTTCGCCGGCGGCGCGTGTTGCGTCGGCTTTTTCTTCCAGTGTTTGGGCCTGTTGGTCGATGGCGGCTTCCGTACCCGGGGTAGCAGCAACATCAGCCTGGGTGTCGAGCGCGCCCGCCTGCGCTTCCATTTGGTCCGCCCGGGCTTCAGCCGCGATCCGCTCCTGCTCGGCAGTGGCGTCCGCCTGAGATTCCACCACATCCGCCTGTTTTTCCGCCGGGGACTGGTTACATGCCGCGAGCAGGGCAGCAACACCAGCGGTCATGGTAAGGTGAAATATGTTCATCTGTATCTCCGTTACGCCGTTGTCATGATTGCAGCGTTAGCGAGCCGAAAACGATACGAATAGAATAATGTTCCCGAAACCACGATCAGAAGGTACAAATAGAGGTTTATTCGAGGCCACGATTACGCAAAAGTGCATCGGGTAAAGGTTCACGGCCGCGAAACGCCAGCCAGGATTCCGCCGGATCCCGGCTGTTGCCGCGCTCCAGAATTTCCGCACGGTATCGGGTGGCAGTCGGCTGATCCCAGGCGCTGCCGGCTTCGGTAAACGCATCGAAGGCATCCGCCTCCAGCACTTCCGCCCAGGTGTAGGCATAATAGCCCGCATGATAGCCGCCGTCGAACAGATGGGAAAAATGCGCCAGGCGATGTCGCATCCCGACAGCTTCCGGCACCTGCAGTTCGAGGAGAGTCTGCTGCTCAAAGACGCGCGGACTGAAATCTTCGGGAAACTCCGCTTGCTGGTGCAGTTTCATGTCCACCAGCGCCGACGCCAGTTGCTGCACGGTCAGATAGCCCTGATTGAAAGTCCGTGCCTTCAGCAAATTGGTCAGTAGTTCAGGCGGCAAGGGGTCACCATCCGCATTCCGCGCGTATTTGCTTAAGATATCAGGTTCCGACACCCAATGTTCGTTGATCTGGCTCGGGAATTCGACGAAATCGCGGTAGACTGCCGTTCCCGCCAGAGACGGATATCGGGTGCGCGAGAACAGTCCATGCAGCGCGTGGCCAAATTCATGAAACAGCGTTTCCGCATCATCGAACGTCAGCGTAGCGCGCTCGCCGGGTGCAGGTGGAGTGAAATTGGCATTATTCACGACAATGGGCTTCGCGCCCGTCAGGCCATTCTGAGGTCGCAGTGCATTCATCCATGCGCCGGGTCGCTTGGTGTCCCGCGCAAACCAATCCGCGTAAAACAGGCCCAATTGCTGACCGTCGGCTTTCTTCACCTCCCATACCCGGACGCCATCGGCATAAACCGGCGCGTCGGCTCGTGGCGCAAAGGTCAGTCCAAATAACCGGCGGGCACTTTCAAACAGCGCGTCTACCATTCCGTCCAAGGGTAAATATTGCTGTAATTGGTTGGCGTCGAACGCATAACGATCCCGGCGCAGTTTCTCGGAATAATAGCGCCAATCCCACGGCTCGATCTTCGTCAGACCATCAGCCTTCGCCAGCACCAGCAAGTCGGCCTCTTCCCGGATCGCGCGATTGCGGGCGGCAGTGTAAACCCGCGTCAATAATTCATTGGCCGCCGCCGGTGTTTTGGCCATTGAATCTTCGAGCACATAATCGGCATGGTTGGCGTAGCCGAGCAGTTTCGCTTTCTCCAGACGCAGGCGAAGCATCCTGGTGATCAGCGCATTATTATCCCGGGCGTCGCCATTATCACCACGTTGGTTGAACGCTGTGAAAATCTTGCGGCGGGCGTTCCGATCATCCGCCAGCGTCAGGAAGTTTTCCACATCGGATCGGCTGGAGGAAATCAGATACATGCCTGCCTTGCCGGCAGCGACCGCCTTTGTTGCGGCGGCGGTTATGGTGGCCGGGGGAAGGCCAGACATCTCGGCTTTGGTCAGGAAAGCATCGGCGGCTTTCTGATCTGCCAGCAGGTTCTGCGAAAACTCTACCTGCAATTGTGAAACTTCGGTATCGATGGCCGCAAGGCGGTTGCGCTGTGCTTCGGGAAGGGCAGCCCCGGCGCGGACAAACCGGCGGTGGGTGATTTCCAGCAGCCGCGCCTGTTCTGGTGACAAGTTGAGCTGATCGCGCTGTTTCCACACCGCATCCACGCGCGCAAACAGCTTTGGATCCAGCAGCATGGAACTGGAGAATCGGCTGAGTTCGGGGGTAATGCGCGCTTCTATTTGCTGGATATCCGGGCGAGAATCGGCGCCCGCCACTGTAAAGAAAGTAGCTGAGACACGATCCAGCAACGGCTCGGCGCGTTCCAGCGCTTCGATGGTGTTGGCGAAGTCCGGCGGGGCGCTGTTGCCAGAGATCGCATCCAGCGCGGTTTGCGCCTGGCGGATGCCTTCGGCGAAAGCCGGCTCATAATGTTCGGGACGGATGAGATCATAGGGTGGCAGGTCATTGGTTTGGCTCCATTCCACCAATAATGGATTGGCGGCGATGGCAGGCGCTGCAGCCACAGGCGCTGTAACACTCATGGTCACCGCAGCCAGCGGCAGGAAAAGCAAGCGCGACAAACAATCTCTCCTGAGGTGAAAAACATTCTAGAAATGATCCTTGGCGCGGCGGCGTTCCGCCAGTTCCGTAACATTCGCCGCGCGCACGAACGGGTTGGTCGCCAGTTCGGAGGCAAGCGGGAAGGGCACGGTTGGCGCGCCATGTTCACGCTGTTCACGGACTTCTTCCAGGCGGTTGGCCAGCGCCGCATTATCCGGTTCGACTGTCACAGCGAAAAGAGCGTTGGAAAGAGTATATTCATGGGCGCAATAGACCTGCGTATCGGGTGGCAAATGTTTCAACCGGCCCAGCGCCTTATACATGTCTTCCGCGGTTCCTTCGAACAGTCGCCCGCAGCCCATTGCAAAGAGCGTATCACCGGGAAACAGCACGCTGGCGGTGGGGAAATACCAGGCGATATGGCCGGCGGTATGTGCACCGACGAAAATCACCTCGCCATGATGCGGGCCGAGTTCGATCGTATCGCCATCCCGCACCATGCGGGTCATGCCGGGGATTTTCGCCTGTTCATAGGCGGGGCCAACAATGGCGCAGCCGGTAATCGCCTCTATCGCCGCATTGCCGCCTATATGATCCGGGTGCCAATGGGTGTTGAGGATATGGGTGATTTTCAACCTGTTCGCTTCAGCGGCGGCCAGCACGGGTTCGGCCTCTGCCGGGTCCACAACGGCGACGGTCCCCGGCTGATACTCAAACAGCCAGATATAATTGTCTGTCCGCGCCGGTACGCAATGCACCCTCGCAAAGGGCAGGGCGCTCATCAGCTACCAGCTTCCGATATTGGGCGCGGAGGCCCAGGGTTCGGCGGCGGGCAACGGATCGCCGGCCTGCAATAATTCAATCGAGATGCCGTCAGGTGTGCGGACGAACGCCATATGACCGTCGCGGGGAGGGCGGTTGATCGTTACCCCGGCATCGGCCAGCCGTTTGCAGATATCGTAAATATGATCGACGCGATAGGCGATGTGGCCGAAATTGCGCCCCCCGTCATAGTCTTTTTCGTCCCAGTTATGGGTCAACTCCACCTGGGCATCTTCATCGCCGGGTGCAGCCAGATAGATCAGCGTAAAGCGGCCCTTTTCGCTGTCGTATCGTCGCACCTCGCGCAATCCCAGCAGTTCGAAGAAGCGGATGGATTCATCCCGATCGGACACGCGGATCATGGTGTGAAGATATTTCATGCTGGTATCGGTCGCCTTGTCGCCGCATATTGTCAAGCCGATGATAAGGAGCCGTTATGGATTGGAAAGCCTCGCCAGTATTGGCCGGAGCACTGGTTGGCCTTGGGCTGGGGCTGGCCGGGTTGTTTATCGGCCACGGTGTGGAGCGCGTGCAAAGGGGAGCGGCAACGGTATCCGTGCGCGGCCTGGCGGAGCGCGATGTCGTGGCGGACCTCGCCACCTGGACCATCGCGACCCAGGCGAACGGCAGTAATCTGGCGGATGTGCAGGCCAAAGCCGACGCGGATGCCGAGGCTGTGCGGCGGTTTCTCTTGTCCAATGGCTTTCCGGCTGACGAGATCCAGCCGCGTGGTTCATCGGTCAATCAATGGTTCGAACCGGGTCGGGGCCTTAACATCACGATCCGCCAGCGCTTTCAGGTTCGCACCTCGGATATTCCGCGCATGGAGCGCGCCTTCGCCAACCAGGCCGAGATCATCCGGCAGGGCGTGGCGCTGGATAGCGACGGCGGCGGCGGGCTGACGTACAGCTTCACCAGGCTGAACGACATCAAGCCGGAAATGATCGCCGAAGCCACCAGAGCCGCGCGCGAGGCGGCCGATCAGTTCGCCAATGACAGCGATACCAGCGTCGGCGGTATCCGCCAGGCAACCCAGGGGCTGTTTTCCATTACCGGGCGCGATGGCGATCCCGGTGTCGGCACCGATACACCATTGCAAAAAGTTCGGGTAGTCACCACCGTCAGCTTCTATCTTGACTGAGCCTGCCGGAGACACGCACTCGATGTTGCCAACGACCGCCGAGATTGAAGATGAATGGGAAGCAGCCCTCGACTGGGATGAACGCTATGCGTTTCTGATCGACCTGGGCCGCAGTCTGGCGCCGATGGACGCTGCTCTGAAAACCGAGGCGACGCGGGTGCGCGGCTGCTCCGCCAATGTGTGGGTGTATCCGCTGGTGGAAGAGGATGTATTGCACTTTCAGGCGGATAGCGACGCCGCCATCACCAAGGGAATTGTGGCGCTGGTAGTGGCGATGGCTGACGGCAAATCTCCGGCGGAGGTGCTGGCGACAGATTTTGAGGGCGTCATCGACCGTCTCGGCCTGCGCCAGCATCTGTCTTCCAACCGCACACAGGGGCTACCCAATATGATCGCGCGGGTGCGGGAAGCGGCGGAACGGCTCAGCGTTTGAGCGCTTTTGCCCCATCCGCGACGGAATCGCTGAAAAAGCCGTCGATTCCTGTTTTCAGATAGGCGCGGATTTCTCCGATCGCATCGCCGCGATTCTGCGGTTCCGTGCCTTTGCGATAATCCGCCGGGAGAAAGGCGTTTTCCGGGCGAAATGTCCAGACATGCACCAGTAATCCGGCCCGGTGTGCATCGGCCACAATTTGCGTGGGTGCGCCGAGCCTGTCCTGATCGTTACGGGGGATCACCATCAGCCGTTCGACCCCGATGCCATCGGCATAGGTCGCGATCTGCGCCAGGCCGGCCGGTGTCGCCATTTCGGCATAATTCAGTTCAGGATTATCGGGCGGGCCACCGCGAGAGGCCATCAACTGGACAAGTCGCAACTGCGTGTGTGTCCGCAAATATTGCAGATTGCCGACCTCGAAACTTTGAATAAATACCGGGTCATCGGCTGATGCATAACCATGATCTGCCAGCGTCTCCAGCAACCGTTCCTCTAGCGGCAGACCGATTTCCCGGAAATAAGAGGGATGTTTGGTTTCGGGATAAATGCCAATCCGCCGCCCTGAGTGCTGTTCTTCTGCTGCGACCAGTTCCAGTATTTCTTCGAGGGTCGGGATGGTCTCCTGACCATCCGACACAGCATTTCCTGGCCGCAAATCAGGTAAACGCTCCCGCGCACGCAGCGTTTTCAGCTCCGCCAGCGTAAAATCCTCGGTAAACCACCCCGCGATATCCTGCCCATCAATCCGCTTTACCGTCCGCCTGTTGGCAAACTCCGGTCGCGCGGAAACATCGGTGGTGCCGCCAATCTCATTTTCGTGCCGGGCGACCAGAAAGCCGTCCTTTGTCGCGACCAGGTCCGGCTCGATATAATCCGCACCTTCCGCAATCGCGCGGACGTAGGCAGCGAGCGTGTGTTCCGGCAAGTCCGCAGATGCGCCGCGATGCGCAATCAGGATGGGTTCAGCCATCACGGGCAGAGCCAATGCCAGACATATGCTGGCAAAAAATACCCGGAACATATTGCAGGTGCCTCACTTTATCCATGTGGATGGAAATGTGCATAGAGCGCTTCGGCCGTCGCTCGGCTGATGCCAGGCGCTTTTTGCAAATCCTCAACCGTTGCGTCCTTCACCGCACGTGTCGTGCCAAAGTGCGTCAGCAGCGCTTTTTTCCGCGCCGGCCCGATGCCCGGCACTTCGTCCAGCGTTGACACCGTCATTGCTTTGGATCGCTTTTGCCGGTGCGCGCCGATGGCGAAGCGGTGAGCCTCGTCGCGCAGGCGCTGAAGGAAATAGAGCAGGGGATCGTTCGGCGGCAGCGCCAGTTCACGGCCATCGGGCAGGTGAAAAATCTCCCGGCCCGCGTTCCGATCTGGGCCCTTGGCGATGCCGACGACGGCGACGTCTTCCACCCCCAGATCGTCCAGTGCCGCCACTGCCGCCGTCACCTGACCCTTGCCGCCGTCGATCAGCAACAGGTCTGGCCAGTCCGCCGTCTGCCGTTCGGGGTCTTCACGCTCCAGCCGGGCAAACCGACGGAAAAGCATCGCCCGCATCATGCCGAAATCATCGCCGGGGGTAATGTCGCCCGCCTTCATATTGAATTTACGGTAAGCGGATTTACGGAAACCTTCCGGCCCGGCTACCACCATCGCGCCCAGCGCATGACTGCCCTGAACATGGCTGTTATCATATATTTCAATACGTTGTGGCGGTTCATTCAGATTGAACAGCGCCGCTACAGCTTCCAGATTGCGTAGCTGCGTCGTCGCTTCCGCCAGCCGTCTTTCCACCGCCTCGCGGGCGTTGCGCATCGCCTGTTCCACCAGGCGCCGGCGATGCCCCCGTTGCGGCGTGGACAGCGTAACCCGATATCCGGCGCGTTCCGATAAGGCGTCCGCCACAACCGTCGCTTCCGGCAGCGCCCGATCCAGAAAAATCTGTCGCGCTGGAACCAGATCAGCGTAAAATTGCCCGAGAAACGCGGTCAAGATTTCGTCTTCGGAAACACCCGCCACATGCGAAGGGAAAACAGCACGATGCCCCCAATTCTGGCCACCGCGTATGAAGAATATTTGTACGCAAGCCGTGCCTCCTTGCTGGGCCATCGCAATCACATCCGCGTCCAGCGTCTGGCTTTCGGCATTGATGGCCTGGGTGCCCTGTATGGCAGTCAACGCCTGTAGCCGATCCCGGAACACCGCTGCCTGTTCATAATCCTGCACGGCGGCGGCGGCATTCATCCGATCCGCCAGCTTCCGCTGCACATCCTGACTGCGCCCGGACAAGAAGGCCCGCGCATCCTCCACCAGTTCGGCATAGCCCGCTTCGTCAATCCGGCCTACGCATGGCGCGGAACAGCGGCGGATCTGATAGAGCAGACATGGCCGGCTGCGGTTGGCCATGAAGCTGTCGGTGCAGGATCGCAGTAAAAACAGTTTTTGCAAGGCATTGAGCGTGGTGTTTACAGCGCCGCCACTGGCGAATGGGCCATAATAGATATGGTTGACGTCGCGTGCGCCGCGATGCTTGGACAGGCGCGGAAAGCGATGGCGTCCACCCAGTGCAATAAACGGAAAACTTTTATCATCGCGTAGAAGTACATTGTAGGGCGGTCGAAACCGCTTGATCAGTTGCGCCTCCAGTAACAATGCTTCCGCTTCACTGTTGGTCGTTACCACGGTCATGCCACGTGTTTGCGCTACCATGCGCAGAATACGCCGCGACAGGCCCTGAATTTGGGTATAATTGGCAACACGATTGCGTAACGCCCGCGCCTTGCCAACATAGAGTATTTGCTCTTCGGCATCGTACATGCGGTACACGCCCGGTTTCGCCGGTAATGTTTGCAACGTATTACGGATGGCCGCCAGGCCAGCCTCCAGATCCGGCAAGCTGGCGCGCATGGTGCGGGTGGCCTGGGCTTCAGAAAAACGATCTTCGGAACCGGGAAGGCGGATAGTCATGACGCCCCTGCATATGGGGGCGGACTCAGTCCTGCAACAGGGTGATGCTCATGCGCCGATTACGCGGGTCGAAGGGATCGGTGGCGATATAAGGGTCGGTGTGGGCAACGCCCTCCAGGCGGGCAAAGCGACCTTCCGGGATGCCCGCCCGCGCCAGGCGTTGGCGCGTCGCTTCGGCGCGGATGGCGGACAGCACCCAGTTGTTGGCGGCCCGGTCCGCTCCGGTGCGCGCGAAAGGCACGGCATCCGTATGGCCGCGAATGGCGATTTTGTTGGGAACGGTGGCAATCGCTTCGGCCACGGTTTGCAATAGCGCGATGGCGCGCGGGTCCATCGCCGCCGTACCGTTCACAAACATGGAATAATCCGCTGCATCAATCAGTTCGATACGCAGCCCTTCCAGCGTATCCGTGAAGCGCACCTTGTCTTCCAAACCCTGTAATGCCGGATTCTTCTTCAATAATTCGCGCACGTTTTTCTCGATATCTTCGAGTTTGGCTTTTTGCTGGGACGGAACATGTGCACCGTTACCGACGGGATTTCCGGTTTGTAGTTGTATTACACTACGTTGGGCGTGCGATGCCGCGCCATCTTCCTGCTGCAACGATCGCCCGCCCAACACGCCATTACTTCCGCCCGAACTTTGCGTCCGTAACAAATTGGGCGGCGCAAAATAATCAGCGATGCCGCGCCTTTCCTTTTCACTTGTGGAGCCAAGCAGCCACAACAGCAGAAAAAACGCCATCATCGCCGTTACGAAATCGGCATAGGCAACTTTCCACGCGCCGCCGGAATGGCCGCCGCCATGCGCCTTAACCTTGACCTTGCGGATGAGAACTTCGGGTTCGGGGAGCGGGCCTGACATTTACCGGCCCCGCATGCCTTCGAATACTTCGGAAAAGGCGGGCTGATTGGCGGGGCTGATCGCCGTGCGCGCCTGCTCCAGTACAATCGGCTGCGGCTGATTGCGGATGGAGGCGAGGATCACGCGGCGCACCACATGATAGATTTCCGCATCTGCCTCGATAATATGCTTCAGCCGTGCCGCCGCAGGCCCAACGAGACCATAGGCGAGCAAGACACCCAGAAATGTTCCGACCAGGGCGGAGCCGATCATTGCTCCCAGGACCGCCGGGGGCTGGTCGATAGAGCCCATCGTCTTCACGACGCCCAGCACGGCGGCGACGATGCCCAACGCCGGCAGCGCATCCGCCAGCACATGCATTTTCTCGCACGGTTCCATCGCATGCTGATGTTGGGTAGCGATTGCGCTATCCAACACGTCTTCGATAGCCACGGAACTCACCGTCCCGGTAGATACCACCAGCAAACGCAATGTATCGCATACCAGGCTGACAAAGAATGGGTCCGCCAGCAACTGCGGATATTCGGACCAGATGTTGGAGGATTGCGGGCTTTCCACATGCGCCTCTACCGCAACCGCGCCTTCGACTTTCAACAGCCGCACCAGTTTTACGGTCAGAAATATCGCGGCCAGATAGTCGGCCTTGCGAAAGCGCGGCCCCTTGAAAATCCGCATCGTGCCAGCGCCCAGCTCTTTCAGGCTTTTGACATTATTGGAAATGATCAGGGCGCCAATAGCAGCACCGCCGATAATCAGCATTTCATGGGGCAGGGCATGTAATATCGGGCCAAGATTTCCACCCGTAAGCGCAAATCCGCCAAACACCATAACCAGCAGCACGAGGACTCCGATCAATGCCATCATCCGTGCGCGCTCCTTTACTGCCTGGACGGGTAGGATAACGGACGGGCGGTGGCGGAGTTTAGGCGGGTATCTGTGGCAGCTAGCCCAGCCGGTCGAACAGAGTCCCATCAAAAAGCCGGGAAAAGCTGAGTTGGGATGCGTTTAATGTCATTTGCAGAGACTGCATCTCAACGAATGCTGCCGTCAGATCGACGCCGCGCACATCCGCAATGCCGCGGGCGACATCCAGCTTCGCGCTGGCGATGCGGTTTGATTCCACCTGCAACCGCGCGCCGCCTGCACCGATCAGGGCCTGACCGAGGATCAACCGGTCATTCGCATGATCCAGACCTTCGATTGCGCTGGCGAGCGCCAGATTGCGTGCTTCGTTTTCCGGTTCCATCAGTGCTGCCGTCAGCTGATCGAGCAGCGCGAATGCGCCAGTGGCTTCGTCACCGAACAATTGCGGCCCACCCGGTGGGGCGGCGGTGACGACGCCAGCGGCTTCCGCGCCGGCTGTGCCGCCAAATCCTTGCCAGCGTACCACCCCCCCATCCGGGTCGGCGGCATAGGGTGGCTGAGCATTGTCCGCACCGCCAAACAGAAACCGCCCGCTATCGTCGCGGCTGTTGGCCGCGTCGATCAGTTGCGATTTCAATATGGCGATTTCATGCGCAATGATCTGGCGGGATTCTGCGTCCATCGAACCGTTGGCTGCAGACAAGGCGAGGTCGCGGGCGCGAAGCAGCGCTTCAGATGCGCTTTCGATGCCCGTTTCGGCTAATGCCAGACGGCTGGAAGCGCGGTCGATCACGCGCTGCTCGGCATCGAGCCGCCCCGTCATGCGCACCAGCGCCGCCGCGCGGTTCGCGCCGGCAGGGTCTTGCGCAGGTTCAGTGAATTTCTCGCCAGTGGATATTTGCTTGTCGAGTTGAGCGATACGATCCTCGATCCGGGCCATGCGGTCGGCCTGCACGGGAATGGGGGAACGGCTGTTGACGAGCACGGGAGTTGCCATCGAAAAATCTCCTTATCGACCGGCGGCGAGGATTGCGTCGAATGTTTCGCGCGCAGTCTGGATGATGCGGGCATTGGCCTGATACGCCTGTTGCAGTCGCAACATTTCCGCCGCTTCCCTATTGAGATCGACGCCAGAGGCGGCATTAAGCGCTTCGGCGGCGGTATCGCGCGCGGCGACGGCCACATCGTGGCGGGCGCGCGTTTCCGCCAGCGGCACGGATACCTGCGTCAGCATGTTATCCTGCATATCGGCCCAGGTGCCGGCAGCTCCGCCACCATCGCGCAGTGCCAGCAAGGCCAGCGCGTTATCGTTCGCCGAACTGTTTGCGCCGGTCGCGCGGATGGTGAAACTGTCGCCCGCTTGCGCCGTGCCGGTCATGCGCACCGCGAAACCATCGCCCGCCAGCCAGTCGCTGGGGGCACCAGTTGCCAGCAAAAGCCCGGTTGAATCATGAAGTTCAAACAGTCCGCTTCCATCACTTGTGATCTGGAATGGTCCGGTAGCGGGCGGAACCAGCCCCGGAGCTGACGCAAGGGACACGCGCGCGTCGCCCGTATTCGCCCCGGATGCCTCGGCCAGAAAAGCCGGGGCGACGGCAACTTCCGCTGCCGACACATCGCGAACGCCGATACCGACTGCGCCACTCCGGATACGGATGTGAAAAACATCGCCGTTGCGGGCCACGCCCGGCCCATCAACCGTTACGCCATCCAGTATCAACGGCAGGCCACCCGAAACTGTGGCGCTGCCATCGGTGCGGGATAGCGTCCAGCCGGTGCCGTTGAAATGCAAGATCTGCTCGCCGGCAATCACGCCGTCGGCGAGTACGGCGCTAATCCGCGCATTGCCGCCATTGGCCGCGGCCGCCTGCGGCTCGGCGATATGGGTGCGAAACAGCGGCTGGCCTGAATTGCCGTTGCGGTCCACGCCAGCCATGTGGGCGACGTTGAACTCGCTGGCGACCCGATCGGCGAGTGCGTCATGATGGGTCCGTGTTTGGTCCAGCTTGCGGGCAGCAATCGACATCCCGGCAAGCGAACCGCTGATCAGGGGCGCGCTTTCGTCTGAATGGGGCGGGCCAATACGCAACTCGAAACCGCCGCCAGCAGCCGGCTCCACGCGCGCCCCGGAAGCCTTGTCACCCTGCACCAGCAACGGACCGCCGGCATCAGGAACGCGCACAGTCGCCTGCCCGCGCGCATCGAATTGCACGTCGAAACTGGCGATGGTAGCGATTTTTGCCAGCAAGATATCGCGCTGGTCGGCAAGGGCCGCGGCGGATGCGGTACCCTGCTGGGCGCGTCGCAAGCGGTTGTTTACCTCCGCCAGCCCTTGCGTAAAGCTGTTGAGCGTATCGACCTCGGTTCTTGCCTCCGCGAGAATGCTCGTGCCGATAGCGTCGAGTTCCGCCGCGCCCTGGTTGAAACGATCGGCAACGGTGCGGGCATTTTCGAGAAAGGCGGCGCGTACCGCCAGATTGGCCGGGTCAGCGGCGAGGTCCGACACGGCGCCGAAAAATTCGGTTACGGGATCGTCGAGCGCGGATGCGCCGGTCAGGCTGTTCTGGATGGCGGTGATCCAGCGGTCGGCGGAATCCAGTGCGGCCACATCGCCCTCGCTCCGGCGCAAACTGTCGGCGCGCAGCAGATCGATGGCGCGGTTGATGCCTGTCAGCAGCACGCCATTGCCGCCAGCGCGGTCGATTTCCGTGGGTGCAGCGCCGCCCGGTTCCAGCGCCATGAAAGTGGCGGTGCGGCGGACATGGCCAGGGGTCGACGCATTGGCGACATTATCCCCCACGACTTCCAGCGCCTTGGAATAGGCTTTGACGCCACTTAGAGCAATCGCGAGCAAGTTACTCATTTAACAGCCTTCTCCAACAAATGCGCCAGACCCATCGGGCTGCTGCGACTGATCTCGGCGGCAACCTGACGGTCCGCCAGTGACCGCCACTCTCCCTCCGCGCCAGAAACGGCAGGACGCGCGCTTTTCATTAATTTTTCCAGCACCAGCGCTTCAAACGCCTGTCCCGCCTGGCGCAGCGCCAGCGTTTCAGCGGATGGGGCAGCGGCAACGGTTGAAATCTTGTCCATCAGATCACCACCAGTTCGGCGCGCAACGCGCCAGCTTCCTTCAGGGCTTCCAGTATCGCAACGAGGTCGCCAGGGGCCGCGCCCAACGCGTTGACGGAACTGACGATATCCGACAGCCGCACACCCGGCGCGAACAACGCCATGCGCGCCTTGTCCTCCACCGCCGACACCTGGGAGCGTGGCGTCACCACCGTGTCGCCCCGGCGCGAAAAGGGTGCGGGTTGCGATGCGTACCAGTCTTCGGTGATCGTCACGGTCAGATTGCCGTGCGCGACGGCTGCCGGAAGAATTCGCACATCGCCGCCGATCACCACCGTGCCGGTGCGCGCATTAACGACGACCCGCGCGGCGGGTCGGGGTATGTCGACATCGAGATTCTCGATCCGCGCCGCCAGCGCCACCTGCTGCGCCGCACCGCCATCCGCGGTTACACGGACACTGACGGAATCCACAGCCTGGGCCACCATCCGGCCTTCATGTGCATTGATAGCATCCGCCACGGCCTGGGCGGTGGTAAAGCCGGGGGTCATCAGGTCGAGCGTCAGGTGGTCATAGTTGCCAAAAGGCGATGGCACCGTGCGTTCGACCAGCGCGCCGCCCGGAATACGGCCAGACGTGGGCGTATTGACGACGATGCGCGAGCCGTCCGCACCTTCCGCGCCGAAACCACCCACCGTCAGCGATCCTTGCGCCAGCGCATAGGTTTCGCCGTCCGCGCCCTTCAGTGGCGCAAGCATAAGCGTGCCGCCACGCAGGGATTTCGCCTTGCCCAGCGCCGAAATCGTCACATCGACACGCTGACCCTGTTTGGCAAAGGGCGGCAGTTCAGCGGTAATCATCACGGCGGCCGCATTTTTCAGCGACGCATTCGCACGATCCGGTATCTGCACCCCCAGGGCCGACGCCGCCGAGCGCATGGATTGCAGCGTGAAGACCAGATTATCGTCGCCCGTACCCGGCAGACCCACCACCAGACCATAACCGACGAGATGATTGGAGCGGATGCCCTGAAACCGCGCGAGATCCTTCACGCGTTCTGCGGAGGCCGGGGCTGCTGCCAGCATTAGCAGGGAGAGGAAAACCGCGCGCATCAGAAAGGAGTCACCAGATCGAAGAAGCGGCTCAACCACCCCTGACGGGACTGCCGCGCCACCTCGCCCGTGCCGGAATAGCGTAACTGCGCGTCTGCAATGCGGGTTGACAGCACGCGGTTATCCGGGCCGATGTCTTGCGGGCGGACAATGCCGGTCAGTTGCACCTGCTCCTCGCCCCGATTGAGCGTCAGGCGACGGTCGCCAGCCACCATCAGCGCACCATTCGGCAACACGCGGGTGACGGTGACAGTAATTTCTCCGCTCAGCCGATTGGCCTGGCGCGCGGAACCTTCGCCGGCAAAGTCCGATTGCGAACTGCCACCGAATAGCTCGTTGGGAACCCAACTGAAGGGCCGCTCATCGGGCAAGGTCAGTGAACGGCTGGAACTGCGGCTGGATTCCTGGGCAGTCGATTTCTCCGCCTGCATCCGTTCCACCAGCAGCACTGTCAGCGTATCGCCAACATTGCGGGCTTTTCGGTCTTCGGCCAGCATCATATGGCTGGCGTAGCTGGCCTGATAGATGGAGCCATTGGCCAGCACGGGCGGCGGCGGTTCGGCCAGCGTAGGCGGGATAGCGGCGACCCTGTCCTTAAGCGGATTACCCAGACATCCAGAAAGAGACATCAAGATCAATAGGCTATATGTTCTGGTTGACATAGCGCATCATCTCGTCGGCGGCATTGATGACCTTCGAGTTGATCTCATAGGCCCGCTGCGTTTCGATCATGTCCACCAGTTCCTGGACGGCGGAGACGTTCGACGCCTCCAGCGCGCCCTGGCGAATACGGCCCAGACCATTTTCGCCCGCCGTCCCCTGCTGCGGCGCACCCGATGCGGCACTTTCAAGATAAAGATTTTCTCCCACAGGCTCCAGGCCCGCAGGATTAATGAAGGCCGCAAGACCCAGGCGACCAATTTCTGTCGGCACGTTGTCACCCGTCAGGATGGCGGAAACGGTGCCATCGCCGCCGATCGTGATTTCCGTGGCATTTTCCGGAATTTGCAGGCCGGGGATCAGACGATAGCCCTGCGGGGTCACCAACTGGCCTTCGGAATCGCGCGTCAATGCGCCGGCGCGCGTGTAGGCCGAGCGGCCATCGGGCAGTTCCACTTCGAAAAATCCCTCGCCCTCAATGGCGAGATCCAGTGCGTTGGATGTGACAGTCAGCCCTCCCTGGGCTTGCACCCGCTCCGTTCCTGCCACCCGAACACCCGCACCGGTGGAAAGGCCCATGCCGAAGCGATTGTCCGCACCCGCCGGTGCGCCGCCTGGTCGCGTTGTCGCATACATCAGCGTTTCAAAGGCGGCGCGGTCCCGCTTGAACCCGACGGTTTGCGAGTTGGCGAGGTTGTTGGAAATCGTCCGCAACCGCGCATCCAGCGCTTCCAGCCCCGATCGGGCAATGTGCATCGCGTTCGGCATAAATCTACTCCACCCGCATCAGCGCCGCCGTGCCCTCGTCCATTTCGCGGGCGGCGGACAGCAATTTCGTTTGCACCTCAAAGGCGCGCGATTGTTCGATCAATTCGATAAGCGAGGTTGTTGGCTGCACGTTGGAACGTTCGAGTGCGCCGGTCGTCACCGTTGCCAGCGGATCGGCGTCCATGTCCGGGGATCGGAAAAGCCCATCCGCGCCACGGTTCAGCGTTGCCGGGTCAGGGGACACAAGGCGCAACCGTGCTACCGGAACCCAGGCGCCATCGATGGTCGGCTTCGTCTGCACCTCACCGGTTCGGTCGATCCGCACCGCTGCATTGCCGATGGCGATGCGTATTGGCCCATCTTCGCCAAGCACCGGGCGACCGTCGCCGGTCAGCAGTTGCCCCTGGGCATCCAGCCGCAAATCACCGCGCCGGGTCAGGGCCGGTTCGCCGGCCTGATCGCCGACCGCCAGCCACGCGCCGCCATCCAGGGCGATATCCAGCGTGTTGCCGGTCGTTTCAACGCGCCCGGTTTCCAGCAAATCATGCGGAGCCTCGCCGCCCGATTGCACCCGCGAACTGAGCGCCGCGCCACCGGGTTGCAGCCAGCCCGTAGCCAGCGCCGCCATTTCCCGGCGGAAACCCGGCGTCTGGGCGTTGGCGAGGTTATTTGCGGTTACCTGCTGCCGCTCTTCTGCCCGCTGCATGCCGGTTAGCGCAGTATAAATAAGCCGATCCATATATTTACGACCGGAGTTGGATAATAGTTTGCAACAGGGATGATGCTGTATCGATGGCCCGCGCATTGGCCTGGAAATTGCGCTGCGCGGAAATCAGGCCAACCAGTTCCTCGGTGAGGTCAACATTGGACCGTTCGAGCGATCCGGCCATAATGCCGCCATAGCCATCGCGCCCCGCTTCGCCGATCATCAGATCGCCGGACGACGCCCCCAGCTTCCAGCTGGCGTTACCATCTTCTTTCAAGCCATTGGGATTAGCGACATTTGCCAAACCGACTTTTCCAATGGCGATGGTTTCTCCGTTGGAAAAGCTGACGCGAACAATGCCTTCCTGATCAACGCCGACGCTTTCCAGACGGCCGGGGGCATAACCATCCTGCTCTGTGAGCGACACATCAAACGGCATGCCAAGGGTTGTGGAACCGGAATGATCCAGCGTGAATCCGCCGCTGAAGGCGACGGGGGCCGCCGGGGCAGTCAACACACCGGCGGAATCGAACGTCAGTTCCAACGGTGCGGGGCCAGCAGTCGGGAATATTTCCGCGTCGCCAACAAAGGCATGGGCTTGCCAATATTTGCTGGTGTCGCCCAGCGGGCTGTCGACGCGGCGATAATAGACGGTGGCGTTGCTCGCATTGCCCGCCGCATCATAAACCGTGGTGGAGGTGGCGTGGTTGAAGCTGTTTGAATCGTTCGGATCGAAGGCCGCAACGGGAGAGGTGGCCGTCGCCGGCAAATTGGCGACAAAACGCACCGCCGTGGTAGCTTCGGGCGTGCCGGACGTGGTCGGCAGCCGCAGACCCGTCAGGCCGCTGACGCCGACTGCCGTGACGGCACCATCGGCGGTAGTCGGCAAGACCTGCAGGCGGCGACCCTGGTTGTCGATGACCCAGCCATTTTCATCGGGCGTGAACGCGCCATTGCGAGTGAGTGTGATGGAATCAGCGGCATCACCACCCCCCTTCACGACGAAAAACCCCTGGCCAGTAATGGACATATCCAGCGCGTTGGTGCTGGACGCATAGCCACCTTGCCCGAATTGCTGTTTCACGGCGACGACGGCCACGCCAACGCCATTTACGCGGTTGGAGGCTTGTGACGCCGACCGCGCGACAATATCGCCAAACTCCACCCGGCCTTTTTTAAACCCGGTAGTAGCAACGTTGGATATGTTATGCGAAAGTGAGGATAATTCCGTTTGCGCGGCATTAAGGCCAGTCAGAGATGTGTAAAAGGTCATGACGGTAACGCTCCTGTCAGGCGACGGTGACGATCTGCGCGACGCCAACACTGGCTCCGCTATCGAGATTGAGGATCAGGCCGCCATCCGGCGCGAAACTGACGGCGGCGACTTTGGCGGCCTGACCCTCGCTATCGGTGATCGTGCGCCCCACCCATTGCGGAGCAGTGGCGCGCGCATCGCCTTGCGCCAGCGCCGAAAGCGCCGACAGGCTCTGGTTCATTTCGGCGATGCCGGAGACCGTGGAGAATTGCGCCAGTTGCGCGACGAACGCGGCATTATCCAGCGGCGAGGTCGGGTCCTGATTTTTGAGTTGCGCTGTCAGAAGCGTCAGAAAATCCTTTTGCCCCAGATTGCTGTTGCCCGTGGTTATCGTGGCGTTGCGGTCCGGCGTCGTGACACCGCCGACGTTGCTCCAGTCAAAACTCATCGTCCGAGCCTCAAGGTTTCAAGGGTGAGGGATTTGGCTGTTTCCAGCACTTCGATGTTGTTGCGATACTGGCGCGACGTTTCGACGAGTTCGACCAGTTCCGCGTTCGGATCGACCGCCGCCACATGCACATAGCCTTGCGCGTCGGCCAGAGGGTGTCCCGGCTCGTGCCGCCGTTGCGGGGTTGCCCGCGTTTGCACGACGCCGGCTATGCCGACCGTCGCCTTGCCGGTACGACCTTCATATAGAGTCTGAAATACCGGCTTTAATGGCTTGAAGGCAGCTTCTTCGGTGCCTGTCACCGCACCGGCGTTGGCCAGGTTGGAGGCGGAGGTGTTCAACCGCACCAGTTGAGCGCTCATGGCGCGACCGGCGATATCAAACAGGCTCATGCTCATCGCTATTCGCCTTTCATCGCGGAAGTGAGGGTCTGGATACGACCGTTCAGGATCGACAGGGTGGAACGGTAGCGCAGGGCGTTCTCGGTGAACTGCAGTTGCTCGGTTGCCAGTTCGACCGTGTTACCATCGAGCGAGGGTTGCACCGGCTGGCGATAAAGCAGTTCCTTGCCGCGTGGCGCGCCACCCGCAGCAGGATAATGGCGAGCGTGGGTGGCCGTCATCGTCGGACCACCTGCCGGTTTCAGCACCGCGGCGAAGTCGAGATCGCGCGCCTTGAATCCGGGCGTGGCGGCATTGGCGATATTGGACGCCAGCACGCCCATGCGCTCGGAACGCAGCGCCAGCGCCTGTCCATGCACACCAAAATAGCGATCGAGCCGGTCCATCCGTACATCTCCTCCCGGGTTACACAAGAGAGAGGAGCAAATGCCGTGCCAATCGAGTGAACATCGAGAAGAACGGACAAACAGGCACATTTGTGCCGCTAATGTGCCGGGCGCTGGCACATTCGGACCAGTTTCGACGATGTGCGCGGCTTTTGCGGCGCTGGCACCGAAATTGCAGGGCGTTCGGCATGTAAACGGCCGCAATCCGGCGGAATGAAGGGCAAGATGAATGTACAGTCCAGGTATGGCAGTTATTGCGAGCCTCATATTGTTCGGCTCTCCGGCGCTGGCGGGCGCCACGGGTCTGCGCGCCCACGCCGAAGCCTTTGCCGGCGCGCCGGTGCGCGTCGATCCGCGCCTGGACATACCTGCGTGCCCAAACCCCATCCATATCGACTGGCGCGGCGAGGATCGGCGCGCCTTGCTGGCGACCTGCCCGGCAACTTCCTGGCGGCTGGTTTTGCCGGTAAGCGGCGGCCCAAGCGTGGTGGGCCGATCAGCCCCGCTTATCCGGCGCGGTGAACCGGTGACGGTGGAAGCCGCAGGGCCGGGCTACGCCATCCGCATTGACGCGGTAGCGCAGGGCGATGGCTGGCCGGGGGAGCGGTTGATGGTGAAAAATCTGCGTTCCGGGGCGCTGGTACCGGTGGATGTGGAGGAAGGCGGCGCATTATTGCTTTCAGGTTCGCGCTAAAATCCATGGGGTAACCGCCGTTATCCGGGGCAGAGCATCCATTCCCTGAAGGACCGCACGAGGCATGATTGACCGGATCGACAACGCAAGCCGCAGCCTGCACACCAGTGGGCCCGCGCCACGTGCGGACCCAGTTGTGTGTGTTTCCGGAAAGCACGAAATGACGGCCCGCAATGAAATCAACAGTGTGGCGGCGGATCTTTCCTCTAAACCTCCGGTGGATAGCGACAAGGTGGAGCGACTGCGCGCCTCCATTGGCGCTGGTCATTATCCACTGGACCCGGCGCGCATTGCGGATGCAATGATCGGCCAGGAATTAACCTTCCGCTAATCCATCGGCTGAAAATCCGGCGATTGCGAAACGGTCGGGGCAGGGGGCCTCGACCGTTTTTTCTGTTTCCTCCCACGGATCGGTAAAGGTGAGACTCCGCGCATGCAGCAACATCCCGGCGGGGTGGGGTTTGCCGTAAACCGGGTCGCCGAAGATCGCCGTGCCGGGGCCGATCAGATTTGCATGGACGCGCAACTGGTGGGTGCGCCCCGTTTCCGGCCGGAATTCCACCAGCGCATATGCGCCTTGCCGTGCGAGTAATTTCCAGGCAGTGCGCGCCGGTTTTCCATCCGGCGACACGATCATGCGCCAGCCGCGCTCCCGGCTGCTGATCTTGGCGAGCGGCGCATCGATAAACCCCTGCCCCTGGTCGTCCGGCAAATTCTCCAGCACCGCCCAATAGGTTTTGCGCACGCCGCCCGCTGCGAACAGCGCCATCAGCCCTTTTGTGCTCGAAGGTCTGCGCCCCACCATCAGACACCCGCTGGTGTCTCGATCCAGCCGGTGCACCGGCGCGTGACCGGCGGGCAGCAATTGTTCGAGGCTGTGCGGCGTTTTCGGACCGGGGTGTACGGCCAGGCCCGCAGGCTTGTCGAGCACCCAAAAACGCGGCGTTTCAAGAAGAATGGGGGGCAACATAAATCACCATGCGCACAACACTTAAACCGCCGCAAGTCGTGCCGTGAAAGCAGCCGAGGCATCGACAGACGCATGCCCGATTTGAGAGGAAACAGGACAAGATGACCATCATCAATACCAATCTTGCGGCGCTCACGGCCCAGAATGGCAGCCGTACAGCCCAGGCTGGTCTTAATACCGCGATGGAACGGCTCTCGACGGGCCTTCGCATCAACAGCGCCAAAGATGACGCCGCCGGCCTTGCGATCACGCAACGGATGACTGCGGATGTGCGCGGTCTGACGGTTGCCATCCGCAACGCGAACGACGGTATTTCGCTGGCGCAAACGGCGGAATCCGCACTGGGTGAAATCACCAACCAGTTGCAGCGTATCCGCGAACTGGCAGTTCAGGCCGCGACGGGCTCGATGGACAATGACGCGCGCAGCCTGCTGCAAGCGGAAGTTTCACAACTGATCAGCGAAATCGACAATACAGCGAGCCGCACCAATCTGAACGGCATCAAGCTGCTGGACGGCTCTTCCGTAAATCTGAAGCTGCAAACCGGCGCGCGCGCTGGCGAAACCGTCGACGTATCGATCAAATCGGCCCGCGTTGGCGACCTCGGCACCGGTTCGGCCCCCGGCCTGACCGCCACGGGCGCGGTGGAAGCGTGGAATACCGACCTCGCCACCACCGTTGGCGCACTGGTGACGGCGCAAGCGCTGCAAGCCAATGACGTCAGCATCAATGGCGTCGCCATCGGCAGTTCCCGCGCGGCGGACGATTCGCTGTCCAGCGCCGCCAAGGAAGCCAGCGCCATCGCCAAGGCGGCGGCGATCAACGCCAAGACCGCCGAAACCGGCGTACGCGCCGTTGTCGGCACGACGGTGATGACGGGCACCACGCAAACCGCCGCCGCGTCGGTGACCGGTACGATCACGATCAATGGCGTCACCACCGGCTCCATCACGTCTTCGGCTACCGACAATGCTGCGACGCGCACCTCCGTAGTCGATGCAATCAACCTGATCTCCGCGCAGACCGGTGTGGTCGCGATCGATACCGGCGACGCCAAGCAGGGCATCCGGCTGGAAGCCGCCGATGGCCGCAACATCGCTGTTAACCTGACCACCCTGACAGAGGCCGCCACCGGCATCAAGGCAGGCATCCAGACCGGCACCTACTCGCTGGTGTCCGACCATGGCGGCGCGATTGAAGTCAATACGGTTGGCGACGGTGTCATCGCCCGTTCCGGCCTGGCCGCCGGATCGTATGATCGTGGTGTTTCCACCTTCACGACCGATGCACGCGACGTCGCCGTCGACGGTACCACATTCACGACGCTGAATACTGGAGATCTGGTGATCAATGGCGTGGCCATCCGCGCCGCCAGCGCCGCCGACGATACGGCTTCCGACACTACCGCCGCATCGAGCAGCAAGGCCGCCAGCGGCATCGCGCTTGCCGCCGCCATCAATGCCTCGTCGGAATTGACCGGCGTAACGGCCAAAGCCGCCGAACTGACCATCGAAGGCTCCGACACGACAATGGGCGTTGGCGCCAATGTCGTGACGATCAACGGCGTCGCCGTCACAGTCGCCGATATGGCGGCAACCGACACTGCGCAACAGCGTCGGGAAAAAGTCGTCACCGCTATCAACAACTACAGCGGTTCGACCGGCGTTGTCGCCAGCGACAACGGCAAGGGCGGCGTGTCCCTGACGGCAGCCGACGGCCGCAACGTCTCGGTCGCGGCGGCGACGGCCAGCGATTTTGGCCTGGGTACCGCAAAGGTCGCCGGCACCGCTGGCACAACCTATACGGTCGCAGCAACCGCCGCCGGAGCCGAAACCGCCTATGCCAGCGTCACGCTGCAAAGCGCGAAGGGCATCGAAGTGCGCGCCGGCAGCCAGGGCTTTGACGCAGGCGCAAGCTTCACCGACCTCGGCTTCGAAGAAAACCGCTACGGCGCCGATGTCGGCGGCCTGCGTGTGAAGGACGTCAACATCGCTACGCAGGAAGGCGCGAACGCCGCGCTTACCTCCATCGACGAGGCGCTGAACGCAGTTGCGCTCAATCGCGCCGAGCTCGGTGCGGTGCAAAACCGGCTGGAGGCCACAATCTCCAACCTGACCAGCACCAACACCAACACCATCGCTTCGCGTTCGCGCATTCAGGATGCCGATTTTGCGGCCGAGACGACCAATCTCGCTCGTGGGCAGATCCTCAGCCAGGCGGCGCAGGCGATGCTGGCCCAGGCGAACCAGAGCCAGCAAAATGTGCTGCAACTGCTGCGTTAACAGTCGCAGCATAAGGTAACAGTAGCGTTGCGTATCTGGGGGGAGGGCTTCGGGCCCTCCCCCCTTTTTATTCCGCAGAACTGAACCGCATGAGGATCAGACCCGACAGGATCAATAACGCCGCCAAAATCCGCCAGATGTTGGCGGGTTCGCCGAGTACTGCCACACCGACGACGAATGCGCCCAGTGCGCCGATCCCGGTCCAGACCATATAAGCCGTACCGAGCGGCAAGGACTTCATCGCCACCGAAAGCAACCCGAAACTGGCGAACATGAAAACAAGTGTCAGTATGGACGGCCACAGCCGCGTGAAACCCACCGACTGCTTCATATAAAAGGCCCACACAATTTCCAGCAGGCCAGCAACAGTCAAATAAATCCAGGCCACAAGGCCCTCCTTCCACTGTGAAAGCAGAGCCGGGCCGTCCCGGACATGAACCCTGAGAGGGACGAGGACGTGGCCTCGCGCCGCCGCATTTAGTGCGGCGTGCGAAAGGAGGCAAGTGCGGACGGTACGGGAGGGGTTACGCGTCTTCCACTGTCAGCATCTGGCGGACCTTATCCAGCGCGGCCTTCTTGATCTGGCAAATGCGCGCCGCGCCAACACCGAGCGTCTGGCCGATTTCTTCGAGGTTCAGTTCCTCCACGAAGTAAAGCTGCAACACCTGCGCCTCGCGCTTCGGAAGCGCTGAAATGGCCGCAATCAGACGCTGGCGTGTCTCGGCGGATTGCAGTTGCTCGAAAGCATCCGGCTCTTCGGTGGCAAACCAGATGCTATGGTCGGAATAGACTTCATCGATCGAGTCATAATGAATACCCTGAACGCTATCGAGCGCTTCATGGAGTTGGGCCACTGTTATGCTCATATGCTTCGCCAGTTCTTCAACCGTAGGCGCACGGCCAAGCGCACCGGAGACCTCGGCGCGGGCCGCGTTGATTTCCCGGCGTCTGCGGAGTGCGGCACGGCCCATCGTTGCCTGTTTGCGCAACGCGTCGATCATCGCGCCGCGTACCCGTACCGTTGCGTAGGTAGAGAAGGCCGCATGGCCACGCTCCTCGAAAGTGCGGGCGGCTTCGATCAGCGCCACCATGCCGATTTGCACCAGTTCCTCGATGTCGAGCGCGGTGGAAACGCGGGCATGGGTATGCCAGGAGATTTTTCGCACCAATGCCAGGTGGTTACGGATAAGCCGCTCCGGGTCGGTGCGGGCAAGCGCCTCCGGCGTATAGAGGCCGAGGTTCAGGCCAAGACGTGCGTCCATGCCGTTCCTTTCTTCATGATGCAGGAGGGGTTTCAGTCAGATCTTCGCCGACGACCGCGACGACATCGACGGCGCGATTGTCCGGCAATTCGGTGAAGGCGAGAACAGGAATGGCGTGGCCGCTGCTGCGCAGCAGATTCCACAGCGCCCGGCGCGGGCCAGGCTGGCTGACAAGGGCGACGGGATCGCCAGCGGCCAGCGGACCTTCGGCGGCTTGCGCGACCGCTTCGGACAGTCGGGTCGCCAGTTGCGGCTCGAACGGCCAGGCGGCGTGCGGGGCGGCGCGCTGGGCTGAAACCAATAATTGTTCGAGCGGCGGAGCCATGGCGATCAGCTTCAGCGGCGCACCCGGCGGAGCGAATCCGGCAACGATCAGCCCGCCGAGCGCCGGGCGCACCAGTTCGAGCAATTCCGCCGGTTCCTGAGTTTTTGCTGCAAACTGGCCGATAGCAGCAGCGATGCGCGGAAATTCGCGCAAGGAAACGCTTTCTTCCAATAACATGCGGCAGACAGCGGTGGTAACGGGCAGGGGCAGGGCTTTCGTGCCGATGCTCTGGGCCAGTTGCGGATGGCGCTGGCCCAGCACCTCAATCAAAGCATGCGCTTCGTCCTGGCCGAACAGATGATGGGCCTGGGCGCGCAGCAATTTGTGCAAATGGGTGCCGATTACGGTCGCGGGATCGACGACGGTATAGCCTGCGGCCAGCGCTTCCTGCTCCCGCTCCGGCTCGATCCAGCGGGCTGGCAGGCCAAAGGCCGGGTCGCGCGTTTGCCGGCCGGGGATTTCGGCGGTGACGACATCGGCCTCCAGCGCCAGCAAATCGGCAGGCCAGGCTTCACCCTCGCCAATCGTCTCGCCGACAATGGCGATGCGATAGGCGTGGGGCGGGAGGCCCAGATCGTCCCGGACGCGGACCATCGGCATCACAAAGCCGAGTTCCTTCGACAATTGCCGGCGGATGCCGGTGATCCGCGTCATCAACGGTGTACCGGCGGCGGCATCGACCAACGGGATCAGCCCATAGCCAATCTCCAGATTCACCTGCGCGTTTTCGCCGACTTCCGACCAGTCTATCGTGGGATCGTCAGCCGGTCTGGCGGGTGCGGGCGCGTCTGCGGGGACTGCGGCTTCTGCCTTGCGACCCAGCCGCCAGGCAATCGTGGCCGCAACCGCCGCCGCCGGGATCAACACGATCGAGGGCATGCCCGGCACCACACCCAGCAGCCCGAGGATCGCGGCCACCGGCCACCAGGCAGCGGGTGCGGCGAACTGGCGGAAAAGCTGGGCCGACAGATTATTTTTCTCGGTCGTGCGGGTGACCAGGATGGCGGCGGCAATCGAGAGTAACAGCGCCGGAACCTGGGCGACCAGCGCGTCTCCAACCGACAGCAACAGATAGACGTTGGCGGCTTCGGTTAAGGACAGACCATGGCTCAACGTGCCAATGGCCAGCCCACCGACGATATTGATGACGAGGATCAGGATGCCGGCGACGGCATCCCCTTTAACGAATTTGGATGCGCCATCCATCGAGCCGTAGAAATCTGCCTCGGTGGCTACCTCCTGGCGGCGCTCCCGGGCCTGCTCCGGGGTCAGCATGCCGGCGTTCAGGTCGGCGTCGATGGCCATTTGCTTGCCGGGCAGCGCGTCGAGCGTGAAACGCGCCGACACTTCGGACACGCGCCCGGCACCCTTGGCGATGACCCCCAGATTCACGATCATCAGGATCAGGAACACGATGATGCCGACGACGAAATTGCCGCCGATCATCGCCTTGCCGAACGCCTCGATCACATGGCCGGCGGCGTGGGTGCCTTCGTGGCCGGAAACCAGCACGACACGCGTGGACGCCACATTCAACGCCAGCCGGAACAGCGTTGCGAACAGCAGCACGGTGGGGAAAGACGAAATATCGAGCGGACGGGCGGCATGCAGCACCACCATCAGCATCACCAGCGACAGCAGGATATTGCCGACGAAAAACACATCGAGCAGCGCCGCCGGGATCGGCACCACCATCAGCATCACGACCAGCAGGATCGACACCGGCAACAGCGCCGCGCCGGCGAAGGCGGGCATCCGGGCGGAAAGGGCGGCGGACACGCTCAGGCCCCCAGATCAGCGATCAACAACCGCGCCGCCTGGATAGCGATGCGCGGATCGATCTCCGCCACCCGCGCTTTAACCGCTAACGGCACATCTGTGCCGGCACGATTGGCATCGGGGGGCACATCAGTGCCGGCGCCCAGTTTACGAGCGAGTAACCCATGCACATCCGCCAGGGTTCGCGCCGCAGCGCCGTCGAAGAATATCGCCTTGTTGGCGCGCGCGGCCGCCGGCAACAAATCCGCTGCCGTCATGGCCGGGTTTACGGCCATCGCCCGCAGAAACTTGAGCGCCCCGCCCGACCCGAGGAAGTGCGCCAGATACAGATCGGTGCCGCCCACGGCGCGACCGAGTCCCTTTTCCAGCGTCTGGCGGTTTTCCCCCATATGTTCTGCCGCCATCAGGCTGGCGACCCAGGGGTTACGCCGTAACGCCAGCGCATCCGCGCGATTGCCGGCCTCGATCCCATGACGTCGGCCATGCTTCGATAGCGTCGAGAGCCAGGTGGATTCGATGAACTGGAACAGTCCTGTCGCCGTAGAGGTCGGAGCTTTTGCATCGGGATTGAGGGACGATTCGACCTTCGCCGTCTGCAACAAGGCGGAGAAGTCCACGCCGGTGCGCGCGGCGGCGGCCTTCAGCGCCGGCATCACCCCTGAAACTGCATTGGGAAATTCGGTCTTCATGCCCGATTACCCAGCAACAGCCGTGCCAGGAGCAGGCTAAGCCGGCTCCATTATGGATGTTTTCCAACCTCCGCCAAAAGCGGGCGGGAAGCACCTTGACGATAAAGCCCGGAACGTCGATCTATGCGTGATATGGATCGCGATTTCTTTCTCTCCGACCCTGTCGCAGCGCTGCGCGCCGGGCTCGGCCAGCAGCCGCAAGCGGGGCTTGTTCCCATCGTTATCGAGCAGTCGTCACGCGGGGAGCGTTCGTTCGACATTTTCTCCCGGCTGCTGCGGGAGAGAATCATCTTCATCACCGGCCCGATCGAGGATCATATGTCCTCGCTGATCGTGGCGCAGTTGCTCTTTCTGGAGGCCGAAAACCCCAAGAAAGACATTTTTATGTACATCAACTCGCCTGGCGGCGTGATCACGTCCGGCATGGCGATTTATGACACGATGCAATATATCCGCCCGAAAGTCGGCACGGTTTGCGTCGGTCAGGCGGCGTCCATGGGCAGCTTCCTGCTCGCCGCCGGTGAACCCGGGATGCGAATCGCTCTCGCCAATGCGCGGATCATGGTGCACCAGCCATCGGGCGGCGCGCAGGGTCAGGCCACCGACATCGAAATTCAGGCGCGCGAGATTATCCGTATCCGCGCCCATATGAATGATCTTTACGCGAAATTTACCGGCCAGCCGCTGGTAGTGATCGAGAATGCCGTGGAGCGGGACAAGTTCATGTCGGCCGAAGAAGCCAAAGCCTTTGGTCTGGTTGATGAGGTCATGGATAAACGCCCGACTCCGGCCGAGGATGAACTGAAAGCGGCCTGATGCGAGGCTCGCGTGCGGCTCCCCGCGGATGAAATATAAGCTTCGCACTTGCGGGGAGACGCCATCGCGCTAACATAGGTTGTTCCGGTCCCCCGTTTCGGCGCCGGAGGAAGGACGAGCATGACCAAAGTCAGCAATGGCGACAGCAAGAATATCCTTTACTGCTCCTTTTGCGGCAAAAGCCAGCATGAGGTGAAGAAACTTATCGCTGGCCCAACTGTTTTCATCTGCGATGAATGTGTCGAACTGTGCAACGACATCATCCGCGAGGAATCCCGAAACACGCTGGTGAAAAGCCGCGATGGCGTGCCGACGCCGCGCGAAATCTGCAAGGTGCTGGATGACTATGTCATCGGCCAGTCGCAGGCCAAGCGTGTATTGTCTGTCGCCGTCCACAATCACTACAAGCGGCTGAGCCAGGGCGGCAAAGGCGCGGAAGTCGAACTCGCGAAGTCGAACATCCTGCTCGTCGGGCCGACCGGTTGCGGCAAGACGCTGCTGGCGCAAACGCTGGCACGTATTCTTGATGTACCTTTCACCATGGCCGACGCCACCACGCTGACGGAAGCGGGCTATGTGGGCGAGGATGTCGAGAATATCATCCTGAAGCTGCTGCAGGCCTCTGATTATAACGTCGAACGCGCGCAGCGCGGCATCGTCTATATCGACGAGATCGACAAGATCAGCCGCAAGGCCGACAACCCGTCCATCACCCGCGATGTCAGCGGAGAAGGCGTGCAACAGGCCCTGCTGAAGATCATGGAAGGGACGACCGCGAGCGTACCGCCGCAAGGCGGGCGCAAGCATCCGCAGCAAGAGTTCTTGCAGGTCGACACCACCAACATCCTGTTCATCTGTGGCGGGGCCTTTGCGGGTCTGGATCGCATCATCGCGGACCGGTTGCAGGGCAAGTCCATCGGTTTCGGCGCGCATGTTGTGGCGCCCGATGAACGTCGCACCGGTGAAGTCCTGCGTCATTGCGAACCGGAGGATTTGCTGAAGTTCGGCCTGATCCCCGAGTTCATCGGTCGTTTGCCGGTGATCGCGACACTTGAAGATCTGGATGAGGCCGCCCTGATCGAGATCCTGACCGAGCCCAAGAATGCGCTGTCGAAGCAATATGCACGGCTGTTCGAGATGGAAGGTGTAAAGCTCACCTTCACGGATGATGCACTGCGCGAAATTGCCCGGCGTGCGATCCAACGCAAGACGGGCGCACGCGGTTTGCGGTCTATCCTGGAGAATATTTTACTCGACACCATGTTCGAACTGCCGGGCATGGATACGATCGAGGAAGTGATTATCGACGGCGAAGTTGTACGCGGACTGAAACAGCCGGTGCGTTTATTGGAAGCTGACAAGGCCGCCTGACGTTCTGGCAGCCATGCCCGCGTGCACTGTTGCAGTGCAGCGGGCGCTTCCGTAAGAATTATTCCGGGCGGAGGATATTTTTCCGCCGGCCGACGCCGGGCAACGGCGCGGGTGCGGGTGCCAAAACCCTGCCAACAATGTGAAGGAAAAGACATGTCGGAAAAAGCGAAATCGGGCGACAAGAATAATTTGCAGGACATCTTCCTGAACTCCGTTCGTCGGCAAAAAATTCCTGTGACAATGTTTCTGGTGAATGGTGTCAAACTGCAGGGCGTTATTTCCTGGTTCGATAATTTTTCGATCCTGCTGCGCCGCGACGGTCATTCGCAACTTGTGTATAAACATGCCATTTCGACTGTGATGCCGGCAGCACCGGTGCAACTGTTCGATCCGGAACGTAACGAAGACGAGGAGTGATGCCGCAAATGCAGCCTGCTGCCCGGCACTTCGATGCCGAACGTGGTATGCGCTTCGGGGTACCGGCGACCGTGCTGCACCCGATTTTGCCGGGGGCGTGGGGCGACAATATCAGCCGAACGGCGGAAGCCAGGCTTGAGGAAATCGTCGGGCTTGCGGCCGCCATTCGCCTGGATGTGAGACATGCGGAAATCGTCAAGGTTCGTGGAGTGCATCCGGGCACATTGCTGGGCAAGGGTGTCCTCGAACGTCTTGCAGCTGACGTGCAGGCGCACGGCAGCGAGGTGGTGGTGATCGATGCGTCGATTACGCCGGTGCAGCAAAAGAATCTCGAAACGGCGTTGCAGGCGAAGATCATCGACCGCACCGGGCTTATCCTGGAAATTTTCGGTGAGCGCGCGGCGACGGCCGAAGGCCGGTTGCAGGTGGAGCTCGCGCATCTGGAATATCAGGCGGGCCGTCTGGTACGAAGCTGGACCCACCTGGAACGTCAGCGCGGCGGCTATGGCTTTCTCGGGGGACCGGGCGAAACCCAGATTGAGACGGACCGACGCTTGCTGCGAGACCGCATCGCCCGGTTGAAGAAAGAACTGGAAGCCGTTCGCCGTACACGCAGCCTGCATCGCGCACGGCGGCAGCGCGCACCCAATCCGGTGATTGCGCTGGTTGGCTATACCAACGCCGGAAAATCCACGTTATTCAACCGGTTGACCGGCGCTGAAGTGATGGCGAAAGATCTGCTGTTCGCGACCCTCGATCCGACAATGCGCGCCATCCATCTGCCAGGGAAGACGGGCCGCCGTGAAAAGGTGATATTGTCCGATACCGTTGGTTTCGTGTCCGATCTGCCAACCGAGCTTGTTGCGGCCTTTCGTGCGACGCTGGAAGAAGTGACCGAGGCCGATCTGATCGTGCATGTTCGCGATCTGGCCCATCCGGACAGCGACGCGCAGGAACAGGATGTGATGGCGGTGCTGGAATCGCTCGGCGTGCTGGAGGGCGAGGGCAGGGTTCCGATGCTGACCGTGCTGAACAAGGCCGATTTGCTCGATCCGGAAACCCACGATGCGGCACGGCAGCGTAGTTTACGTGAACCCGATACGGTGCTGGTATCGGCACTGACCGGTGAAGGAATCGACCGGCTGAAACAGCGGCTGGTGGAATGTCTCGCCGAGCCGACGACGGTGGAGACGTTCCGCCTGCACCCGTCAGACGGGCGGCGGATTGCGTGGCTGGCGGCCAATGGCGAGGTGATTACGCGCGCCGAGGAGGGCGGCATGATCGTGCTGACCGTGCGCCTGACAGACAAGGCGCGCAGCCAGTTCAGGGCGCTTTAGGCGCTTTCTCGTCCATCACGGGCGGGGCGTCGTCGTCATCCAGCAATATCCGCACGGACGCCCCGTCCAGATCCTCATATTGGCCGTTGCGCAAGGACCAGAGGAACGCCACGAGGCTGAGCGATCCCATCAGCAAGGCAATGGGGATGAGGATCATCAGCCCGTTCATCGCGCGGCATTCCGCAAACGCAGCGCATTGCTGACAACGATGATCGACGAGCCGGACATGGCGATGGCGGCGACGAGGGGCGTAACATAACCCAGCACGCCCAGCGGCACTGCGATGATATTATAGCCAACCGCCAACATGATATTCTGCCGGATAACCCGCATGGTGCGCCGTGCCGCCGCGACCGCAACCGGCACCGGCTCCAGCGGATCGCCAAGAAATATCAGATCGGCTGCGGCCTGCCCAACATCGCTGGCGGATGCCGGGGCCATGGAGACATGTGCCGCTTTCAGCGCCGGGCCGTCGTTCAGACCGTCGCCAACCATCAGCACCTTGTGGCCCTGCTTCTGCAGCTTTTCGATGAGCGCATATTTATCCGACGGGGACAGTTCGGCGCGGAAATCCATCGACAACCGGCCGGCAATCGCACCCGCCGCCGCCAGCCGGTCACCGGATAGCATCAAAGGCTCCAGTCCCTGCGTCTGCAAGCGAACGACAGCCTCGACCGCCCCGGGCCGCAGCGCGTCGGTGAAGCGCAACAGTTTGGGCTGCTCCATTGCAAAACCGGTGGCAAGCGAACTGCCGTTATCGTCTGTGATCCCAACCCAATCCGGTCGGCCCAGACGCACGCGGCGGCCATCCACCAACCCTTCCATGCCGAGGCCGGATTGTTCCTCCATTGCGTCGATGTGCGCCGGTACAATGCCTTCGCTCTCCAGTTGCACGGTTATCGCGCGGGAAAGCGGATGGCGACTGGCACGGCTGAGCGCCAGCGCCACGGGCTTTTCTGCCGGGTCCAATGGCAGCGGGCCATCGGGCACTGGTCGGCCAAGGGTGAGCGTGCCGGTCTTGTCGAACAAAACGCGGTCCGCCTCGGCCAGCCGTTCCAGCGCCGAGCCGTCCTTGATCAGCACGCCACGGCGCATCAACGAGCCGGAAGCGACGACCTGAGCCACCGGCACCGCCAGACCAAGCGCACATGGGCAGGTAATGATGAGGACAGCGATTGCGATCAGCGTTGCCTGATGCAGGCCGACGCCCATCAGCAGCCAGCCGATGAAGCTCAGCAACGCCAGCAAATGCACCGCCGGCGCATAGAGGCGCGCGGCGCGATCGGCGATGCGGATATAACGGGATTTATGGCCGGATGCGGCCTCCATCAGGCGGGCTATGCCGGAAATTACTGTATCGTCGCCAACGGCCGTGATTTTTACTTCGAGCGGCGCATCGAGATTGATGGTGCCCGCCAGAACCTTTGTGCCGGGCGATGCAGCTTCTGGCGCGCTTTCGCCCGTTACCAGCGCACGGTCGACGTTGCTGTCGCCTGTCATCACCACGCCGTCCGCCGCCAGACGATCGCCAGCGGCGACAAGCATATGGTCACCCGCGCGCATTTCGGATGCCAGCCGCCATTCGGTCTGGCCATCCGTCCGGATAATCATGCCGCCGGGCGCTGTTTGTCGCAGCAGGGCCGCCACGGAATCCTGGGCGCGGGCGCGCATGATGCTGTCGAGCACACGCCCGGCAAGCAGGAAGAACAACAGGCTGGTCGCGCCGTCGAAATAGGCGTGCGGGCCGCCGATAATGGTTTCATGCAGGCTGATGGCGGTTGCCAGCAACACGCCGATGGAGATCGGCACGTCCATATTGGTGCGGCCATGTTTCAGCGCGCTCCACGCGCTTTTGAAAAAGGGCCGTCCGGCATAGGCAATTGCGGGCAACGCGATCAGCGCGGAGACCCAATGGAAAAAGTCCCGCTGTGCGCCGTCCGCACCCGACCACACCGCCACCGAGAGCAGCATGACATTCATCGCCGCAAATGCGGCGACGCCGAGGCATTTCAGGAGTTCGCGGCTTTCGCGTTTCGCCTCGCCATCCTTTTCGCCGAGGAAAGGGTGGGCCGTAAAGCCGATTTTGCTGATAATATCACACAGCTGATCGTCGTCCAGCGCCGGATCATGGTGAATTTCCACCCGCTTCGTGGTGAAATTCACCCGCGCCGTTAGCACGCCGGGGGTGTCGGCAAGCCCCTTTTCCAGTTTGGCGATGCAACCGGCGCAGCGCAGGCCCGACACCGAAAACAGACTGCTGACGCTGTCCGCCGGGACGAGGCGTACGGGCGCGTTCACATCCGCACCTCATGCAAATAGCGCGCAATATGACCATCGCGCCGGGCCTCGATCCGCAATTGCCAGCGACCCGGGGAAAGCGCCGTTTGTGCACGATAACGGCCGTCCGCCATGGCATCGAATGCGAGATGCTGCTCCGCACTATGACCGAACGGATGGCTTGCCACCGCCGTAAGTGTCATGCCGGGCATTGGCTCGCCCATGGATTCAGCAGTCAGCACGACGCGCCCGTCGCTCCCGGCGTCTGGCGCGATGTTCCAGCCCAGCTCTTCCTGTGCTCGCGCCTCCGCCAGCCAGCTATTGTAATTCTGGCTGGCGACATAGCTGTTGTCGATAACCGTACCGCTGAAGGTGCGGATGGCATTCCATGCCATCACCAGATTGACGGCGATGATAACACCGAAAAATGCGCAGATCGTCAAAGCTGCATGCTTGCCGGTGAAAGGGCGGACTTTACGGGTTCGACTGTTCATCTTTGGGGCCGTTCGAAATGACTGATGTCGGATGCCTCGCCGGCACGGTCGTCGAGCGCCCTGGCGGTGAAGACGATTTCCGTGCGTTCCGGCCCATCCCCCGGGGCCGCCACGAAAACGCGGGTTTTGGCGACCTGATCCGGCGGAACGGTCAGATGCACGCTGCTGCTGCCCCTGTCCCTGGATCCATGTTCATCCCACATCACCGCGCCGTCAACCCCGCTGATACCGAGTTCCATTTCGCGCGGGCGATTCTGCATGTTACGGATCTTGACCTCATAATTGTTACGGACGCCGCCATCGGACAATTGCACCCAGGTGGGATTGCGCGTCTGGCTGACGCTGACGCCGATCGGGTTGCGCGTGCCAACCATGAACAGCATGCCAAGGCCGATGGCGGCCCAGACCATAAAATAGACGATGGTGCGTGGCCGGAAAATCCGCTTCGTCGGAGACAATGGCTCGCCGCCGGATATGGCGAGCTCCGCGTCCTCGATGGTGGTATAGCCGATCAGGTGCGACGGGCGACCGATTTTCTCCATCACTTCGTTGCAGGCATCGATACACAGGCCGCAGGTAATACAGCCGAGCTGCGAGCCATCGCGAATGTCGATGCCTGTGGGGCAGACCGCGACGCAGGCGTTGCAATCGATACAGTCGCCAACCGCGGGCGTTACCTTGCCGTCCTCGCCGACTTGCAACGGCAGATTTGCCGGCTGCGCTGGTTCTTTCGCCACCGGCGCGCGCATGCCCGGTTGCCGGATGGCGGGGCTTTGCGGGGTAACGTCCGTGTACTCGGTGACATGGGCCGACCGTTTCAGGCCACGCGTGCGCGGCTCGCCCCGCCAATATTTGTAGGTGACCAGCAGGGATTTCTCGTCGACCATCGCGCCCTGGATGCGCGGCCACGGGCACATATAAATGCACACCTGTTCCCGCATCAGGCCGCCCAGCGTGTAGGTGGTGAAGGCGAGAACGCCGACGGTGATATAGGCGACAGGCGCTGCCTCGCCGGAGAAAATGGCTCGCGCCAGCGTCGGCGCGTCGGCGAAATAGAAAACCCAGGCGCCGCCGGTGAGCACCGCGATCAATATCCAGATGCCATGTTTGGCGACGCGCTTGGCGATTTTCTGCGGTCCCCACGGGGCTTTTTGTAACCTTATCTGGGCGTTGCGGTCGCCATCAATGGCGCGTTCGACATGCACGAACAAATCTGTCCACACAGTTTGCGGGCAGGCATAACCGCACCAGGCGCGGCCCACGGCGGATGTGACCAGAAACAGGCCGATGCCCGCCATGATCAGCATGCCGGCAACATAATAGAATTCGTGGGGCCAGATCTCCAGCGCGAAAATATAGAAGCGCCGGTTTCCGAGATCGATGAGCACCGCCTGATCGGGTGCATACGGCCCGCGATCCCAGCGCAACCATGGCGTCACATAGTAGATCAGCAACGTGACCACCATTATCGCCCATTTCAGCCGCCGGAAACTACCGTTGACGGCTTTCGGGAAAATGCTGCGCCGCGACTCAAAAAGTTGTGGCACAGAGGGCTTCGGCGCGGGACCACCGGAGGGGAGGGCGTCGCTGCCTGCCATATTTCACTCTCCTTACTCGACCGTTTGCGGCGCCCCGGCAACGGCAACCTGTTCGTCGGCGGGGGATTCGGGCGGCAGTGCTTCGCCCCCGCCCAGACTGTGAACGAAAACCGCCAGCATTTTCACCGTAACAGGGTCGAGCCGGGGCCCCCAGGCCGGCATTACCCCGTTGCGGGCGTAGTTGACGGTATGTGTGAGAGATTCACGATCGGAGCCATACAGCGAGATCGCATCCGTCAGATTGGGCGCGCCGAACTGACGCAAACCGGTTCCGTCGGCGCCATGACAAACGACGCAGTTATTGGCGAAGACTTCTGCACCACGCTGCGACGATGCCGATACCTTTTCCTTGCCGGAAATGACCATGACATGGCTGACCACATCGTCAATCTGTTCGGTGTTCAATATGCCGTCGCGCCCATATGCGGGCATTTGCGAAATGCGCGTTGCATCATGCTCCGGCTGGCGAATACCATCCTCGATCGTCTTGTGGATCGACAGGATATCGCCGCCCCACAGCCAGTCATCGTCGTTCAGGTTCGGGTATCCGGGCGCGCCTTCAGCACCTGAACCATGGCATTGCACGCAATAAACCTTGAACGCCGACCGACCGCCGTTGATCGCTGCTTGCAGCAGTTGGGGATCGTCGGGAATGCGTTCGACGGTTGTTGTGGCCAGCGCCTGGCGAATGGGTTCGAAGACGGTGTCCCGCGCCTGTAATTCCTGTTCCAGCTTGCCCCGGCTGGTCCAGCCGAGCACGCCCGGCGTCGCGCTGTTCAGCAGCGGCCACGCCGGGAACAGGATTACATAGACAAGGGCCCACGCAATGGTGGCGTAGAACACCCACAGCCACCAGCGCGGCATCGGGTTATCGAGTTCCTCGATACCGTCCCATTCATGACCAACGGTATGGACGCCGGTGACTTCATCAAGACGCTTGCCCTTATCAGCCATTACGCTTGCTTTCCTGGTCGAGGGCGTTGTCGTCGTCCTCGGCAAAAATGATGTTGGCGGCATGCTCATGGTGTGCGCGCGCGCCCTTACGGAAGCTCCACCCGACGAGGACGAAGAACAGCAGCATCGTGGCTACCAATCCCCAGCTGTCGGCCAGGTGGCGCATCTGGTCGTAGGTCGTCATTGCCGTTGTTCCTGCGCTGCCCCCGCGCCGAAATCGACGAACGTCCCCAGCACCTGCAAATAGGCGACAAGCGCGTCCATCTCGGTCAGCCGCCGGGGATCGCCGTCAAAATCGCGCACTTGCGCCTTTGGATAGCGAGCGAGCAGATCGGTGGGATCGGCGTCCGGATCAGCCTGGGCCTTCAGATCAGCCGCGGCATTATCAATATGCTCGTCGGAATAGGGGACGCCCGTGCGCTGCAGGGCGCGCAGATTGGCGGATATGTCATGCACATCAAGCGGCCGGTCCGCGAGGAACGCATAGGCCGGCATGACCGATTCCGGAACAACCGCGCGCGGGTCTTTCAGATGCTGCACGTGCCATTCATCCGAATAGCGGCCACCCACGCGGGCGAGATCCGGCCCGGTGCGTTTGGAGCCCCACTGGAACGGGTGATCATACATGCTTTCCGCCGCAAGGCTGTAGTGGCCATAGCGTTCCACTTCATCCCGGAACGGGCGGATCATCTGGCTGTGGCAGGTATAGCACCCCTCACGCACATAGATGTCGCGTCCCGCCAGCTCCAGCGGACTCCACGGGCGGACGCCTTCCACCTTTTCCACCGTGGAATCGATCCAGAAAAGCGGCGCAATCTGGACGATCCCGCCGATCGACACGGCAACCAGCGTGAGGATCGCGAGCAACGTGATGTTGCGCTCGATCTTCCTGTGGTTTTCGACAATATTCAATGCCATGCTGAAACGTCCTTACTCGGCGGCTACGGGCTGCACGGGCCGGTCGCTCGCGGGATCATAGGCGGCATCGGACAGCGGCGCTTCTTCCCGCAGGCGGCCCGCAATCGTCATCCAGATGTTGTAAACCATCACGGCGCCACCAGCGAGATAGAGCATCCCGCCCAGCATACGAATGGTATAGTAGGGCTTCATCGCCGCCACGACCTCGGCGAAAGCATAGACGAGATAGCCGTCCTCTCCATACTCACGCCACATCAGACCCTGCATGATGCCGGCGACCCACATGGATGACGCGTAGAGTACGATACCGAGCGTCGCCAGCCAGAAGTGCCAGTTGATCATGCGCAGCGAATACATGCGTTCTCGCCCCCAAAGCCGTGGCGTCATATAATAAACGGCGGCGAAGGTGATCATGCCGTTCCAGCCCAGCACGCCGGAGTGCACATGGCCGATGGTCCAGTCAGTGTAATGGCTCAGCGAATTGACCGTCTTGATCGACATCAGCGGTCCTTCGAACGTTGCCATGCCGTAAAAGGCGATGGCGAACACCATCATGCGAATGATCGGGTCAGTACGGATCTTGTCCCATGCGCCTTGCAGCGTCATCAGGCCGTTGATCATGCCGCCCCAGCTCGGCATCCACAGCATGATCGAAAAGACCATGCCCAGCGTCTGCGCCCAGTCCGGCAGGGCGGTATAGTGGAGGTGGTGCGGACCAGCCCAGATATACAGGAAGATCAGCGACCAGAAGTGCAGGATCGACAGGCGATAGCTGTAAATCGGTCGTTCGGCCTGTTTCGGCACGAAATAATACATCATGGCGAGGAAGGGCACGGTGAGGAAGAAGGCCACCGCGTTATGCCCGTACCACCATTGCGTCAGCGCATCCTGGACGCCGGCAAAGGCCGAATAGGATTTGGAGCCAAAGATCGACACCGGGATCGCCAGATTATTGACGATGTGCAACATTGCGATCGCAATGATGAAGGCCAGATAAAACCAGTTCGCCACATAGATATGCGGCTCATGCCGGCGCACGATGGTGCCGACGAATACGATGAAATAGGCCACCCACACGATGGTGAGCCAGATATCGACATACCATTCCGGCTCGGCATATTCACGGCTGTTGGTAACGCCCATCAGATAGCCTGTGGCTGCCAGGACGATGAACAGTTGATAGCCCCAGAATACGAAGCGCGCGAGGGCAGGGAAGGCCAGCCGCACCCGGCAGGTGCGCTGGACGACATAAAAACTGCTGGCAATCAGCGCATTGCCGCCAAAGGCGAAGATAGCGGCGGAAGTATGCAGAGGCCGCAACCGGCCGAAAGTGGTGAAGCTGTAATCGAGATTGAGCAGCGGGAAGGTAAGTTGGGCTGCGATGAATACGCCGGCCAGAAAAGCCACAACCGACCAGAAAACCGTGGCGACCACACCCCAGCGGATCACATCGTCATAATAGCGGTCACTGACATTGGCCGGATGGCTGATGAGGCGCCCCAGTACCGGTATTTCCGACCGGGATGCGATTACCCCCGCGGTAATCAGCGCCGCGCCACAGATAATCAGCATATGGAGCGCGTAGCCGGCATCCTGCGCCAGCGCCGCGGCAGCGATCGCGGCGATGGCTACCGCCAGCCACGCCCCGACCTTGAAAACAAGGGACTCCATCGTCATCCCGCACCTTCCAGACAAATTGCGCGTGGCCCGGCTGTCGCGCCGACGCCGGGCTCATGCATTGATGTGGATCAATGCGCCACCCGATAGCAGAAAGGGTGCGACGTGACGATGACAGGGGTTAGGGATAAGGCGCGAATTTTGCCGCATGCGACAACTGGTCCGTACTTTATTGCGACATTTTGGCCTTTTGCCACAGCAATTCCTGCTCGTCCGGCGACATTGTCCGAAAGCCCGGGGCTTTTTCCATCTGGCGAAAGCGCGACTCGAATTTGGCGTTGGCCTCGCGCAGCGCCGCCTCCGGGTCGATATCGAGGTGCCGAAGATAATTGACGACGGAAAACAGCAGGTCGCCGGCTTCCTCCTGACGCTGCTCTCTGTTTTCTGCGTGCTCAAGTTCCTGCAATTCTTCGTCAATTTTGGCACGCGGGCCACTTTTGTCCGGCCAGTCGAACCCGGTGCGCGCCGCGCGGGACGATAATTTCCGGGCGCGCGTCAGGGCAGGGAGGGTTAACGCGATGCCGTCCAGCACGGATTCACGCGGCTTCTCGGCGGCCTTTATCTCTTCCCATTGTTCACGCACGGTATCGGCTGATACCGAAAAGGTATCCGGGCCAAAAATATGGGGGTGCCGACGTTCCATTTTGGTAATGATCGCTGATACGACCTCCCCGATGGTGAAATGACCTTCCTCGGTGGCCATCCGCGCATGAAATACGACCTGCAGCAGCAGATCGCCCAGTTCGTCGCACAGGTCGCCCATATCCCCGCGCTGGATCGCATCGACGACTTCATGGGCTTCTTCCAGCGTATAGGGCGCGATGCTGGCGAAATCCTGCGCACGATCCCAGGGGCAGCCATCAGGGCCGCGCAACCGGTCCATCACCGCAATCAGCCGACCAAAGAGCGCCTCTGCACCAGTCTGATTTTTCACCATGGGGCTGCCTCCATTGCGCCATCCAATATGTTGATAATATATATTATGTTAAATACAGATGGTTTTTCTACAGCATTGCGCTGCATCCGGCCGCTATCGCGGCGGCAAATCCCCGGTGTTCAAAACGCTCGACCAGATCGTTCCCGTAACTTC
>Ga0172382_10000484_pt1 | contig 75138 bp, 64 predicted proteins | sample Leawel138RmetaG_FD_122245 | JGI IMG/M metagenome (GOLD analysis project Ga0172382, IMG submission 122245) | Leachate microbial communities from a municipal landfill in Southern Ontario, Canada - Leachate well 138R metaG | ecosystem: Engineered > Solid waste > Landfill > Unclassified | place...
AGGTCCTAGGTCCTAGGCCCTGCCCTTCAACATACATCGCATCGCCGTAGCTGAAGAACCGGTAACGCTGTTCGACGGCGTGCCGGTAGGCGCGCATCACCGCGGCATAGCCGCCGAAGGCACAGACCAGCATCAGCAGGGTCGATTCCGGCAGATGAAAATTGGTGATCAGGGCATCCACCACACGGAACTCGAATCCGGGCGTGATGAACAGCCGTGTATCGCCGGCATAGGGCTGCAGTCGTCCGGACTGGGCCGCGGCCTCCAGGCTGCGGACCACGGTGGTACCTGCGGCGACAATACGCCCGCCCTGCGCCTTGGCCGCCGCGACCTGCGCACACGTCGCGGCGCCGACCTCGACCCGCTCGGCATGCATGTGGTGATCTTCCAGACGTTCGACCCGCAGCGGCTGGAACGTCCCGGCGCCGACGTGCAGCGTGACATAGGCGATATCGATGCCGGCAGCCACAAGATCGTCCAGAAAACCCGCCTCGAAGTGCAGCCCCGCCGTCGGCGCCGCCACCGCACCGGGGGCACGCGCGAACACCGTCTGGTAGCGCTCACGGTCGGCGGCGCCGTCCGGGCGGGTGATATACGGCGGCAGCGGCATGTGTCCGTGACGCTCCAGCAGCGTCAGGGCATCATCCGCGTCGCCCCGCAGCTCCAGGACGAAGAATGCCTCGTCCCGGCTGAGCACGACTGCCTCGATGGGCCCTTGGAGGTGCAGCCGCGCACCCTCCCGGGGTGACTTGCTGGCGCGCACCTGCGCCAGCACGCGGTGGGGGCCGAGCAGGCGCTCCACCAGCACCTCGACCCGCCCGCCGCTATCCTTGTGCCCGCGCAGGCGGGCCGGGATCACCCGCGTGTCGTTCAGTACCAGCAGGTCTCCCGGGCGCAGCAGGTCCGCCAGGTCGCGGAACCGTCGATCAGTGCTCGCCCCGGCCCCATCCAGGTGCAGCAGGCGGCTGGCTGCACGCTCCGGAAGCGGTATCTGGGCGATCAGTTCAGGTGGAAGTTCGAAGAAAAAATCACTCCGCTGCATGGCGCGGCATGGTATCACAGGCGCGCTTGCCCATCCGTCGGGATGGCTTATACTAACCCCCTTGTCCGGCCGCCCAGGCAGAGTATGCTGCAGCCGGCTGTCATGCCGGGATGGCGGAATCGGTAGACGCAGTGGACTCAAAATCCACCGGTGGCGACACCGTGCGAGTTCGAGTCTCGCTCCCGGCACCATTAAATATGTTTGTTAACGTATTCTGTACGTAGATGTTCCCCCCCATGCGGGCCACCGCGTCCGCACAACCCGTATCACCGGCATGGAACCCACGCTCCTGGGGTTGATACCGGTATACGACCCACGCGGGCGCCTTGGGGGCGCACGCTCGACTCAAGGGCATATCCGACACTATGGCAGGCACCCACTTTTCCGTTGAAGTCCAACCCATGCTGCCCGCGCGCCTTGGCCGTCTGCAGGAATTGGCCGAGGACCTGCTCTACAGCTGGGACCGTCAGGTGCGCGCCCTGTTCTGGCGTCTGGACAACCAGTTATGGGACGACTGCGGCCACAATCCCAAGCTGTTCCTGCGCCGGGTCTCGCAACAACGCCTCGACGAGGCGGCCGAGGACCGCGTCTTCATCGAGGACTACAACCGCGCGTTGTCGGCCTACGACACCTACCACGAGGAGGCACTGCCCACCGGGGTGGAAGAGTATCTCGATCCGGAAGCGGATCTGGTCGCCTATTTCTGTGCCGAGTTCGGCCTGCATGAGAGTCTTCCCATCTATTCCGGCGGCCTGGGCATCCTCGCCGGCGATCACTGCAAGGCCGCCAGTGATCTGCGCATCCCCTTTGTCGCCGTCGGCATCATGTACCGCCAGGGCTACTTCAACCAGACCATCGACGGCCATGGCAACCAGATCGCACATTACGCCCCGACCAATTTTGCCAATCTCGCCATCCGCCCGGCCCGGGTTGAGAACGGCCAGGATCTGCATGTCTTCGTCGATCTGCCCGGCCGCCGGGTCATGCTCAAGGTGTGGGAGGCCAAGGCCGGTCACATCAAGCTGTATCTGCTCGACAGCGACCTGCCGGAAAATCAGGATACCGACCGGGCCATTACCTATCAGCTCTACGGTGGCGACATCACCACCCGCATCCAGCAGGAGATCGTGCTCGGCATCGGTGGGGTGCGCACGATCCGCGCGCTTGGCCTGAAACCCACCGTATGGCATATCAATGAAGGTCATGCGGCCTTCCAGATCCTGGAGCGCTGCCGCGAATGGGTGCGCAAGGGCCCCCTGGATTTCGCCAGTGCCCTGGAACTGGTCGCTGCGGGCACGGTGTTCACCACCCATACGCCGGTGGCCGCGGGGCATGACATCTTCGACCATGCCTTGATCACGAGCTACTTCGACGGGTACGTCAAGGAGCTCGGCATCGACATGGACGAGTTTCTGCAACTGGGGGCGAGCCCGAATATCCCGTACGGTTTCAACCAGACGGCCCTGGCACTGCGCGGCTCGCGCTTCCACAACGGCGTCAGCCGTATCCACGGCGGCGTCGCCTCGCAGATGGAAAGTTATATCTGGCCACAGATCCCGGCCCGTGAGAACCCCATGCGGTACGTCACCAACGGCGTGCATGTGCCGACCTTTCTGGCGCGCGACTGGACGAATCTGTTCGACATGCGCTTCGGTCGCGGGTGGGACAACGAGCTGTTGAACCGGGACTACTGGGAACGTCTCGACGATATCCCGGAGCACAGCTTCTGGAGCCTGCGCCAATGGCTGAACGGCAAGCTGCTGGCGGAGGTACAGCGTCGTATCACCTGGCAGCACCGCCGCAACGGCTGCTCTGAGACCTTGATCGAGCGCATGACGCAATATCTCTCCGTGGAGGCAAGCGACGTCCTGACCATCGGCTTTGCGCGTCGCTTCGCCAGCTATAAGCGGGCGACGCTGCTGTTCGCCGACCCCCAGCGGCTGGAGCGGCTGCTGAACAACCCCGACCGTCCGGTCGTGCTGATCTTCGCCGGCAAGGCGCATCCCAGTGATCTGCCGGGGCAGCGTCTGATACAGGTGATCCATGAATTCTCGCGTCGCCCCGAGTTCATCGGCCGGATCATCCTGGTCGAGGGCTACGATATCGCGCTGGCCCGCAAACTGGTCACCGGCGTCGACGTCTGGCTCAACAACCCTGAATACCCGATGGAGGCCAGCGGGACCTCGGGGCAGAAGGCGGGTCTCAACGGCGTCATCAACCTCAGCGTACTGGACGGTTGGTGGGGCGAAGGCTACAACGGCGAGAATGGCTGGGCGATCACGCCGCACGGTGCGCAGTTCGATGCCGGCTACCGCGATCACGAAGAAGGCAACGAACTGCTCGACATCCTCGAACACCAGGTGATACCGCTGTACTACCAGCGCAATACGCAAGGCTATCCCGAGGGCTGGGTACGGATGTCCAAGGCCTCCATCAAGTCCATCCTGACGCAGTTCAATTCAGAACGCATGGTGATGGACTACGTCCGTGGCTTCTACAGCCCCGCCAGCGCACAATGTCGTAAACTCGCCGCCAACCAGTGCAGCGGCGCCCGTGATCTCGCCGCTTGGAAGGCCCACGTACAGCATACCTGGCCGCAGATCTCGCTACGGCTGGTCGATGCCCCGCCGGACGCAATCCGTTCCGGGCATACCGTGCCGATCACCGTCGCCGCCCGTCTGCACGATTTGAAAGCGTCGGACGTACGCGTGGAGTGCGTCGTCGGGAAGGAGAACGAACATGGCGAGTTCATCGGTGAAGCACACTTCGATTTCGCGCCGGCCAGCAGCGGCGACGATGGCGAGACGCTGTTCCGCCTGGACCTGATCCCACCGCTGCCCGGCCTGCAGCGCTACAAGCTACGCATGTTTCCGACACACCCGCTGCTCAGTCATCCCTTCGAGATGGGCTGCATGCTGTGGCTGTAAGGATCGGCGGTGTGTCGGATACCGTGCAAGAAGCCCATCATCAGCGGCGGCCGTACAGCGTCGTCAGCTGACGGACACGCTCGGCGAGTTTCTGCGGCAGCTGATCCCATTGAAACCGCCAGCGCCAGTTGCCCTCGGCCACACCCGGCGTATTCATGCGGTGTTCCGAGCCCAGCGACAACACGTCCTGCAGCGGTACGATGGCGAGTGCGGCGACCGATGCGAAGGCGGTGCGGATCAGCGGCCAGGGCATGGGCTCGGACGGGTGGCCGAGATAGTCGTGCAGGTGCGTGCGCGTGACCTCGTCGAGGCCAGCATACCAGCCCAGACTCGTGTCGTTGTCATGTGTGCCCGTATAGACGACGCTCAGCCGCTCGTGGTTATGCGGCAGGTAGGGGTTGTCCGCGGCACCGCCAAAGGCGAATTGCAGAATCTTCATGCCTGGCAGGCCGAAACGCATACGTAGCGCGTCGACCTCGGCCGTGATGATCCCCAGATCCTCCGCGACCAGGGGCAGGTCATGGAAGGTATCGAGCAGTGCCTGGAACAGGCGCTCACCCGGACCCTTCACCCACTGACCATCGATGGCGGTCACGGCCTGCGCGGGGATCTCCCAATGCGCCTCGAAACCGCGAAAGTGATCGATGCGGATAAGATCGAAGAACTCGCGCTGGGTACGCATGCGCTCGATCCACCAGCCGAAACCATCCTGTTCAATGCGGTCCCAGCGATAATGCGGGTTACCCCAGCGTTGACCGGTCGCCGAGAAATAGTCCGGCGGCACACCGGCCACGACTTCGAGGTGGCCCTCGGCATCAACCCGAAAATATTCACGCCGCGCCCAGACCTCGGCACTGTCGTAGGCGACGAAAATCGGCATGTCGCCGAACAGCAGCACGCCGCGGCGCGCCGCGTAGTCGCGTAACGCGTGCCACTGGGTGAAAAACACGAACTGTTCGAACTGTACCTGGGCAATGACCGCTGCCAGGCGCACCCGTGCGGCGGCCATTGCCTCCGGCTGACGGTCGCGCAGGAGCGCGGGCCAGTCCGACCAGACGCACTGCCCGTGTTCGTTACGCAGCGCCTCGTAGAGCGCGAAGTCGTCGAGCCACGTGCAGTGCTGGTCGATGAAGGCCTCGAGGGCGCGCCGGTCGTCCGCCTGCGCCCGCTCGCCAAAGCCGGCATACGCTGCCCGCAGCCGTGCCGCTTGCCATGCCGCCGATAATTCGACCGGTGGCGCCGCAACGGACCCCAGCCAGCCACGCTCGACCAGCCCGTGGAGACAGATCAGCCGTGGATTGCCGGCATGTACGGAGGTGCATTGATAGGGAGAGCAATCCGCATGGGTCGGCCCCAGTGGCAGCATCTGCCAGACCGACACGCCGGCCGCCGCCAGAAAATCCACGAAGCGCCGTGCCTCCACACCCAGTGCACCGGTGGCACTGTCGGGAAAGGAGGTCGGATGCAGCAGGATGCCTGCGCGGCGACAGGTGAAGGGCGACGCCTCCTCGTAGCGATGCGTCATCGACTCTCCTGTCAACTGCTCTGCTGCCCGCGGCGCATCACACCACCGTGCGCTGGCGGTTCGGGCCTCGTGCTGCCATGAGAGAAGACCTGGGTGAGATATTCCGGCGGCGTCTTGCCGAGCAACTGATACAGATTCGCGAGGTGCATGCGGTAGAGGTGGTCGAAATCGTGCACGGTCTCCGCCGGGTTGTAGTCACCGAACCACCAGAACCAGTCGGAGCCCTCACAGATGGCCAGCTGATGTTGTGCCTCGGCCAACTCGTTCGCCGTCAGGCGGCCACCGGCGACGCTGGCATCGAACATGCGCTTGGCGTCACCCAGCATCTCCCAGGCACGATTTTTGTCCTGGTCGCCGATCCAGGTGGAGAAGGTACCGTACACCCAGCTGCCCGCCACCAATTGAGTAAGGGGTGTGGGCTCGCCGCCGCTGTCCAGGTATTCAGAAAACGTGGTGAGCCGGATACGGGGATGATCGCTGAGCCGCCGGTAGAGAGCGCTCAGGAAATAGTAGCCGTTCTCCGGGTAATATTCCCAGGCGTTCTCGCCGTCGAGGATGATGGAGACGATGCGCTGCGCGTCAGGTTGTCCGGCCGCGGCGATGTTCTCCAGATTGTGGACCAGGTTGGCGATGGCGTCGTCGGCATGCCAGGTGGAATAGGTGAAGCCGATCGTGTCGGACAGGCCATCATCGCGGAAGAAACACGCGGTTCCATCTTTCTGTACGCGGTACGGCCGATACAGGGACTGCTCGCGCGGGGTGTTCTGGCGCTGCGGATTGCGCGCCAGGCTGTGGACCAGTACGCTCTCGCCACTCGCCGTCCAGTGGAAGCCGTGCGCGTGCAACTGCTTCAGCGTGGCGGTGCTGACCCCGCCCTCCGATGGCCAGCAGCCCCGCGGGCGGAAGCCGAAATGCCGCTGACAGGTGGCGACGGCCTCGCGCAGATGCCAGTCGATGCGTTCGGCACCGCCGGGATACGCATCGAGCTGCGGCAGCGGCACGTCCGGTAAGGCTTCACGTGCCGTCTGCAGATCCAGCAGCAGCGGCACGATCGGATGTGCGTAGGGCGTCACGGAGATCTCGATCTTTCCCGCCTGCGCCAGCCGTGCATAGCGACCGATGACACCCGACAGCAGCCCGCTGATGATGGTCATGAGGGTATGTCGGTCATGCAGTGAGTAGCCACTGCCCTTCTGCATCAATTCGGCCACGCGCGCGTCGGCACGCCGCACCGTCTCGCCCAGCCAGGCGAGGTGATACCAGACCAGGATATCGGCCACGAACTGATCGGTGATGTAGCCGATCGATTCGCTGTGCTCGCTGCACCATTGCCCCAGCTCGGCGAGTCGCTTGTAGACCGGGAAGCGGTCGATGAGGCGTGTCTTGTTGGCACGCAGACAGGCCTTCACCAGCCGCAGGCGCATCTCTGGTTCCAGCGGCAGGCTGGCCGCACCCAGCGCCGCCAGCAGCGGGTCGCGGATGGCGCTGCCTTCACGCAGAAAGCCGCGCACCTGCCCGGCATAGTCGGCGAGCTGATCGAGCAGGATGGGCGCGAAGTTCACCACCGCCTTCGCCCCGGGGCTGGCTTCGATGTGCGCCGCCATATCGACGTAGTCCTTGATGGCGTGCAGGTAGGTCCAGGGTTGCAGATACTCCCCGCTGACGGTGTTGCAGTACTGCGGCTGGTGCATGTGCCAGCACAACACGACGTTCAGGCGCGGCTCAGCGGACATGGTGCAGCTCCTGGCCAAGCATCTCCGGTGTGATCAGCACGACACCCCCCTCCGAGACATGGAAGCGCCGTGCATCCTCGATGGGGTCCTCTCCGACCACCGTGCCCGCCGGGATCCGGCAGCCCTTGTCGATGACTGCGCGCGTGATACGGCAGTCCGGGCCTATGTTCACGTTGGGCAACACCACGGTGTCCTCGACCACCGTATGCGCGTGCAGCCTCACGTTGGAGAACAGCAGCGAATGGCGCACCCGCGCACCGGAGACGATGCAGCCACCGGAGACCATGGAGTCCACCGCCATACCGCGCCGGTCATCGTCGTCGAAGACGAATTTGGCGGGTGGCAGCTGTTCCTGATAGGTCCAGATGGGCCACTCCTCATCATAGAGATTGAGCTCCGGGGTGACACCGATCAGTTCCAGGTTGGCCTCCCAGAAGGCATCCACGGTACCGACATCCCTCCAATAGGCCTGCTTGCCGGTCTCCTCGTCACGGAACGAATAAGCGATCACCTTGCTGTCCTTGATGATGTGCGGCAGGACGTTCTTACCGAAATCGTGCTCCGATGCGTCGTCGTCCGCATCGCGGATCAGTTCCTGATAGAGAAATTCCGTGTTGAAGACATAGATGCCCATCGAGGCCAGTGCGACGTCCGTGTGTCCTGGCATGGGTGCAGGCTGTTCGGGTTTTTCCTGGAAACCCACTACACAGCCCTCGTCGTCCACGCTCATGACACCGAAGGCGCTGGCGCGCGCCAGGTCGACCTCGATGCAGCCGACCGTCATGTCAGCACCGCGCTTGACGTGTTCTGCGATCATGGGGCCGTAATCCATCTTGTAGATGTGATCCCCGGCCAGGATCAGTACGAAATCCGGCCGATGGTTACGGATGATATCGAGGTTCTGGTAGACGGCGTCGGCCGTCCCCTGATACCACGACACCTCGATGCGCTGTTGCGCCGGCAACAACTCGACGAACTCGCCGAACTCACCGCGCAGAAAATTCCAGCCACGGTGGATATGCTGGATGAGCGAGTGCGCCTTGTACTGGGTGAGGACACCGATGCTGCGGATCCCCGAATTCAGACAGTTGGACAGCGGGAAGTCGATGATGCGGAACTTACCCCCGAAAGGTACCGCCGGTTTGGCGCGCCATAGCGTCAGGTGTTTGAGGCGGGATCCCCGCCCTCCCGCCAGGATGAGCGCGAGGGTATTGCGGGTGAGGCGGCTGACGAAGCGCCGGGTGTGTCCGGTACGCATGCTCATAAATCTCCCTTGAATGTCGGCATTGGGCTCATTACCTGCCCAACGCCGGTACTGCCCTGCGGTCCAGCATCCCCCGCAGGGCCCCGTACACGGCTCTATGGTACCATCCACCCACCAACTTGGAATGGCATTCTGCCCATCCCGGGCGTATGCGAGCCAACTCCCAGCGACGGCCATGTCTCAGACCGCGAAACCGCCGATCGACCTACTCGGACCCGACCTTCGTCAGATCGCCGCGGCCCGGCATCATGACCCCTTCACTGTGCTGGGACGCCATCCACACGGTGGTGGCGAGCGTGTCCTGGCCTATCTGCCGGGGGCACGGGGCGTACGGCTGGTCGAGACCGACGCGGCGCTCACCCGGATACCAAATTCCGACTTCTTCACCTGGCAGGGACGCGCCGGCACCGTGCCACAGCGCTACCGTCTGGAATGGGTCGATGACCACGGTGCCACGCGAACGGCCTACGACCCCTACTGTTTCCCGGCGCAGTTGAGCGACTTCGACCTGCACCTGTTCGGCGAGGGCCGGCACTGGCACGCCTACCGTTTCATGGGTGCCCACCCACATCGCTGCGACGACATCGACGGTGTCCGCTTCGCCGTCTGGGCACCGAGCGCTGAGCGGGTCAGTGTGGTGGGCGACTTCAACGGCTGGGACGGGCGCCGCCACCCCATGCGCGTGCGCGGTGGCAGTGGTATCTGGGAGCTGTTCATTCCCGGCCTCGCACCGGGACAGTTCTACAAATACGAGATCCGCAACCGCGAACACGGCAGCATCCACCTCAAGACAGATCCCTATGGGCAGGAATTCGAGTACCGCCCCGGCACCGCCGCGCGCGTCCCGGACATCGATGAGTATGCATGGGATGACGCCGACTGGCTGCGCGCGCGCCACGACCACGACTGGCTGCATGCGCCCATGTCGATCTATGAAGTGCATCTCGGCTCCTGGCGGCGCGACCCGCAGGGCAGATTCCTGAGCTATCGCGAGCTGGCCGAGCAGCTTATCCCGTATGTGCAGGACCAGGGCTTCACCCATATCGAACTGCTGCCGATCACGGAACACCCGCTGGACGATTCCTGGGGCTATCAGGCCACCGGCTACTACGCACCGACCAGCCGTCACGGTACGCCCGACGATTTCCGCTTCTTCGTCGACCAGTGCCATCAGCACGGCATCGGCGTCATCCTCGACTGGGCACCCGGCCACTTCCCCAAGGATGACCACGCCCTGGCCCGCTTCGACGGCAGCGCGCTCTACGAACACGCGGACCCGCGGCGGGGCGAACACCGCGACTGGGGCACCCTGATCTTCAACTACGGCCGCAACGAGGTGCGCAATTTCCTGCTCTCGTCCGCCCTGTATTGGATCGAGGAGTGCCATATCGACGGCCTGCGCGTGGATGCCGTCGCCTCGATGCTCTACCTGGATTATTCACGCGATGCCGGCGACTGGCTCCCGAACATCTACGGTGGGCGCGAGAACCTGGAGGCGATCGACTTTCTCCGTCAGCTCAACGAAGTCACTCAGGGCCGCCATCCCGGCACGCTGATGATCGCCGAGGAATCCACCGCCTGGCCGCAGGTCACACGCCCCCCCTACGTCGGTGGCCTGGGCTTCTCGATGAAGTGGAACATGGGTTGGATGCACGACACCCTGGTGTATTTCAGCAAAGATACGGTGTACCGGCACTACCACCATGCCCAGCTCACCTTCGGCCTGCTGTACGCCTTCACCGAAAACTTCGTCCTGCCTTTCTCACACGACGAGGTCGTGCATGGCAAGTCGTCCATGCTGCACAAGATGCCGGGCGACGAATGGCAGCAGTTCGCCAACCTGCGCCTGCTGTACACCTACATGTGGACCTATCCGGGTAAAAAACTGCTGTTCATGGGTTCAGAGTTCGGGCAACGCTCGGAATGGAACTGCAACGCACCGTTGGAATGGCAGGCACTGGACTATGCCCCGCACGCCGGCGTGCACAGCCTGATGCGCGACCTCAACCACCTGTACCGGAACGAACCCGCGCTGCACGCCTGCGAATTCGAGGCCGAAGGCTTCGCCTGGATCGACTGCCACGACGCCGCGAAGTCGGTCATCAGCTACCAGCGCCACGCCGGGGCCGAGCTCCTGGTGAACGTCTTCAACTTCACGCCGGTGGTGCATGAGGAGTATCGGTTGGGGGTACCCGAGCACGGTCGCTACCGGGTACTGCTGAACTCGGACTCACTCTTCTACGGGGGCAGTAACGTCGGCGAACAGATCCTGCACACCGAACCCACGCCGTGGATGGGTCACCCATACTCCATCGCCCTCACCCTACCGCCGCTCGCGGGGGTGGTGCTGAAGCGGGAAGGGTGACGGAGTTCTGTTGCAGAAATTCAACCACGAAGGAAAACTTCGACGAGTGTTGATCGCAGAATCCCCTCCCCCATAAAGTGGGGAGGGGATTCACGGTTTTACACTTATCGAGGTTTTCCTTAGTGCCCTTCGTGTCCTTCGTGGTTGAAGTGGCCTTTACGTCTGCTTCGGCCGGAACGCCTTGACCACCGCCTCGTCGGTGGTCAGGAACGGGCCACCGATGAGGTCGATGCAACAGGGCACGGCCGGGAACACCGCCTCCAGACATTCCGCGATGGCAGCGGGCTTGCCCGGCAGGTTGATGATCAATGAACGCCCACGGATACCGGCGAGCTGGCGCGACAGGATGGCGGTCGGCACATGCCGCAGCGACACGGCACGCATCTGTTCGCCGAAGCCCGGCAGGTGCTTTTCGATCACCACCTCGGTGGCCTCGGGCGTGACATCGCGCGGCGCCGGGCCGGTACCGCCCGTAGTCACCACCAGAGAGCAGTTCTCCCGGTCACAGAGGTCCCGCAGCACGGCCTCGATCTCCGGACGTTCATCCGGGACCAGTCGCAGCAGCGGCTCCCACGGCGAGGTCAGTGCGCGCGTCAACCAGTCGCGGATGGCCGGTCCACCGAGATCCTGGTAGTCGCCGCGGCTGGCGCGGTCGGACACAGTCACGATGCCTATGCGGGCCGACGTCCGGCTCATGGGATTCCCCTCGGTAACGGTACGGACGTCGCAGTATAGCAAGGCGCGGAAGTTCGTCGGGAGGGAAACGGTTGACCGGGACGGCCCGCGTGCTGACCTCCCGGTGGACCGGTGGCAAGGCCTTCAGGAGGTCTTGCCGCCCGCCTCGGCCACCCGTTCGACGCAGTTGCTCAACACCAGTTTGGGCGGATCCATGGAGAAGATGAACGGCGCCGCCTGCCGCAGGGCGCTCAAACCGAGGATCTGCCGGGTCTTGCCGGGGAACACCGCCGCCTCGACGTCGTAGAGCGTACAGACCGGGCCGATCCGCACCTGGCCCAGACGGTATACCGGCACCGTCATTCTGCTGCCGTCGGCGAGGATACCGGACAACTCCTTGACGTAGACCACCCCGCCCGCTTCCCGCAGTATCCCCAGCGTCTCTTCGTTGATCGTCATATACCCGGAGCCCGTGTCGACCATCAGATCGACGGCGCCGACACCCGCGATCTCCCCCGCTACATAGTACGTTGCCGCGCCCCGCTCCTGCATGGGGATGTTGCTGTCGAAATCGGCGGCGGCCGCCGGTCCGGCCACGATGGTGGCGGCCAGGACCGCCCAGTGTCTGCTGTGCTGCATAAGTCCCTCGCCAAGGTTGCGCGGCAGTGCGGGTCGTGCTCAGTGCTCAGCGCCTGCAACGATCAGGCCAGTTGCTGGGACTGCCGACATTCAGATCGGCTTAGCGGCGGGGTGGAGGGGGGTCTTGATCGGCACGGGCGGGATGTGAGAGCTGGTACACACTCTGGGTGGCCCGCACGCACGGGGACGGCGGTCGCAGAGGCGTGATCAGGCGTAGAGTGTCATGTCAACCGGCTGGCGTCGGGCGCCCCAGCGACCGGGGACGGCCTCGAAGACGCCGGCCAGTGGCGTACCGCAGCCCTGGCAGCCACCCGCCGGTGTCAGATTCCAGTCACCGAGCACGTAGCCGTCGCGCGCGATCAGCAGTTCACCACACTGATGACAGTAGGTACTCTGCCCGCCCGGGTCGTGCACATTGCCGGTGTAGGCATACCGCACGCCCTGCTCGAGGGCAATGTGGCGCGCCCGCGCCAGGGTGGCCGCCGGTGTCGGTGGCACATCCGACATCTTCCAATCCGGATGGAAGGCACTGAAGTGCATGGGGACCCCCGGACCGAGGTGCTCGACCACCCAGCGGCACATGCGCTCGATCTCGTCGCTGGAATCGTTATGGCCGGGGATCAGCAGCGTAGTCAGCTCGAACCAGACCTGCGTCTCGTGCCTGAGGTATTCCAGCGTCTCCAGGACCGGCCGCAGATGGCCACCGGAGAGCTTCCAGTAGAAGTCTTCCGTGAAGCCCTTCAGATCCACGTTGGCCGCATCCATGTAGCGATAGAACTCCTTGCGGGGCTCTGCAGTCACATAACCGGCCGTCACGGCGACCGACTTGATACCACGTTCGTGACAGGCCTGTGCCACGTCGATGGCATATTCATGGAAGATCACCGGATCATTGTAGGTGTAGGCGATGCTGCGGCAGCCGAGCGCGGCGGCGACCCGCGCGATCTTCTCCGGTGAGGCGGCAGCGGCCAGCGTATCGATCTCACGTGAGGTGCTGATGTCCCAGTTCTGACAGAACTTGCAGGCGAGATTACAGCCTGCGGTACCGAACGACAGTACCGGCGTGCCCGGGAGAAAATGATTCAAGGGTTTTTTCTCGATGGGATCCACGCAGTAGCCGCTGGAACGGCCATAGGTGGTCAACACGATGGCAGCGTTCTGATTGGCACGCACGAAGCACAGCCCGCGCTGCCCCTCGCGCAGCTTGCAGAAACGCGGACACAGATCACACTGCACCCGGCCGTCGTCGAGCGTATGCCAGTACTTGGTCGGAACCACCGCTGCGGCTTCCCAAGCGTTCGTCATCGAATCAACGCCTCAATGAGCCTGCAGACCCCGGTACAGGCGCAAGCAGAAAGTGCAATTCTTTCGTCACTCCGCACCCCTCGTGCAGCCCCCAGTATAGGCGCTGGCAGGAAGTGCAAGGGTACGACATTCACTGCTGCACACCTGGCGCGGACGAGCCCATCCGGTGCAAGTCATAGTATTCATTCAAAAAATCATATGCGCCACGAAAGTGTCTGGAAAAATACGGGCAATGACCTATGTTTTTCACAGGCACCGGCAGCGACTGAAAGGTGATGCACAACTGCATAATAGCAATACCTGACCATCGTTGTTGTCATCCATCGATCGATGGACCGGGCGGGTGCACGGTTTCATACCAAGGCCAATCCCTCAGCCATGAGCGCCATGAGTGTTCGCTACGTAACGGGAGATATCGCAGCAGGTCGTGTTTCGTGACCGGGTCGCTGCAACCTGACAACGACTGTTGGAGGCTCAGCGCGGACCTGCTTCGATCCGGCCCCGCGTCACCGCTGAATGCCCGGCACCTGTCGCCGTGAGGCTGCGCTTCGAGCATGTGCCGCACGAATCGCTGGAGCGGATGCATCCAGCGTATTTCGCCGGGGTGATGGCAACAGGCATTGTGGCGTTGGCGGCGCAATTGCAGGGTTTGAATTGGATCTCCGCACCACTCTTTTGGCTCAACACACTGTTCTTGCTGTGCCTGGTGATCGCCACGCTCATGCGGGTGCTGCGCCATCGGCGCAGCTTCATTGCTGATCTGCACGATCACAGCCGCGCCGTTGGTTTCTACACCACAGTGGCGGCGTTCGGGGTCTTTGGCGTGCAGTTGATCCTGCAGCAGCACGCGCTGCGGCTGGCCAGCACCTGCCTGGTGGTGACCGGCGTCCTGTGGGTCGTGATCATGTACGGCATCCTGGCTGTGTTGACGGTCAAGCAACACAAACCGGACATCCAGCACGGTCTCAACGGTGGTTGGCTGGTCAGCGTGGTGGCCACCCAGTCGGTCGCGGTCCTGACGATCTTCGTGCTCTCCCTCGACGGGTTCGCGGCACTGCAACAACCCCTGATGTTCCTGGCGCTGACGTTCTGGCTGGTCGGCGGTGCCCTGTATCTGTGGCTGACGACGCTGATTTTTTTCCGCTATACCTTCATCGAAATGGCACCCGAAGATCTGTCTCCGCCGTACTGGATCAACATGGGCGCAGTGGCGATTTCAGCACTGGCCGGCAGCGTGCTGATCGAGCACGCGGGCCGGTCCCCGGTGATCACAGCCGTGTTGCCGTTCGTCAAAGGTATGACGCTTTTTTACTGGGCCATTGGCAGCTGGTGGATCCCGCTGCTACTGGTGCTGGGCGTATGGCGTTATCTGATCCGCGGTGTGCCGTTCCACTATGACCCCCTGTACTGGGGCGCCGTGTTTCCACTGGGCATGTATGCCGTCTGCACCCAGCAACTGACCACGGTGATGCCGCTGCCATTTCTGACGGGCTTGTTCACGCTGGCGACGTATATCGCGCTCCTGGCCTGGCTGGCCACGCTGGCGGGCATGATCGACAGCCTGTTCGGCAGCGTACGCCAGCGCGGGTCCCTGTCGCGACATGGAGACAAGACATGAGCCACTTTCTTGACCGCCTGATGTTTTTCCGCAAGGTGCGGGGTGAATTCGCCGCTGGACACGGCCAGACCACGCTGGAGGATCGTTCCTGGGAGAAGTCCTACCGCCAGCGCTGGCAGCACGACAAGATCGTGCGTTCCACGCACGGCGTCAACTGCACGGGCGCGTGCTCGTGGAAGATCTACGTCAAGGACGGATTGGTCACCTGGGAGACCCAGCAGACCGACTACCCGCGCACGCGCCCGGATCTGCCCAACCATGAACCGCGCGGCTGTCCGCGTGGTGCCAGCTACTCCTGGTATCTCTACAGCGCCAACCGCCTGAAATACCCGATGATCCGCGGGCGGCTGCTGAAGCTGTGGCGCGCCGCCAAGGCGCAGCATGAGGATCCGGTGAGCGCCTGGGGCGCGATCGTCGAAGACCCCGCCAGCGCCGCCGCATACAAGTCGATCCGGGGTCTGGGTGGCCTGGTGCGGGTGCCGTGGGATGAGGTCAACGAGCTGATCGCCGCCGCCAACGTCTACACGGCCAGACAATACGGACCCGATCGCATCGCCGGATTTTCACCCATCCCGGCCATGTCGATGCTGTCCTACGCCTCGGGTTCACGCTATCTCTCGCTCATCGGCGGCACCTGCCTGTCGTTCTACGACTGGTACTGCGATCTGCCGCCCTCCTCGCCGATGACCTGGGGCGAGCAGACCGATGTGCCCGAGTCGGCCGATTGGTACAACGCCAAATTCATCATCCTGTGGGGTTCCAATGTGCCGCAGACGCGCACCCCGGACGCCCACTTCATGACCGAGGCGCGCTACAACGGCACGCAGATCGCGGTGGTGTCACCGGACTACGCCGAGGCCACCAAGTTCGCCGACATCTGGCTGGCACCCAGGCAGGGCACCGACGCGGCGGTTGCCATGGCCATGGGTCATGTGATCCTGCGTGAGTTCCACCTTGATCAGCCCACCGATTATTTCATTGACTACGCCCGCCGCTACACCGACCTGCCGTTCCTGGTGCGGCTCGATGACGGCCCCAAGGGCCTGGTGCCAGGGCGCTTTCTGCGCGCGGCCGACTTCGACGCCGGTCTGGGCCAGGAGAAAAACCCGGACTGGAAGACCGTCGCCTGGGATGAGCTCGGCGACCGTGTGGTGGTACCGCAGGGTTCGGTGGGTTTCCGCTGGGACAAAAGCGGGCGCTGGAATCTCGAGGAAAAGGAAGGCGGCGCGCAAACAGACGTGAAGCTGACCCTGAGCCAGCTCGGCCGTCACGACGCAGTGGTCGCGGTCGGCCTCCCCTACTTCGGCAGCATCAAGAGCGATCACTTCAACTCTACCGAGCACGCGGACGTGCTGGTGCGCAAGGTGCCGGTCAAACACCTGCGCCTGGCGGGCGGCGCGGAGGCACTGGTCGCCACGGTCTACGATCTGATGCTGGCGCACTACGGTCTGGATCGCGGACTGGACGATGCCGGCGCGGCAAAGAGCTACGACGACGATGTGCCCTACACGCCGGCCTGGCAGGAGCACATCACCGGCGTGGACCGGCGCAAGATCATCAGTACGGCGCGCGCCTTCGCCCAGACCGCCGCCAAAACACAGGGCTGCTCGATGGTGATCCTCGGCGCCGGCATCAATCACTGGTACCACATGGACATGACCTATCGCGGCATCATCAACATGTTGATGCTGTGCGGCTGCGTCGGCCAGTCCGGCGGCGGCTGGGCGCACTACGTGGGGCAGGAGAAGCTGCGCCCGCAGACCGGCTGGCTGCCGGTGTGCTTCGCCCTGGACTGGGTGCGACCGCCACGGCAGATGGCCGGTACCTCGTTCTTCTATGCGCACAGCAACCAATGGCGCTACGAGACGCTGAAGGTCTCCAGCCTGCTGTCGCCACTGGCCGACCCGGCCAAGTGGCAGATGAGCCTGATCGATTGCAACGCGCGCGCCGAGCGTATGGGCTGGCTGCCATCGGCGCCGCAGTTCGACCACAATCCGTTGACGCTGGTGGGCGCGGCCCAGGCCGCGGGCCAGACGCCGACCGCCTATGTGGTCGATCAGCTCCAGCGCGGCGAGCTGAAGTTCAGCTGCGAGGATCCCGACGATCCGGTGAACTTCCCGCGCAACCTGTTCATCTGGCGCTCCAACCTGCTGGGCTCCAGCGGCAAGGGCCACGAATATTTCCTGCGCCACCTGCTGGGCACCAGCGACGGTGTACAGAGCGAGGAATTCGGACCCGAGAGCATGCCCGAGACCAGCGACGTGAAATGGCGCCAGGAGGCACCGCGCGGCAAGCTCGACCTGCTGGTGACGCTCGACTTCCGCATGTCCACCACCTGCCTTTACTCGGACGTGGTGCTGCCGACCGCGACCTGGTACGAGAAGGACGACCTGAACACCTCGGACATGCACCCGTTCATCCACCCGCTGTCCGAGGCGGTCAACCCGGCCTGGGAATCGCGCAGTGACTGGGAGATCTTCAAGGGTATCGCCAAGGCGTTTTCCAGGGTCTGCGTGGGCCATCTGGGGGTGGAACAGGATCTGGTCAGCCAGCCGCTGCAACACGACAGCCCGGCCGAGCTGGGCCAGCCGTACGCGATCGAGGACTGGAAGGCCGGCGAATGCGAGCCCATCCCTGGTAAGACCATGCCGCACCTGCATGTCGTCGAGCGCGACTATCCGGCCACCTACGAGCGCTACATCTCGGTGGGGCCGCTGCTGGAGACGCTCGGCAACGGCGGCAAGGGCATCCACTGGGACACCCGCACCGAGATCGAGGAGCTGGGTGCGCTCAATGGCCGCCATCGGCAAGGCCGCGCCAGTACCGGCCGACCGCGCATGGACACCGCCATCCAGGCCGCCGATACCGTCATGGGGCTGGCGCCGGAGACCAACGGCGAGGTCGCGGTCAAGGCCTGGCGGGCATTGTCGGCGATCACCGGCCGCGAGCACGCGCACCTGGCGGTACACAAGCAGGACGAAAAAATCCGCTTCCATGACATCCAGGCGCAGCCGCGCAAGATCATCAGCTCGCCGACCTGGTCGGGTATCGAATCAGACCAGGTCAGCTACAACGCCGGCTGGACCAACGTGCACGAGCTGATCCCCTGGCGCACGCTGACCGGACGCCAGCATTTTTACCAGGATCACCCGTGGATGATCGCCTTCGGCGAGAGTTTTGCCGCCTACCGCCCGCCGGTGGAGACGCGCGACGTCGAGGCACTGCTGGGCAAGCGCGGAAACGGCCATCACGAGCTGGTGCTCAACTGGATCACCCCGCACCAGAAGTGGGGCATCCACAGCACCTATTCCGAAAACCTGATCATGCAGACCCTGTCGCGCGGCGGTCCCATCGTGTGGATCTCGGAGGTCGACGCCAAGACGGCCGGCATCGTCGACAACGACTGGATCGAGGCCTTCAACCGCAACGGTGCGCTGGTGGCGCGCGCGGTGGTCTCGCAGCGGGTGCCGTCGGGCATGGCGATGATGTACCACGCGCAGGAGCGCATCGTGAACATGCCGGGATCGGAGATCACCGGTGGTCGCGGCGGTATCCACAACTCGGTCACGCGCGTGGTGCTCAAGCCCACCCATATGATCGGCGGCTACGTCCAGCAGAGCTACGGCTTCAATTACTACGGCCCGGTCGGGTCCAACCGCGACGGTTTCGTGATCGTGCGCAAGATGGACAAGGTCGACTGGCTGGAGGGTGACGACGCCAGCATCCTGGCGCAGGAGTACACGCGATGAAGATTCGTGCCCAGATCGGCATGGTGCTCAACCTCGACAAGTGCATCGGCTGCCATACCTGCTCGATCACCTGCAAAAACGTGTGGACCTCGCGCGAGGGGGTCGAGTACGCCTGGTTCAATAACGTCGAGACCAAGCCCGGCATCGGCTATCCCAGGGATTGGGAAAATCAGGATCACTGGAATGGCGGCTGGAAACGCTCCCACGCAGGCGAGCTGCTGCCCAGGCAGGGCGGCAAATGGCGGCTGCTGGCCAACATCTTCGCCAACCCCAACCTGCCCCAGATCGATGAATACTACGAGCCGTTCAACTTCGACTACCAGCGCCTGCACAACGCACCCGAGTCCAGGGCCCAGCCGACGGCCAAGCCCTATTCGGCGCTGACCGGCAAGCCGATGGACAAGATCGTATGGGGCCCGAACTGGGAGGAGATCCTGGGCGGCGAATTCGCCAAACGTTCCAAAGACTACAACTTCCGCGAGGTCGAAAAGGAGATCTACGGACAGTTCGAGAACACCTTCATGATGTACCTGCCACGGCTGTGCGAGCACTGCCTGAACCCGAGCTGCGTCGCCTCCTGTCCCTCGGGCGCGATCTACAAGCGCGAGGAGGATGGCATCGTGCTGATCGACCAGGACAAGTGCCGCGGCTGGCGCATGTGCATCTCGGGCTGCCCCTACAAGAAGATCTACTACAACTGGCAGTCGGGCAAATCCGAGAAGTGCATCTTCTGCTATCCACGCATCGAGGCCGGCGCGCCGACGGTGTGCTCGGAGACCTGCGTCGGGCGCATCCGCTATCTCGGCGTGCTGCTCTACGACGCCGACCGCATCAAACAGGCCGCCTCGGTAGCCGACGAGCGCGATCTCTACCAGGCCCAGCTGGACATGTTCCTCGATCCGGAGGATCCGGTGGTCATCGCCCAGGCGCTGGCCGATGGCGTGCAGCAATCGTGGCTGGATGCCGCCCGCCGGTCACCGGTCTACAAGATGGCAATGGACTGGAAGGTCGCCTTTCCGCTGCACCCGGAGTACCGCACCCTGCCGATGGTCTGGTACGTGCCGCCGTTGTCTTCCATCAGCGCGGCAGTCGATCGCGGCCAGATCGGCTTCGACGGCGAGATCCCTGATGTCGCCTCGCTGCGCATCCCGGTGAAGTATCTGGCCAACCTGCTCACGGCCGGCGATGAAAGGCTGGTGATCGAGGCCTTGCGGCGCATGTTCGCCATGCGCATCTACCGGCGCCACCTGACCGTGGACGGCGCCACCGACACCGCCGTCCTGGGCCAGGTGGGCCTGAGTCAGGTGCAGGTCGATGAGATGTACCAGATCATGGCCATCGCCAACTACGAGGATCGCTTCGTCATCCCCACCAATCACCGCGAGTTGTCGACCGGCGATCCCTACGGCGAGCGCAGCGGATGCGGCTTCAGCTTTGGCGACGGCTGCAACACCAGCGGCATCAATCCGACCAATCTGTTCGGTTCCAAGAACCCCCAGCGGCGTAAATTCCCGATACCGGTCAAGGTCGTGCCCAAGTCATCCGCAACACGCAAGTGAGGCCGCCGATGCGCATCTTCCAGATCATCGCCACACTGCTGCACTACCCCGACGAGTCCTTGTGGCGGCATGTCGAACCACTGCGTCAGGCCCTGACCGAAGAGGCTGTGTTGAACGCGGCCGAACAGGATGCCTTGGATGGATTTCTCGACGATCTGATCGGGCACGATCTGATCGACGCACAGGCCCGTCATGTCGATACCTTCGACCGCGGTCGCGCCCGCTCGCTGTACCTGTTCGAGCATGTCTACGGTGAATCGCGCGATCGCGGCCAGGCCATGGTCGAGCTCAACCGGCTGTATCGGCGCCACGGCTATGTCATCAGCGCCCGCGAACTACCCGATTATCTGCCACTGTATCTGGAGTTTCTGTCACGGCTGCCACCGGGCGAGGCACTGGAGCGCCTGGGCGAGATCGGTGGCCTGGTGCAGCACCTGTACGCACAGCTGGTCGAGCGCCGCAATCGCCACGCTGTGCTGCTGGAGCCATTGCTGCGCCTGTGCGGTCTGGACGGCAACGATCCGCTGCTGCACGAACGCATCGCCGCCGAAGTACCCGACGATACCCCGGCGGCACTGGACGCGGTGTGGATGGAGGCGCCAGTGACCTTTGGCACAGCGGATGGGACCGGCTGCAGTGCCGGTCAGCGGCCGGTGGAACAATCGATCCAGTGGCGGGATCGCCGGGTATCAGGCAATCCCTCTCGGCATGGCGGAGACGAATGATGGATAGCTTTCTGAATAACCTGCTGTTCGGTATTTACCCCTATGTGGCCGGGACAGTCTTCTTATTCGGCAGTCTGGTGCGTTTCGATATGAGCCAGTATACCTGGAAGACCAACTCCAGCCAGATCGTCGATGCCAGCCCCCGTTTCCGGCTGGCCAACAACCTGTTCCACATCGGTGTACTGTTTTTGTTGTTCGGTCATTTCTTCGGCCTGCTGACGCCACACAGCTGGGAAGAAGCCGTGGGGATCACGCCCGGCTTCCATCAGATCCTGGCCATGACCAGCGGCGGCATCTTCGGGCTGTGCGCGGTAATCGGCGGCGCCATGCTCATCCACCGCCGCTGGACAAATCCGCGCGTACGCGCACAGAGCTCACAGATGGACATCCCCATCATCATCATCCTGTTCATCCAACTGCTGCTGGGGCTGGCGACCATCCCGGTCTCGGCACAGCATCTGAACGGCTCGGAGATGCTGACCCTCAGCGCCTGGGCGCAGCACATCGTCACGTTCCGGCCCGGTGCCGCAGCGATCGTGGCGGACGTGTCCTGGATATTCAAACTGCACCTGTTCCTGGGTTTGACGGTGTTTTTACTGTTTCCGTTTACGCGCCTGGTGCATATCTGGAGCGCACCGATATGGTATCTGGGGCGGCGCTACCAGATCGTGCGCATGCGCGGGGATTGAGGTGTAGCGATCCCGGGAACCGGAACGTATCCCACCAGCCGGGCGGTCGAACTCCGCCCTGAATTGGAGCCCCCATGCCACCGAACTCACCATCCTCCACTGTGACGACCGCGTCCGCTGAACGGCAGCGTCTGGCGGAAGACAAGGCCGGCCGGCAGAACTGGCGACGTTGGGGGCCATATCTGTCCGAGCGCCAATGGGGCACGGTACGCGAGGATTACAGCCCCGACGGCCATGCGTGGGAATATCTGCCCCACAGCCATGCCCGTAGCCGTGCGTATCGCTGGGGCGAAGATGGCATCGCCGGCTTCAGTGACGACCAGCAGCACCTCTGCCTGACACTGGCGTTGTGGAATGGCAAGGATTCGATCCTCAAGGAGCGGCTCTTCGGGCTGACGAATACCGAGGGTAATCATGGCGAGGACGTGAAGGAGCTCTATTACTACCTCGATGCCACACCGACGAATGCCTATCTGAAGATGCTCTACAAGTACCCGCAGGCGGAATTTCCGTACGCGCGGCTGCTCGAGGAGAATCAGCGGCGCGGTGCGGATGAGGCGGAGTTCGAGCTGCTCGACACCGGGTTATTCGATCAGGATAGATATTTCGACGTCTTCGTGGAGTACGCCAAGGCCGCACCGGAGGATATCCTCATGCGGATCACGGTCCACAATCGTGGCCCGGAGGCGGCACCGCTGACCCTGCTACCGCAGCTTTGTTTCCGTAACACATGGTCGTGGATACGCAACGCGCGCAAACCAAAACTCTCAGCGAATAACAGCAGTATCAACATCGAGCACGACCTGTTGGGTGATTTCCGTCTCGCCTGCGACGACCATCCAACACTGTTGTTTTGCGATAACGAGACCAATGTACGTCGACTTTACGGACAAGCCGACGCCAACGGGTTTTTCAAGGATGCCTTTCATGACTATGTGATTGCCGGTGATACGTCGGCGGTCAATCCCGCGCAGACCGGTACAAAGGCGGGTGCACTGTATGAACTGACCATTCCGGCGGGGCAATCCATGACGGTGCGTATCCGGCTCACAAAATCCGGGATGGCATCGATGGGCAGCCCCTGGGTGGATTTTGACGCCATCCTTGCTCAGCGACGCAGCGAGGCAGATGAATTTTTCGCCGGTTTACAGCACGCCATCACCGATGCCGACGCGCGGCTGGTGCAGCGCCAGGCCTTTGCGGGGATGCTCTGGGGCAAACAATTTTTCCATTATGACATCCCGCTGTGGCTGCAGGGCGACCCGACCCAACCGCCACCGCCACCGGCGCGCAAACATGGACGCAACGCCGGCTGGAAGCACTTGAACAATGCCGATGTGATTTCCATGCCGGACAAATGGGAGTACCCCTGGTTCGCCGCCTGGGACTGGGCCTTCCATTGCGTGACCCTGGTCGAAATTGACCCCGAGTTCGCCAAGGACCAGCTCATCCTGCTGATGCGTGAATGGTATATGCACCCGAACGGACAGTTGCCCGCCTATGAATGGGCGTTCAGCGACGTCAACCCACCGGTCCACGCCTGGTCGACGTTCCGTGTCTTTCAAATCGACCGTCGACAGCGGCAGGAGGTCAACCCGGACGACCCCGGCGATCTCGGCTTTCTGGAACGCGTGTTTCAAAAACTGCTGTTGAATTTCACCTGGTGGGTGAACCGCAAGGACATGCGGGGGCGTAATATTTTTCAGGGCGGTTTCCTCGGCCTGGACAACATCGGTGCCTTCGACCACAGCCGGCCGCTGCCAACGGGCGGTCACATCGACCAGGCCGATGCCACGGGCTGGATGGCGATGTACTGCCTCAACCTTCTGCGCATCGCGCTCGAGCTGGCACAGCACGACCATGTCTACGAGGACATCGCCACGAAATTCTTCGAGCACTTCCTCTCCATTGCCGGCGCCATCAACGGCAAAGATGAGGATTCCCTGGGTTTATGGGATGAATCGGACCAGTTTTACTACGATCACCTGAACCTGACGGATGGGGAGAATGTACCGATGAAAATCCAGTCCATCGTCGGCCTGATCCCGTTGCTGGCCGTCGAAGTACTGGATTCGGAGGTGATGACGAAGCTGCCAGCCTTCGAGATGCGGATGGAATGGTATTTGAAGTACCGCCCGGAACTGGCCACCCTCATCTCCGACTGGAAAATTGGCGGGGTTGGCGATCGTAGACTGCTTTCCCTGCTGCGCGGCCATCGAATGAAGGCGTTGCTCAAACGCATGCTGGATGAAACCCAGTTTCTTTCCGGTCAAGGGGTGCGCTCTCTTTCAAAGGCACACGAGCAAAAACCATTTCGTTATGTCACCGGAGGACAGACGTACGAGGTGAGTTACTGGCCGGCAGAATCCCGCAACAACTTGTTCGGTGGAAATTCCAACTGGCGCGGCCCCGTCTGGATGCCGATCAACTTTCTGCTCATCGAGTCGCTGCAAAAATTTCATTATTATTATGGCGACGATTTCAAGGTCGAATGCCCGGCCGGTTCGGGACAATTCATCACCCTCGACGAGGTCGCTGACGAACTGACGCGCCGTCTCGCCCGGATTTTTCTAACCGGCGCCGACGGCCAGCGGCCGGTGTTGAAATACCACCCGAAACTCGCGACCGATCCGCACTTCAAGGACTATGTCCTGTTCCACGAATATTTCCATGGTGACAGCGGACGCGGCGTGGGCGCCTCACATCAGACCGGCTGGACCGGCCTGATCGCCAAACTGCTCCGCCCCCGCAGAAAATCGCCGACGGTACCCGGGAAAGATTCATGAGCATGAATCATTACGATTTCATCATTATCGGCAGCGGGGCCGGCGGCGGCACGTTGGCCCTCAGGCTCGCGCCCTCCGGCAAGCGTATTCTCATTCTCGAGCGCGGTGATTACCTGCAGCGTGAGAAGGAGAATTGGTGCCCAACTGAGGTCTTTGGGAGCAACCGTTATGTATCGAAGGATACGTGGTACGACGCGGATGGTACATCGTTCCAGCCCGGCGTTCACTACTTCGTGGGTGGCGCGACCAAGATGTTCGGCGCGGCAATGTTCCGGTTGCGACAGGAGGACTTTGCCGCCCACCGCACCGCCGATGGCCTGACGCCGGACTGGCCCATCCGTTACGAAGACCTCGAGCCGTACTACACGCAGGCGGAGCACCTCTACCACGTGCATGGCCTGCGTGGCGACGATCCCACCGATCCGCCAGCCAGTACGCCGTATGCGTACCCGCCGGTGAGTCACGAACCGCGCATCCAGGAGATGGCCGACGGCCTGCGGCGCGCGGGGTATCGACCGGCGTACGCACCCACCGCGATCATGCTCACGGAGGCGGACCGACCTTACAGCCTGTGTATCCGCTGCAATACCTGTGACGGTTATCCCTGCCTGGTCCACGCCAAGGCGGACGCGGAAGTCATCGCCGTCCGGCCGGCGCTGCAGCACTCGAACGTGACGCTGTTGAGGAACGCCCACGTGCATAAGCTCGAGACCGACCCCGGCGGACACACGGTCACCAGGGTGATCGTCGACCGCGCCGGCCACCGCGAGGAATACCGCGGCAGCATCGTCATCGTGGCCTGCGGTGCGGCCAACTCCGCACGCCTGCTCCTGATGTCGGCCAACGAGAGGCATCCGCACGGCCTGGCCAACGGTTCGGACATGGTGGGCCGCCACTATATGTTTCACAATGCCATCGCGCTGATCGCGCTTTCCAAACGCGAGAATCCGACCGTGTTTCAGAAGACGCTGACGATCAACGACTTTTACCTCGGCGCGCCCGATTACGACTTCCCGCTCGGCAATATCCAGATGCTTGGCAAGTCCCAGGGCCCCATGTTCAAAGAGGATGCGCCGAAGTTCGCACCCGGCTTCACCCTGGACCGGATAGCGCGGCATGCCGTGGACTTCTGGCTTACCAGCGAAGACCTGCCACTACCGCAGAACCGCGTCACGGTGAACACCAAGGGCGAAATTCAGCTCCATTACAAGTTCACGAATGTGGAGCCGGTCAACCGGTTGCGGCAGAAATTACAAGCGATGCTGGGACACATGGACATGCACCCGCACCTGATCCCGAACACGCTCTATATGGGAAAACACATCCCCATTGCCGGTGTCGCCCACCAGTCCGGCACCTGTCGCTTCGGCAGCGATCCGAAAACCTCGGTACTTGACGTCCACTGCAAGGCGCACGAGCTGGACAATCTGTATGTCGTGGACACGAGCTTTTTCCCGAGCATCGGTGCAGTGAATCCGTCGTTGACCGCCATCGCCAATGCCTTGCGCGTGGGCGATCACCTGCTGCAACGCAGCGCATGACAGGCATCCGGGTAACGCGGGCCAAGGAACGCGCGGCCGTATACGGCGCCGGCCTGGCTCAAGGCGTGGCGCTGGTCACGTTTCCAGCCGCCAGCGCCGTCTTCACCAGTGCAAGCGGTTACGGCCTGTCCAGTATGGAATACGGCGAGATGTTCGTGCCGCAGGCGATCGCGGCGATCGGTGCGTCGCTGCTCGGCGCCGGCTTGACGCGTCGCCTCGGCACCCGGCGCATCTACCTGCTGGGGCTGGTCGCGAATCTACTGGCGATGGCGCTGCTCGTGGCGAGCCGGTTGGTAATCAATGAGCACGCGCAGGCGTACGCCGTCCTGCTCGCCGCCACCGGCTGTCTCGGTGCCGGTTTTGGATTGACGGTACCGGCGTTGAACACCTTCGTCGCCGCGTTCTTCCCCCGCAAGACAGATAAGGCGGTGCTGGCGCTGAATGCGCTGCTGGGAGCGGGGACCGCGCTGGCGCCGGTTTTCATCGCGCTGTTCGTCGGCCTGGGAATCTGGTGGGGGTTGCCGATAGTGGTCGGCGCGCTGCTCCTGGGCCTGCTTCTTTTCAGTATGCGCCTGCCATTGCGCGAGGACACGGAGACCGGTGGGGACGGATCAGAACCGGGGCACACCGGGGTTCCGGCCCGCTTCTGGGTGTTTGCCGCATTCGCGCTATTGTATGGCGTGTGCGAAACGATGAATGGGAACTGGGCGCCGCTCTACATGATCCGGCAATTGGACGCGAATGCTACGCAGGCGTCGCTGGCACTGACCGCATTCTGGGGCATGGTGACCGCGGGACGTATCCTCTTTGCCACCACCGGGAAATGGCTGCCCGAACGCCCCGTCTGCCGGGCGCTACCACTGCTGCTGGCCGCCAGTTTCATTGCCATCGCCTTCCTGCGCCCGCCCCAGCCACTGCTCGGCATCGCGGCTTTTGCCCTGGCCGGTCTGGGTTGCTCGGCACTCTTGCCACTCGCCATCAGCTTCGGCCAGGTGGAACTCAAGACCATCCGCGCCTCGGTGGCGGGCGGATTGATTGCGTTCTACCAGATCGGTTACGGGATTGCGGCCTTCGGTGTCGGTCCCTTGCAGGCGCAGGCGGGCTTGGGTCTGGATGCGATCTTTGGCGCAACGACCGTCGTCGCGCTGGCGCTGGCCGGGTTGGCATTGCTCATCGCCCGCCATCCTGCCAGAGTCGCCCTGGCAGCGCCACGTGCGCGGACTTGAAGTCCGACCCGATCGGTGCGTCTCCGGGCGAGCAATGAAGATGAAATACCAACCCAATGATCCCGGGTGCCATTTTTTGGTCGCAACGGCGGTTCGCCGGAATGGCCGGCCTGTACATCGGTTTCCCTTTACGTGCCTGGCACGTATCCGGAGCACACCGATCTGGCACCTGGGACGATGCGACCAGATCGTGCGGACGTGCGGGGACTGATCCATGCCGGTTCTTGTCAACGACATCGTGATCAGCGATCGGGAGATCAATATCGAGTCGGCGCACCACGCCGGCAGCATCGCCGAGCGACAGAGCCGCGCGGCGGTGTCGCTGGCAGTGCGCGCCCTGCTGCTCGCGCGCGCCATCGAGCTCGGGTTAGTCGCGGCGCGGGAGGACGCGTCCGCCACCGATGCGATCATCGACGATCTGCTCGCGCGCGAAGTGCGGGTTCCCACGCCTGACGAGGATGCCTGCCGACGCTATTTCGAGGCCAACCGCGCGTCGTTGCGTACACCCGACCAGGCGGAGGTCCGGCACATTCTGCTGGCGGCGGCCCCGGACGATGCCGAGGCGCGCGACCGGGCACGTCGACAGGGCGAGGCCTTGATCACGGAACTGCAGGCCGATCCCGGCCGGTTTGCTGCGCTCGCAGCGCAATACTCGGCCTGCCCCTCGCGCGACCAGGGTGGCGCGCTGGGGTGCATCGGGCGCCGCCAGACCGTACCGGAGTTCGAATCGGTGGTGCTGCGCCTGCCGCCGGGCCTGCACCCGCGCCCACTGGAGACGCGCTACGGTTATCATGTGATCTGGGTCGACGCGCGCACGATCGGCACACCGCAGGACTATGAACAGGTGCGCGCCACCATCGCCGACTACCTCGAGGAACAGGGCTGGCGCCAGGCCGTCAGCCAGTATCTGCAGTGGCTGGCGACTCGGGCCCGGATCGAGGGCGTGGATCTCAGCGATCAGATGCAGACATTACTGCGTTAGGAGGTAAATTCGTGACAGTGAAAGATGAAGTCAGACCGGCTTTTTTTGATAGCGTCCCACGCCTGCGGATGCGCGACCCGTTGGCTGCATTTCTCGGCACCTTCGCTGAGGGTGTGGTCGAGTATGGCTATGTCGATGTCGTCAAGCTCGCCGGCCATTCATGCCCAACGGTAGCATCCGCCTATTGGATGACGCATCAGGCGCTCGGCGCACTGTATGGTTCGCAACTCCCCGAGCGCGGCGCGATTCGCGTCGCATTTCGCGCCGACAGCCGCAGCGGGGTCACCGGGGTCATCGCGAACGTCGTCTCCATGCTCACCGGCGCTACGCAGGACACCGGGTTCAAGGGACTCGCAGGACGCTTCGATCGACGCCATCTGCTGTCCTTCAACGCCACGGTACCGCTCGAGATCCGCTACACGCGTACGGATACGGGCGAGCATGTCGATGTCGCCGCCAATCTGCCACCGCTGGCCGGCGACCCCGAGACGGCGACACTGATGCAGCGCTGTCTGGTTGGCGACAGCAGCGCGGAGGATCGACAGCGTTTCGGTGTACTTTGGCAGGAGCGGGTACGGCGCATCCTGCTCGATCACGGCGATGATCCAGATGTCTTTGTTGTCAGCCGCGCCGGCTGATGGTTACGTACTCACACGACGCTGCGTAGACAGTGTGTCAGTAGTAGTGGCTACATATTGTGTAAGAGGGGAAAAACCCTTTTAGCCACGGAATCCACGGAACAACACGGAAAAAGGCTTACGGCAAATCAGGTGTTCACCCTGTAGGAGCGGCAGTCCTGCCGCGATCACGGGGCAGGCGGCAGCCCCAACCACTCGCCAGGAGGGACGCTCCTGCGCAGGCGGCACCACCCCGAGGTCTTACCCAGTGGTCCGTAGTATTGGCTGCATATGGTGCAACTCGTCATCCCGCTGTTGCGGGATGACAGCGCACGATGGTAGCGATACATCCTGACTCCTGAGTAAGTGAGCGACTTTTGCCCATACGCCCTCTGGAATTCCTCTGAAATCCCTCTAGACTGGGTGTCGGATCATACAGGCTCACCCCATGCACCCCGTCCGCCCGCCGGCCGTCGCCGGCCTGTTCTACCCTGCCGATGCCGAGGCGCTGCGCACCCTGGTAACCGACCTCCTGCAGCGTGTCCCGGTAACGGGCACCGCCCCGAAGGCGGTGATCGTGCCGCATGCGGGCTATGTCTATTCCGGCCCGATCGCCGCGAGCGCCTACGCGCGCCTGCAACTGTTGCGTGGACAGATCACCCGTGTGCTGCTGCTGGGGCCCGCGCACCGCGTGGCCTTCCACGGTCTGGCCGCCAGCAGTGCCGCGGCCTTTCGCACGCCGCTGGGTGACGTCCCGCTGGACACCGCCGCCGCGACGGCGCTGGCGCAGCTGCCGCAGGTGCATACCCGCGACGATGCCCATGCCCTGGAACACAGCCTCGAGGTGCAGTTGCCGTTCCTGCAGATGGTGCTCGACCGCTTCCTGCTCGTTCCGCTGGTGGTCGGCGACGCCAGCTATGCGGAGGTCGCGGCGGTGCTCGAGCTGCTCTGGGGCGGCCCCGAGACTCTGATCGTCATCAGCTCGGACCTCAGCCATTACCACGACTATGCCACCGCGCAGCGACTGGACCGTGCCACCTCGGCCGCGATCGAGGCCCTTGCGCCCGAACACATCGATGACGGCGATGCCTGCGGCCGCACGCCAGTCGGTGGTCTGTTGCAGGCGGCGCGGGCACGTGGCCTGCACGCCCGGACGATCGATGTGCGCAACTCCGGCGATACCGCCGGTCCGCGCGATCGCGTCGTGGGGTACGGTGCCTATGCCATCGGCTGAGCGCCGCCTCGACGACAGCGTCCGCCGGACGCTCCTGGAACTCGCCGCCCGCTCGGTGACGCATGGCCTCGAACACGGCACGCCCCTGCCCGTCGAGGCCGCGGCCTACCCGGAGCCGTTGTGCGCACCCGGCGCCAGCTTCGTCACCCTGCGTATCATGGGCGACCTGCGCGGCTGTATCGGCTCGCTGGAGCACCGTCGACCACTGGTGGTGGACATCACCGACAACGCCTTCGCAGCGGCCTTTCGCGATCCGCGCTTCGCGCCGGTGCGCAGTGCGGAGGTATCGGACATCGATATTCACATCGCCGTGCTGGGTCCGGCCGAGCCCTTGACGTACGCTGACGAGGCCGATCTCATCGACTGCCTGCGTCCGGAAATCGACGGTCTGATCCTGCGCGCCGGCCACCGTCACGGCACCTTTCTGCCGTCGGTCTGGGACGCCCTTCCCCGCCCACAGGATTTTCTGTACCACCTCAAACGCAAGGCCGGTCTACCCGGGGACTATTGGTCGGATGACTTGCGGGTGTGGCGCTACGAGACGGAATCCTTTCCCGACGATCACTGAGACCGGTGCGTACGGGAAGCGGCCTCAGGGCGGACCAGCGGGTGCCTGGGCCACCCCGATGACGAGGCAGCGCGCTACCGAACCCGGCTGACACCGTTCCCCATTCAACCAGATGGCGTGGTCCAGCCGGGCACCGTGGAGCACGGCCCCTTCCAGACGCGCACCGCGCAGGTCGGCATAGGAGAGATCCGCGCCCGCCAGGCGTGCACCGCGCAGATCGGCATTCTGCAGGCCGGCGCCAGTCAGACGTGCGCCGCTGAGATCCGTGTGCCGCAGATCGGAGAGATCGAGCGTGGTATAGGCGAGGTCAGCGTCATTCAGTCGGCTGCCGGCCAGATCGGCCCCGGTAAGATCCATATTACCGGCCCGCGCGGCGCGCAAATCGGTCTGCTCGGCGACCAGGCCGGGCATACGACAATTGCTCCAGTCGACCCCCGGCGCCGGTGCTGCGTCGCAGTCGGGATGCGACACGGAGCGCTCCGGCGTGAACCAGAAGAATACAATCAGGAGCAGCAACGCCGCAGCCAGGGCGCGGCTGTAGAGCGGGCACCAACTCGGAGGGGCCGGTGTCCGCGCCTGGTCCAGCACGGCGCGCCGGGCCTCACGATGCCGCAGCACTTCGGCATCCTCCTCTTGACGGCGATCGCTTGCCCGGCGCTGCTCACCATGATCGATCTGCAGGCGTTCGCTGCCCAGCCGGCGGTCACCGCCGCGCCGCTCGTCTGCACGCAGGCGCGCCTCATGCAGCCGTTGACGGTCCTCGTCCGTGACGACATTCTTCATCTCCTCGGGGAGCAGCTGGGAAAGCTCGTCCAGCGAGCTCCAGATCTCACGATCGACACTCAGCTCGTCGTCTCCACGGAGGCGACCAAGCAGGATATAGCGCGTGATCTGGCGTTGGGGAAATGGTCCCCGCACCTGGCCGTCGCGCCGGGTGAACCAGAGGTGTTCCTGTGCTTCGCTCATGCGTAATCTCGTCTACAAGCTGCGCCCTGCAGGGTGGGTGCTTTGCCCACGGCAGCGCTTTGCGGTACAACGTCGATACATCCCTCATGCGACAGCGGCTCGCCGCACCTGACGCCATGACTGCACCACCCACCGGACCGTTGCCGCCCGCCGGCGCACCCACGCTGCCCGCGCGTACTGCGGCCGCGCCCGCCTGGCGGGTTGGCCAGGTGCTGGCGGCAACCGTGGTCTCCGCCCCCCGACAGGGGCTGTCGGATCTACGTATCGGCACGCTTCTGGTCAGGGCACAGACCGGCGAGCTGCAACTGTCGCCCGGACAGACCCTGCGCCTGGAAGTCGCCAGCCTCAGGGAACAGCCGGTACTGCGTCTGCTCAACCTGATGGCCGCCGACCCGTTGAACACGGCCCTGCGCACTGCCTTGCCGCGGCAGCAGCCGCTCGCACCGTTGCTGGCATCCCTGCTGCGCGCCATCGGCGACGCCCCGGCCGCCGCCCGGCCGCTTGCCCCCGAGATCGCCCGCGCTGCCCAGGAACTGTTCAATCGCCTGCCGACCGCCGCCGCGCTGGGGCAGGCGGGTGGGTTGCGCGAGGCCCTGCGCAACAGCGGCCTGTTCCTCGAATCGAAGCTGGCGCAGGCAGCCGCAACCGGGGCCGCGGCGGCCGGCCCCGTGACACCGTCCCGGGTACCCGCCCTGGGCACCGATTTCAAGGCCAATCTGATCAGACTGATCCAGGTATTGCGGGATAACACTGCAAATTCCACGCCGCCTGCATCGCGTGGCGGTACGGCACCAGTCGCGGCCCCCTTGTCCACCGCCCTGGCGGCTGCCCTGGCGAATACCCGTGCGGCGGCGACTGCGGGCCTGTATGGCGACCCGGCTATGCCACCACAGCGCGGCCAGCCACCGCAGCCGCAATCCGTGGCCACCAGCCTGGGCCGTCTGGCGACACTCGAACCACTGACGCTACTGCACCAGAGCGAGGGCGCACTCGCCCGGATCCAGCTCAATCAGCTGGCATCGCTCGCCGGCGGCGAACGACCGACCAGCGTGGACTGGCTGCTCGAACTGCCCGTGCGTCGCGATGGCGACATCGACCTCTGGGGCCTGCACATCGGCCGCGAACCGGAGCGCGATGCGACCGGGGGCGCGCGCGACGATGCCCCCGGCTGGACCGTCACCCTGGCCTTCGAACTGCCCGGTCTCGGTCCGCTGCAGGCGCGCATCACCGTGCGTGGCGAGCGCGTCACCGCGCAGTTCTTCAGCCCGGTCCGGGACATCCCCCCACGGGTCCGTGCGCAGCTGCCGCTGCTGGATGCACGACTGCGGGCCGCAGGCCTGGAGGTCGGCGAACTGGGCTGCAGCGAAGGGCAACTGCCGGCCACGGTAGGCGCCGATCGCAGCCGCATCCTGGATGAGCGCGCATGACGGACAGACCCTCGACGCCGCCGCAGCGCGAACTCGCCGTCGCCCTGAAATACGACGGTACCGGTGCCCCGCGCGTCACCGCGAAGGGTGGCGGCCCGCTCGCTGAACGTATCGTCGAGCTGGCGCTGCAACACGACATCCCCCTGCAGGAGAATTCACCGCTGGTACAGCTGCTGGCGCAGGTGGAACTGGATGCCGAGATCCCACCGGCCCTGTACCTTACGGTGGCAGAGGTCATCGCCTTCGCGTACTACCTGTCGAGACAGGCCATGGGGGATGTGAGGAGTGAGGAGTGTGAGACGTGAGGCGTGAGGCGTGAGGCGTGAGGAGCAAAAGATATTATGGCCACGGAAACACACGGAACAACACGGAAAATGGCTATTACAAAATCCCAATCAGCAAACGGACTCCACGGACGCTTCCAATCTGATCATTCCTTGTCACCGCTTTCCCATAAACTCAAAAACTGTATTTGCCACGGAATCCACAGAAGAACACGGAAAATTTTGGTGCAGACCGTCATCCAGACTGCTCGGACACTTCCAACGCGACTGATGCAGGCTTCCGGGGATTTCGTGCAACGCCGTGATCGTTTTCCTTCGCGCGCCTGCGCGTCCTTTGCGGTAAAAGTTAACGCACGCCGGGCTTGCACGGCCGCTCAGCCACTGGCGGCCCCGGCCTGCCGACCATCGCCGTGCAGCATCGCGATGAGTTCGGCCTCCCCGCGCGTCAGGCCACAGCGGTCGATGAGTTCAGTGACATCCGCACCGCGCTGCACCATCTGGATGGCCTGGGTGTAGGGGCGATCGCCGACGGTATGCATCTCGGTCTGATCCTGCCGCTCCGTCAGACGGCGGACCTGCTGCTCCAGGCGCACCAGATGATCGCCGGCACCGACCGAGGCCTTGCACAGTGCGGCGAAATCGTTGCGCTGGCGCAGCGACTGGTCCTCGCGTGCCCGCAACCGGCCGCGCAGCCGGCGGATCGCGAGCAGCTGATAGAGCTGCGCCAGTGCCATGACCACCACCAGGGCGATCAAGATTAATGTGCTGGGATCAGTCATCTCAAAAACCACCTTTGCTGCAGAATCACCGGCAACGAAACCAGACCCAAACCGCAGGGGATACCTCTGGGTTTACCGAGTGAATTCTTTCCGTGTTGTTCCGTGGCCATTTCCCCCAGACATCGGTGTACGCAGGCGCCCTTCATGGCTGAACGGATTTTTCCAGCGGCATCGCTCCAAGCGGTTGGATGAAGCCTAGGCATACTCATCGATGTGCGGTTCGCCGTCATCGTGCGGCTGGTCTTCGTCACGCCCAGCACCCTTGTCCTCTTCCTCATCCTTGGGCGGCTGCCGCGGCGGCGGCTTGCGGTCCTGAATCGGGACGCCGGGACCAACCGGGAACACCGGTGGGGGAAACTTGATATCCCAGGGTCCGGGCATCGCATCGCATGGGCGTTACAGGGAGCCGAGCTCCGCCCATTCCCCGTCGTTCAGAAGTTTATTCAAGTCCACCAGGATAAGCAGTTCGCCGTCGCGGCTGGCCACCCCCTGGATGTACTGCGAGCTCTCGTCGTTACCAACATTCGGCGCCGACTCGATCTCCGCGGCATGCAGCGTCACCACCTCGGCGACGGCATCGACCAGCATGCCGACCACCTGCTTGTCGACCTCGATGATCACGATGCGGGTCGATTCCTCCATGTCCTTGCTACCGAGACCCAGGCGTTCCCGGGTGTCGATGACGGTCACCACGTTACCGCGCAGATTGATGATGCCGAGCACGTAATGGGGGGCACCGGGCACCGGCGCGATCTCGGTGACGCGCAGCACCTCCTGCACCTGCATCACGTTGATACCGTAGGTTTCGTCCTCCAGACGGAAGGTCACGTACTGCAACAGGGGATCGTCGTTGGTTGTCTGCGCCGCTTGTTTCATGGTTCGCCTCTGGAATCCGCTCTGGGGGGCGTCAAAACCCGGGCAACGCCCCGTCACCCGCATACAAAAGCACGAAATGTGCCAGCCACTGCCGGCCGTTCCGGCGCCAGGAGCCTGCCGGACTTGAGCGATCGTGGCGAGCAAGGTGGGAGAGCAAGGTCATTTTTTCGATCGTTTGAGGAGAATAGCCGTAGCTATTCGACGAAGAGGATCGGAAAAATGGGCTGCTCTCCCGCCGGCGCAGTAGATCAGTCTCAAGTCCGACAGGCTCCTAGGAGCCTGTCGGATCGCGCCCCGCCACCAGGTCCACGAGCGCGCCCATGTCGATCAGGGCGCACATCTCCTTGATAACGGTCCCAGCCAGCCAGGGGCGGCTCCCCGCCCGGGTCCGCCATTGCACGGCATCCGGCGAGAGCGTAATGACCTCGCCCACCGCGTCGCAGGCCAGTCCCCAACCGTCGTCACCGCCAGCATCGATCACAATCACCTTGCTCAGGCGGTCACCGCCGGCCACCGCCAGCGCGGCGCGACGATCCGCCGGCAGCACTACCTGGGCAACGTCGATCAACCGCACCCGCCGGCCGAGGTGTTCCCGCAGCCCGAGGAGCCACGGCTGCGGACCGGGCACCGGGGTCACGACCGCATCGTCCCAGGGCAGGACCCCGGCTGGCCCGGTCAGCCCGACCAGCGGCAGTGCCAGGTTGAGGCCTGCCACCCGGAACCGCAGGCACTGAAACGGTTCCCGGGCCCAGTCCGGGGAGACGGCCTTGGGTGCCTCGCACGCGGCGGGCCCGCGCTCCACCGACGGCACCGTGATGGAAGAGTGCTGCTCCGTAACCGGCTTCGGGTCCACTTCGGTCTCGCCGGCCGGTCCGTTCGATCGTGCCTCGGCGGCCGCCACCGGCCGCAGGAGGGCCTGCAGATACACGCCCAGTGCCAGCTGCGGATCCAGCAGGGCCTGCTCGTGGGTGCGGGTTTCCATCTTCATGGTAGTCATCCTAAACAAAACTCATTTCAGCCACGGAAACACACGGCAGACACTGAAATGAAAACGCATTGCAGGGCCCCGATTCCGCACCTGGGGGGATACGGAGGGCGGTTGCGTAGGGCGTCTGATCTTGTCCATGTTTTCCCGTGTGTTTCCGTGGCAAATGGATTTTCCGCGTTCATGCCAGGACCCGGCCGGCATGTCCCTGGAGCGCATCCACCAGCGGCGGTACGCGGTCCAGCAGGTGATCCAGCAGCGCCGCATAGGCCCGCGTGCCGCGTGATCGCGGCTGCCACACCGACAGTGGTTGCCCCGCCTTGCTGGCCTCGCGGAACTGGGTGTCGACAGGGATGACCGCATCCCAGACGGCGTTCCCGTAACGCTCCCGCAAGACCTGCAGGGCATCACCGGAGGCGCGGGTACGCCGGTCATACATGGTCGGTACGATCAATCGCGGCACATCGCCGCCGCGCGCGCGGCTGATCATCGTCAGGGTGTGCAGCATGCGCTCCAGGCCCTTCAGCGCCAGGAATTCGCACTGCACCGGGATCAGCAGCCGGTCGCAGGCCGCCAGCGCGTTCACCATGAGCACGCCCAGCATCGGCGGGCAGTCCATCAGGACGTGATCGAACTGCGGCTGCAATTCGGTGAGTGTCCGGGCCAGTACCAGCCCCATGCCGTCCTGCGCGCCCAGCTGACGATCCAGCGTGGCCAGCGCGGTGCTCGCCGGCAGCAGCGTGAGCCGCTCGATACCGGTCGGTCGCAGCACGTCAGGATAGTGGCTGGGTGGGCGACGCTCGGCGCGGTCCTTGAACAGGGTGTAGACGGACGCGCCGATGCCGTCGGGGTCCAGCCCGAAATAGCTCGTCAGCGAGCCGTGCGGGTCCAGATCGATCAGCAGCGTGCGCCGCCCTTCACCCGCCAGCTGACCCGCCAGCGTCACGGCCGTGGTCGTCTTGCCGACCCCACCCTTCTGATTGGCCACGGCCCAGATCTTCACGGCGTGTCACCGCCCCGCTGCGCATCGCCGGCATCCTGCTGCACGACCTCCGGCAGTTCCCCGGGATCACGTTCCCAGCGCGGGTCGGCGCCAGGCAGGATGACCAGTACCACCCGCCGGTTCCTGGCACGGCCCTCCGGCACGTCGTTGGGCGCGACCGGCCGATACTCACCGTAACCGATCGCGGCCATGCGCGCGGGCTCCACGCCGTAATCGGTGAACAGGTGCACCACACTGGCGGCACGTGCCGCCGACAGTTCCCAATTGGACAGATACTGCACGGTGCTGATCGGTACGTTGTCGGTGAAACCCTCCACATGAATGGGGTTCGGGAAGGGCGCGAGGATCTTGCCCAGTTGTTCGAGCAGCGGGAACGAGTCCTCCGTCAGCCGCGCACTGCCGCTGGGAAACAGGATGCTGGATCGGATCTCCACCTCCAGCCAGCGCTCGTCGCGGCGCACGCGGATCAGATCATCCCGTATCAGCACACCCAGGGCCTGCACGATGGCCTCGGCGATACGCTGGACACTGGTATCACCCTCATAGCCGGGATCGGGGAGAGCAGCGGACTCGGAGGCCACATCGGGTACGACTGGAATCGGCAGCGCAATCAGTGACGGCTCGCCGATGACCGGTGGCGCACTACTGTCCATCGAGCGCTGGAGCTCGCCGAGCTGCACCGGATCGACGCTGTGCGGTGCCGAGCGGAAGGCGGCCACCAGCGAATCGGACAATACCCGATACTTGCCCTCGTTCACCGATGACAGGGCATACATGACCACGAAAAATGCGAACAACAGCGTGATGAAGTCGGCATACGACACCAGCCAGCGCTCGTGATTTTCGTGTTCCTCGTGTTTCTGCTTGCGCGCCATGGGAATCCGTTCAACCCAAAACCCAACTTCGCCGCGGAAGCACACGGAAGGACACGGACACGATCATATGCTCCACACGACAGTGCTCTTCACCCTCCAGGTGCTGAGCCGAAATTTCGCCATGATGTTTCATTTCAGTGTCTTCCGTTTGGTTCCGTGGCTGGAATACGCTTCTTCAGATTCAATGCAGATAGCCGGTCAGTTTCGTTTCGATGTTGCGTGGATTCTCACCCTCGGCGATGGAGATCACGCCTTCGAGAATCATCTCGCGGAAACGCGTCTGTCCGTGGATGTGGGTCTTGAGCTTGCCGGCAATCGGCAGGAACAGCAGGTTGGCAAGGCCCACACCATAGATCGTGGCGACGAACGCCACAGCGATGCCGGAACCGAGCTTGCTCGGATCGGCCAGATTGTTCATCACATGAATGAGGCCCATCACCGCACCGATGATGCCGATGGTAGGCGAGTATCCGCCCATACCCTCGAAGACCTTGGATGCCTGCAGGTCACGGTATTCCTGGGCATCCAGGTCGACCTCCATGATGCCGCGGATGATCTCCGGTTCATTGCCATCGACCAGCAGCTGCAAGCCTTTGCGGGCAAACAGGTCGGACTCCTCCTCGGCGATACTCTCCAGCCCGAGTAGTCCCTCGCGGCGCGCGATGTTACTCCAACCGACGATCTTCTCGATGGCCTCCTGCGGTAACAGCCGCGGCGGCCGCACCACCCAGCCGGAGATCTGCAACGCACGTGTGAAGGTGGCCAGCGGGACCTGGATCATGACTGCGCCGACGGTACCGCCGACGACGATCACGAAGGCGGTCAGTTGGATCAGCGAATCGGTGTGCCCACCCTCCAGGATATTGCCACCGATGATCGCGCCGAACGCGATCACGATGCCGATGAGTGTGAGAATGTCCATGCCTGCGCGTCAGCCACACCCGAGGGTGGTGATCTCGCGCCCGATGTCAGCAAGACTGAGCACCTGGTCAGCAAGATTCGCCTCGACCACCGCTGCCGGCATACCATAGATCACGCAACTGGCCTCGTCCTGCGCCCACACTGTCGCACCGCCCTTCTTCAGGGCGCGTGCGCCCTCGCGGCCATCGGCACCCATACCGGTCAGAACCACCGACAGCACCTTGCCCCCGAACACCTCGCCCGCCGCGGCAAAGGCCAGATCGACACTCGGCCGGTAGTGCAGCGCGGGATCACCGTCGTAGATGCGGATGCGCACCTGACCGGCGCGTTCCAGCAGCCCGAGCTGGCGGCCGCCGGGTGCGAGATAGGCCGTACCCTTGTGCAGGATCTCGTCATCCTCCGCCTCCTTGACGCGGATCCGGCACTGGCCATCGAGACGTTGCGCGAAGGCCGGCGTGAAACTCGCGGGCATATGTTGGATCAGCAGGATCGGCAGGGGAAAATTCTCCGGCAGCTGTGTCAACACCTGTTGCAGTGCGACCGGCCCTCCGGTGGAGCTGCCGATGGCGACCAGCCGATAGTCGCTACGCCGACCCATCGGGCGACGTGCCAGGGCGGGATGTGGTATCGCCGGGGAGGTTGTATTCGCTGGCACAGCCTGACGGCGTGCGCCGAGCATGCGCACACGGTTGCGCAGCACCCGCTTGGCCTCGTCCTTGTCTTGGGAGATATCGTCGAAACGCTTGGGTAGGAAATCCAGTGCGCCCGCTTCCAGCGCGTCGAGCGTCGCCTTGGCGCCATCGTAGGTCAGCGACGAGAACATCAGTACCGGCGTCGGCTGCAACCTCATGATGCGCCGCACGGCGGTGATGCCGTTCATGACCGGCATCTCGATGTCCATGGTCACCACGTCCGGTTTGAGCTCCAGGACTTTCTGCACGGCCTCCCTGCCATCGCCCGCCGTACCGACCACCTGCAGGCGGTTGTCGGCCTCCAGGATCTCGACAATGCGGCGGCGGAAAAAGCCGGAGTCATCAACTACCAGTACCCGGATCACGTCAGACTATGTCCTTTGCCCAGCGGTTCGTCCCAAGGCCGCGCCGCCTTGCCCGACCCGATCAATGTGTACGCGTGGCCGCTCAGCCGCGACGTGCGTATTTCTTCATCAGCCCCGGCACATCGAGGATCAGCGCGATACGGCCATCGCCAGTGAGCGTCGCGCCAGCGAAACCGGGCATGCCCTGGAGCATCGCCCCGAGGGGCTTGATAACCACCTCTTCCTGGCCAATGAGCTGATCGACAACGAAGCCGACCTTCTGGTTGCCGACCTGCACCAGCACCACATGTCCGCCCTGACCACCGTCCACTGCAGCCGCCCCGCGCGTGAGCCAGGTGCGCAGATGGAACAGTGGTAACGCCTTGTTGCGCACCCGTACGGTCAGCTGCCCGTCGATCACATTGGTACGTTGATGATCCAGATCGAAGATCTCACTGACACTGGCGAGCGGTAGCGCGAATGGCTGGTTCCCCAATACCACCATCAGAGTCGGCATGATCGCGAGCGTCAGCGGCACCCGGATGGACAACCGTGAGCCACGGCCCAGTTTCGAATCGATTTCGATACGGCCGTTCAGCTGGGCGATGCGCGTCTTCACCACATCCATGCCCACGCCACGCCCGGACACGTCGGAGATCTCCGTTTTGGTGGAGAAGCCGGCGTGAAAGATCAGGTTGTAGCAATCCTTCTCGTCCAAGCGCGCGGCGCTCTCGGTGTCCATCAGGCCCTTCTCCACCGCCTTGCGACGCAGCACCTCGGGGTCCATGCCGCGGCCATCGTCCTCGATGGATAGCAGAATATGGTCGCCCTCCTGCTCGGCGGTGAGGGTTACCGTACCGACGCGCGCCTTACCAGCGGCCAGGCGTTCTTCCGGGCTCTCGATGCCATGGTCCACGGCGTTGCGCACCAGGTGCACCAGCGGATCGGCCAGCGCCTCGACCAGGTTCTTGTCGAGGTCGGTCTCCTCACCCTGCAGCTCCAGGCTCACTTCCTTGTTCAGGCTGCGCGCCAGGTCGCGGACCACACGTGGAAAGCGTCCGAATACCTTTTTGATGGGCTGCATGCGGGTCTTCATCACAGCCATCTGCAAGTCAGCCGTAACCACATCCAGGTTGGCCACCGCCTTGACGACATCGCCTTCACCCATGCTCGCCTTGAGCGTCGCCAGGCGATTGCGTACCAGCACCAGCTCCCCGACCAGGTTCATGATGTCGTCGAGGCGCTTGGTGTCGACGCGCACCGTGGTCTCCGCAGCCGGCGCCGGGGCCGTCGTGGCCGGTACGGATACGGGTTTGGCGACCATGGCCGCAGGTGATGCGCCGGCGACCGTGGGCGGTGCGCCCTGGCCGTGCAATCCATCCAGAAGCGCCTCGAACTCGTCGTCGGTGATGACATCGCCGTCGGTACCCGTGGCCACCGGCGGCGAGGTGACCGGCGGCACCTTACGTGAACCGGCACCGTGCAACTGATCGAGCAGCGCCTCGAATTCGTCGTCGGTGATCTCGTCACCACCGACCTTCTCCGGCGCCCCCACCGCAGCCGCGTCCTTGTCGGCCTGGGCGGCATCCAGCATCCGCTCGAACTCAGCGTCAGTGATGTCGCCATCACCGCCACCGTCACTGGCAGGCTCGGCAACCGGCGACGGCGCTGCCGGCGCGACACCCGTGTCACCGGGCACGGCATAGCTCGTGAGCTGCCCCAACAGGGCCGGATCGGCCGGGTTCGGCTCCTGGCCGCCGTGGATCTCCGCGAACATGCCATTGACCACATCCAGCACGCGCAGCACCGTATCCATGAGGCCGGCATCGATCAGCCGTTCGCCGTTGCGCAACACATTGAACACGTCCTCCGCCCGATGGCAGACCTCCACCAGATGGGTGAGGTTGAGGAAGCTGGCGCCACCCTTGATGGTGTGGAAACCGCGAAAGACCGCGTTCAGCAGCGCGCTGTCCCGGGGCTGCTGTTCGAGGCCCACCAACTGTTCGCCCAATTGCTCGAGCAGCTCGCCGGCCTCGATCAGAAAGTCCTGCAGAATATCGTCATTGGGGTCAAAGCCCATGGCACGCGTCCTTCAAGAGGTCCAATCAGAACCCCAGGCTCGACAGTAGGTCGTCGACGTCATCCTGGTTGTTCAACACATCCTGCGTATCCAATCCAGGGATCTGCGGCCCGACGCCACGGGTAGACTCGTCCGTGCCGGTGCGCGGCGGCGCGGCCACTACCTCCGGCTGCGCCAGGCGCTGCCCCGAGATGCGGATCAGGCCGACCAGATTTTCCTCGACGTCCTTCACCAGGTTGATCACCCGGCGGATAATCTGCCCGGTCAGGTCCTGGAAACCCTGCGCCATCAGGACCTCGGTGAGGTTGCCGTTCAGCTTGCCGGCATGCCCACTGGTCAGGTCGAGAAAACTGTCGATTTCGGGTACCAGCGCGCGGAACTCCGCCGCGTCCATGTCCTTGTGGCGGAACCGCAGCCATTTCGTATGCAATGCATCGGCACGCCGCTGCAACTCCTCGGCGATCGGCAGGCTCTCCTCCACCGCATTCAGGGTGTTGTGGGCCGCCTGCTCGGTCATGGTGACCACGTAGTTCAGGCGCTCCTTGGCATCGGGTATCTCGTGTTCAGCGAGGGCCGTGATGCGCGAGTCCAGCTGAAAGCCAGCCAGCGCATCGTGCAGCTCGCGTGTCAGCTTGCCGAGTTCCTGGAACAGCCCGGTTTCCCGTTTGCGGGCCAGATCGTCCAGCAGCCGCGAGGCCTCGGCCTCGTTGCCACGCTCCAGTTCCTCGACCAGCCGGCGCGCCTGCGCGAGCGAGCCGTCGTCGGCCACGGTGTTGACTGTGTTCATCCGGCCCCCGTCAACCCGTAGCGGCCTGCAGCCGCTCGAAAATCCTGTCGATCTTCTCTTTCAAGGTGATCGCCGTGAATGGTTTGACGATGTAGCCGTTGACCCCCGCCTGCGCCGCCTCGACGATCTGGTCCTTCTTGGCCTCGGCGGTCACCATCAGCACCGGCAGGCTTGCCAGCTTGGCATCGGCGCGCACGGCCTTCAGCAGGTCGATACCGGTCATGCCCGGCATGTTCCAATCGGTGACCAGAAAATCGAAATTGCCGGACTGCAACATAGGCAGGGCGGTGTTGCCATCATCCGCCTCCTGGGTGTTGTTGAACCCCAGGTCGCGCAGGAGATTCTTGATAATCCGCCGCATCGTGGAGAAATCGTCCACGATCAGAATCTTCATGTTCTTGTCCAACTCGGCCTCCTGATGAACATGCCACCGCCCCGGGTCCCGGGTCCAACTCGAAAATGTCCACTATCCGGTTACTTGCGCTATAGCGGCGCAAGCCCCGGGGTCTTCAGTCGTGCAGCCATTCGGCCATGCGTGCCCGTAACCGGATCAGCGCCTGGCCATGGATCTGGCAGACGCGCGACTCGCTGACACCCAGTACCTCACCAATCTCGCGCAGGTTCAGTTCCTCGTCGTAATACAACGACATGACCAGTCGCTCGCGTTCGGGCAGACCGGCGATGGACTCGGCCAGGGCCTTCTGGAAGTCGCGACGCTGGAGGTTTTCCAGTGGATGGTTCGGGGCCTCCACACCGCCGTGGCCCGCGTCCTCGCCATGGCCGAGCGCTGCGGGATCCTCGAAGCTGAACACCCGGCAGCCGGTCGCGTCCTGCAGGATCTTGTGGTATTCGTCCAGGCTGATGCCCATGAGTGCGGCCACCTCGTTGTCACGCGCATCGCGGCCCTTGCTGTTCTCGATGGTGCGCACCGCCTCCGCCACCTGGCGTGCCTTGCGGTGTACCGAACGCGGCGTCCAGTCGGTGCGGCGGATCTCGTCGAGCATCGCGCCGCGGATGCGGATGCCGGCGTAGGTCTCGAAGCTCGCCCCCTGGCTCGGGTCGTAATTGCGGGACGCCTCCAGCAGACCGATCATGCCGGCCTGGATGAGATCGTCGGCCTGCACGCTCGGCGGCAGACGGCTCATCAGGTGATAGGCGATACGCTTCACCAGCGGTGCATGACGGACGACCAGTTCATCCTGTCCCTTATCCTTGTTTTCGGCATATACGGCAGCCCCTTTCATGGCAGCACCTCCAGCTCACCAGCAGTCGAATTGATCAGACGTTCCACAAAAAACTCCAGATGTCCGGCCGCGCCTGTCGGCACCGGCCATTTGTCCATGCGCTGGGCGAGGGTCTTGAAGGCCATCGAGGCGCGCGCACGTGGATAGGCCTCAACCACCGACTTCTGGCGCTTGATCGCCTTGCGCAGATAGTCGTCGAAGGGCACCGTACCGATGAAATCCAGGGTGACATCGAGATAGCGCTCGGTGACGCGCGCGATCTTGGCGAACAGCTCGCGACCCTCCTGGGCGCTGTGCGCCATGTTCGCCAGCACCCGGAAGCGCTCGATGCCGTATTCCCGGCTCAGCAGTTTGATGAGTGCGTAGGCGTCGGTGATCGATGCCGGCTCGTCGCACACCACGACGATCACCTCCTGCGAGGCGCGCGAGAAACTGATGACGCTGTCCGAGATGCCGGCGGCCGTGTCGATGATCAGGACGTCCACATCGTGAGACAGCTCGCTGAAGGCACGGATGACACCGGCATGCTCCATGGGGCTGAGCTCGGCCATGGCCTTGGTGCCACTGGAAGCAGGCACGATGCGCAGACCACGGGGGCCGGTGACGATCACCTCTTCCAGGGTGCGCCGGCCCTGGATCACGTGCGACAGGTCGTGCTCGGGATGCAGGCCGAGCATCACGTCGACGTTCGCCAGGCCCAGATCGGCGTCCAGCAGCATCACCTGCTTGCCGTCCTCCGCCAGGGCCACGCCCAGATTCACGGAGACATTGGTCTTGCCGACGCCACCCTTGCCGCTGGTCACCGCAATCACACGCACCGGCCTGGATTGATTCATTCTGCGCAGCCCGGCGGCCTGATCGCTGCCTGGATCAGACATGTACATTGGCCGCCATCCCGCCAAATCGCTCTGCAAGGGTCTCGTCATTGGAATCCTGTTTGGCTTGCTGCATGAGTGAAACGGCACGGTTGACCAGGTTGTGGGCCCGCGCCGGATGTAAGTCTTCGGGGACCCGCTGGCCGTCCCCGATATAGGCCAGCGGTACTCTGTGCTTCGCCACCACCGAGATCACGCCACCCAGACTGGCGGCCTCGTCCACCTTGGTCACGATGCAGCCGGCAAGCTCGATGTTGCTGAAGGCACGGACCGTCTCCTCCAGCACGCCTGCCTGGGTGGTGGCCGGCATGACCATGTAGGTCTGCAGCGGGAAGCCGCTGGCCTTGAGGGTGGCGAACTGCTCCGTCAGGCGCAGATCCCGCTGGCTCATACCGGCGGTATCGATCAGCACCAGACGCTTGTCGAGCAGGCTGGCGAGCGTGGTCTGCAGTTCCGTATGACTGGAGGCGACCTGTACGGGTACACCGAGGATCCGGCCGTAGGTGAACAGTTGTTCATGGGCACCGATGCGATAGCAGTCGGTGGTCACCAGCGCGACGCTGCGCTGACCGTGGCGCAGTGCATGGCGTGCCGCCAACTTGGCGACGGTGGTGGTCTTGCCCACACCGGTGGAACCGACCAGTGCGATGACGCCGCCGGTGTTGAGAATGTCATCGTCGGTGACGTGGATCTGCTGAACCAGCAGCCCCAGCGCACGACGCCAGACCTCATCCTCGTCGCCCACCTGCCCCCCCTGCTCGGCCAGACTGCGGCACAGAGCGTTCGATAGACCGAGCGCGGCCAGTCGGCGCAGCAGTTCGGTCTTCTGTGGCTGACGGCGCTGCAGATCACCCCAGGCCAGCTGCGCCAGTTGGTTCTCCAGCAGACCACGGAGTTCATGAATCTCGCGGCGCATCTCCACCAGGGCGGGATCCTGTGCCCAGCAGATCTCGGTCCTGCGGGCGTCGGTGCCGAGGTCGGTAGGTGGGGTCGGGGCGTGGGTCTCGCTGTTAGTGGCACCCAAACCAGCCGGCCGGGCCGCGGCCTGTGCGGCTACCTGGGCCGCGACCGCCGTAGCCACGCCGGCGCGGGGCGCAGGTCGCTCCGGCTGCGTGGCCGGCCCCGTTGCCGCCCGCCCGAGCACCTGTTCGACCAGCGCCTCGTCGTAATCGACGGCCGCGATGATCTCCACACCGCCTTCCACCTTGCGGTTCGACAGGATCACCGCATCGGGTCCTTGTGCGTCGCGGACCTTGCGGATTGCCTGGCGCATATCCGCTGCGAAGTAGCGTTTGATCTTCATGGCATACCCTCAAGTCATGCTGACCGGTCGCCGCCGGTGTGTATTCAGTGTTGCGGCGCTCAGGCCGGCGCTGCCTGTCCCAAGCCAGGCAGCTTGTGCCCGACGGTCGAAACCACCTTGATCTGCTTGTTGTCCGGCACTTCGTTGTAGGCCAGTACGTGCAGCGCAGGGATGCTGTGTCGCACCAGGCGGGCCAGCCACTGCCGGATCGGCGGGGCCACCAGCAGCACCGCCGGCTGACCCTGCGCCTCCTGCTGCTGGGTGCGCTCCGAGAGCGCCCGGTGCATCTGATCGGCGAGCCCCGGTTCGAAGCCGACACCACCGTCCTGGGCGCCCTGAATCGACTGTAGCAATATCTGTTCCAGTGCCGGCTCCAGTGCAATCACAGGAAGTTCAGGCGTCATGCCATTGATATGCTGGACAATGGAACGGCCCAGTGCGACGCGTGCGGCGGACGTCAAAACGCCGGCGTCCTGACTCCGCGGCGCGTGTTCCGCCAGGCTTTCGGCTATGGTCCGTATGTCGCGGATGGGGATGCGTTCGGCCAGCAGACTCTGCAGGACCTTGACCACCACGCCGAGCGGCAGCGTCTTCGGTACCAGATCCTCGACCAGCCTGGGGGCGCTCTTCTTGAGCGCCTCCAGCAGCTGCTGGACCTCTTCGTGCCCGAGGAGCTCGTTGGCGTGTTCCTGCAGCAGGCTGCTCAAATGGGTCGCGACCACGGTGCTGGCATCGACGACGGTGTATCCCATCGCCTGGGCATTGTCGTGCTGATCGAGATCGATCCACACCGCCTCCAGGCCGAAGGCCGGGTCGCGGGTGGCGACACCGGGCACACTGCCGAACACCTGGCCGGGATTGATGGCGAGTTCGCGCTCCGGATAGACCTCCGCCTCACCGACCGGCACACCCAGCAGGGTGATGCGATAGGCGTTGGGCGAGAGATCGAGGTTGTCGCGGATGTGCACCGGCTGGATCAGGAAGCCGAGCTCCTGCGACAGCTTCTTGCGCACGCCCTTGATGCGATCCATCAGCGGCCCACCCTGCTGGCGGTCCACCAGCGGGATCAGCCGATAACCCACCTCCAGCCCGACGATGTCCACCGGCCCCACATCGTCCCAGCTGAGATCCCGCGGTTCGCTGCTGACCGGCTGCTGCGGCTGGTCGGCCTGCGTGGCGGCAGCGGCCTCCGCCTTCTGCCGCTGCGTGAGATACCAGGTACCCCAGCCACCGAGCGCCGCCAGCGACAGGAAGGCCAGATTCGGCATCCCCGGGATGATGCCCAGCAGGCCGAGCACGCCGGCAGTGACGCCCAGTGCCGCCGGCTTGGAGAACATCTGCGCGAACAGCTGCTGCCCCATATCCTGGGAACTGGACACGCGCGTCACGATGATCGCGGTCGCGGTCGACAACACCAGTGAGGGGATCTGCGCGACCAGGCCGTCGCCGATGGTCAGCAGCGTGTAGTTGTGCATGGCGGTGGCGAACGGCAGCCCGTGCTGGGCCATACCGATCGCCAGCCCGCCGACGATGTTGATGAACAGGATGAGGATACCGGCGATGGCATCGCCGCGGACGAACTTGCTGGAGCCGTCCATGGCGCCGTAGAAGTCCGCCTCGCGGCCGACGTCGGTACGCCGGGTGCGTGCCTCGTCCTGGGTGATCAGACCGGCGTTCAGATCGGCATCGATCGCCATCTGCTTGCCGGGCATGGCGTCCAGGGTGAAGCGCGCGCTGACTTCGGAGACACGCCCCGCGCCCTTGGTGACCACCACGAAATTGATGATGACGAGGATGGCGAAGACCACCAGACCGACGGCGTAGTTGCCGCCGATGACGAATGCGCCGAAGGCCTCGATGACCTTGCCCGCCGCGTCCGTGCCGGTGTGGCCGTCGAGCAGCACCACGCGTGTCGAGGCGACGTTGAGGGCGAGCCGCATCAGGGTCGCGATCAGCAGCACGGTCGGGAAGATGCCGAAATCCAGTGGCCGCAACGCATAGATCACCACCATCAGCACCACCAGGGACAGGGCGATGTTGAAGGTGAACAGCATGTCCAGCATGAGCGGCGGCAACGGCACCACCATCATGGCCAGCATCAGGACGAGCATCAGGGGTGCACCCAACCCGTTACGGGTCAGGGTGCGCAGCATCAGGAGCAGTTCATTGCCGTTCATATCCGCCTCGAGTCGAACCTGTGTCAAATCATCGACACCGGCCAAACTGTATTCAAAACTCTTGCCAGGATTGAAAAAGTTTTTCTGGCACGGGGGATGACCCGGGATTTCAGGGGGTTGCGGGGAGGCTGGTGCGAGGCGTTGAACCGGCCTCGGCGGTGCGTCGTAGTACTGACGCCCCTCTTCCCTGTTCGTAGATCCCTGTTATTCGCATCAAGCTTCAGATGCGCCGGCTGTGCCGGTGTCTGGGGGTAAAGGGATCGGCTGTGGCGCTGGGCTGCCGGCCGGGTCAGGCCCTTCCGCCTCCGGCTGTCGCAAGTCGGCTTCACGGCCTGACCCGACCGACAGCCGGATACCGTGGGTTTACACGTTTCCGGATTCACCTCATGCATGGGGCTCAGCGCTCCGGTGGTCCCGTTCGTCGCGCAGCCGACTTGCGACAGCCGGAGGCGGAGCGACGAACGGGGCCGCCGGAGCATGCCAGCCAGCGATCCGAAGGGTGCGTTGACGCAGCGCGTAGGCCAGATGGAGGCGGCCCGGCGGAATCCGGGTAAAGCCTGTTTCCCGAATTGCGTTTCGCTCTGTCCGGGCTGCGCGGCGGAGGGTATCGGCCACGGAGACATACGGAATGCAAAACCCACCGCAGCTCTACCTTTTGTATGTTTCCGTGTGCTTCCGTGGCCATCCGCTTTGCCGGGTGCGGCAGCCATTGCACCCTCGGGGTGTGCCACTGCGGGGACGGTCAGCTGTCGCGGACGAGGTCCGGTGGGATGTCCAGATCGGTCGGTGCCGGCGGGGCCTGCTGCGCATTACCGCGCACGTTGCGCAGCTGATAGACATAGGCCAGCACCTGGGCGACGGCGAAATACAGACCGGCGGGGATCTCCTGATCGAGTTCGGTGCTGAAGTAGATGGCACGCGCCAGCGGTGGTGCGGAGAACAGCGTGACATCGTGCTCGACCGCCTTGGCGCGGATCTGGGCCGCGATCAGGTCGCGGCCCTTGGCGACCACCCGCGGTGCGCGCATATTGCCGCCGTCGTACTTCAGCGCGACGGCATAGTGTGTCGGGTTGGTGATGACCACGTCGGCCTCCGGCACCGCCTCCATCATGCGCCGCTGGGCGATCTCGCGCTGCATCTGCCGTATGCGGCTCTTGACCTCGGGCTTGCCTTCGGTGTCCTTGAACTCGTCGCGGACCTCCTGTTTGGTCATCTTCAGATTCTTGCTGAAGTCCCAGAGCTGAAACGGGACATCCACTGCCGCGATCAGCACCAGCACCCCGCTCAGCAGCAGGAACGACCAACCCAGGATCTGGCCGGCGTGGACCAGTGCTGCCGCCGGTTCCTGGTAGCCAAGGCCGATGAAGTCATCCCCGTAATGCCACAGCAGCGTCGCGCCGACGGCACCGATCAGCAGGAACTTGGCCAGGGCCTTGAGCAGTTCCACCAGGCCGCGCAGCGCGAACAGCCGCTTCAGCCCGGTGATGGGATTGAGCTTCTCCACCTTGAATGCCAGCGCCTGCAGACTGAACGACCAGCCACCGATGAGGAGCGACGAGCCCACGGCGGCGATGACACCGATGACCAGAAAGGGGGCGAGCATCCACATGGCGGCACGCAGTGAGTGCGCCATGCCATCGATGACACCGTGTGGATCGAAGATGACACGGCGGTCGAGCGTCAGTCCAGCGGTCAGCAGGTCCATGAACTGCCCCATGAGCAGGTCACCGAACAGCAGCAGGCCCACGGCGAACGACAGCAGCATGACCATGGTGTTGAACTCGCGGGAGCGGGCGATCTGGCCTTTTTCGCGTGCCTCCTGGACACGCTTGGGCGTCGCGCGTTCACTGCGTTCCTGACCATCTTTATTCTCGGCCATGTCAGCCGCCTCCGCCCAGTCCGTGGAGGAGCCCGAAGGCGTCGTCAAGCAGATCGGTGAACTGCGGGATCAGCGCCGGCAGCGTGAACATCATGATGACGAAACCGAGCGTCAGCGTCAGCGGAAAGCCGACACCGAAGATGTTGAGCTGCGGGGCCGCGCGGGTGATGACGCCGAAGGCGATATTGGTCAGCAGCAGCGCGGTCACCGCGGGGATGGCGATCAGCAGCCCACCGGCGAACATGCGGCTGCCCCACACGGCTACGTCCCAGAGGGTCTGGCGCACGATACCATCGGCCGCGACCGGCAGGCTGTGGAAGCTGTCCGCCAGCACACCGAGCAGCGCCAGATGGCCGTTCAGGGCCAGGAACAGCAGACTCGCAAAGGTAACGTAGTACTGGCCGACGACCGGCACCTGCACGCCGTTCTGCGGGTCGACCATGGAGGCGAAGCCGAGGCCCATGCCCATGGCGATGGTGTGCCCGCCGATCATCAGCGCACTGAACACCAGTTGCAGCATGAAACCCAGAATCAGACCGATGAGCAGTTGCTGCGCCGCGATGAGCACGCCTACGGCAGACAGGGGGTCGACGGCCGGTGCCGCGGGGATCACCGGCAGCAGCACCCAGGTGATGAGCACCGCCAGGGCGGCCCGTATCCGCATCGGCACCAGTCGCCCGCCGAAGATGGGCGCCACCGCCAGCATCATGGCGACACGCATCAGCGGCCAGAGGAAGTCGCCGATCCAGCCCGCGATCTGTGCCGTCGTGAACAGCATGGCCACACCCTGCCCGTCGCTAACCAACCACCTGCGGGATGGACTGGATCAGGCGAATGGTGAATGTCACCAGTGTCTGCAGCAGCCAGGGTCCCGCGACCAGCAGCACCACGGCGATGGTGATCAGCTTGGGGATGAAGGTCAGGGTCATTTCGTTGATCTGCGTGGCGGCCTGGAACATGGCGATGATCAGGCCGACGATCAGGGATGAGATCAGCAGCGGACCGGCCAGCAGGGCCGTGACTTCCAACGTCTGGCGCCCGATGGTCATTACGGTTTCTGGGGTCATGGCGGCTCCGGTGCGTGGTCCAGGTTGCGGGCGTTCAGAGCTTGTGAATATATCCCCTGCCGTAGCGAAGGTGGCCCTGAACGTGTCTGGCAAGGTGCGGGGTGCAGAAATTCTGCGCGCGTAGCCAGGGCTACGTAAGCGAATTTCGGGGTCCCCGCAACGCCGCCGGACACGTTCAGGGACAGCCGCAGCAGGCACGGGGATATGTGCATAAGCTCTCAGACACCCGTGAAGAAACTCGAGGCCAGCGTGCCCATGATCAGCGTCCAGCCGTCGATGAGCACGAACAGCATGATCTTGAATGGCAGCGACACGATCATCGGTGACAGCATCATCATGCCCATGGACATCAGCAGACTGGCGACCACCAGGTCGATCACCAGGAACGGGATCAGGATCAGGAAACCGATCTGGAAGGCCGTCTTCAGTTCGCTGGTGACGAAGGCCGGCAACAGCAGCGAGAATGGCACCTGTTCGGCCGACTCCACCGGCTCGGCCCGCGCGATGTCGGCGAAGGTCGCCAGATCGACCTCGCGGGTCTGGCCGAGCATGAATGCGTGGAACGGCACGGCCGCCCGGCTCAGCGCCTCCTGAGGCGCGAGTCCATCGTTCAGATAAGGCTGGAGCGCCGTGTCGTAGACCTGGTCGAACACCGGCATCATCACGAAGAAGGTCAGGAACAGCGACAGGCCGAGAAGGATCTGATTGGACGGCGTCTGCATGGTCCCCAGCGCCTGGCGCAGGATCGCCAGCACGATGATGATGCGCGTGAACGAGGTCATCATCATGAGCGCCGCCGGCAGGAAGCTCAGGGCCGTCATCAGGGCGAGTACCTGGAGGCTCACTGAATAGGTCTGCCCGCCGTCTGCACCGGTCTCGACCCGCAGCGCGGCGAAGCCGGGATCGGCCAGGGCCAGTGCCGGTCCCAACAATCCGAGCAGCGCAACGACCGATGGCAACCACCAGCGTTGCGGCCTCATGACGCCTTGCCCCGCTTCAGTGCGGCGCTGAGGCTGGCCGCAAAAGTACCGCCCGCCGGCCGCCCCGACTCACGCAGTACGATCGGTTCCTCCAGCACGTGCAGTGTCTGGACGCGGCCGGGTGCGACACCCAGCAGCAGCTGCGTGTCACCGACCTGCACCAGTACCACGCGTTCACGCGCCCCCATCGACAGACCGCCGAGGATGCGCAGTGCCCCGGCGGCACCACCCTGCAGTGCACCGCTGCGGCGTACCATCCAGGCCAGCCCGACGATCAGCGCCAGCACCACGATCAGCCCGAGCAGCATATTCAGCAGCCCACCGGTGGCCAGTGGTTCGAGTGCCGGCACGGTCTTGCCGGCTGGCGGTACCGTCTCCGCCGCGTGGACCGCCGCCAGCGGTAACCAGATCGTGATCATCAGCGTGCTCAGTCGAGCCCAGGGGAAGGTCATCACGAGGCGCCTATCGCAGCTTCTTGACACGTTCGGCGGGGCTGACCACGTCGGTCAGGCGGATGCCGAACTTCTCGTTCACGACCACCACCTCGCCATGGGCCACCAGGGTGCCGTTGACCAGCACGTCCATGGGCTCGCCGGCGAGTCGGTCGAGCTCCACCACCGACCCCTGATTGAGCTGCAGCAGATTGCGGATACTGATGCGCGTGCGGCCGATCTCCATGGCGATGGTGACCGGGATGTCCAGGATCATGTCCAGGTTGTGATCCCCATCGTCGGCAACAGGCAGGTTGTCGCTCTCCAGGTTATCGAGCTTTGCCGCCCGCACCCCGTCCGGTGCGTCCGCCGCCTGCTCGGCCAGCGCGGCGCCCCAATCGTCCAGCGTGTCGACGTCCTGGTTATCGTTCTCGTTGCTCATGTCACTCACCTGCCCGCCTGAGTTTTGGTTTGAAGGCCCGTGGCCGCGCCGCCGATCGGCTTGAGCTGCACACGGCTGCTGATCTTGATGGCGCGGTTACCCTGCGATACACCGAACTTGCCACGGAACACCGGGACATCCTCGGCACGCAAGGTGACCTTCTCGGGGAAGTCGATCGGGATCACATCGCCGGCCTTGAGTCTGAGCAGTTCGCGCAGACTGATGCTGGTCTCCGTGAACATGCTGCTCAATTCGACCGAGGCACCCTTCATCTCCTCGCGGATCGCAAGCCGCCAACGATCATCGACCTCGCTGCGATCACTCTGCACGCCGGCATCGAGCAGATCGCGGATCGGCTCCACCATCGAATACGGCAGGGTCACGTGCAAGGCACCGCCACCGCCCTCGAGTTCGATGTGGAAGGTGGACACGACCACGACCTCAGTGGGGCTGACGATGTTCGCGAACTGCGGATTGACTTCTGAATTGAGGTATTCGAATTCGACCGGCATCACAGGCTTCCAGGCCTGGTGGAGATCACTGAAGGCCTGCTGCAGGATGCGATGAATGACGCGCTGCTCGGTCGGGGTGAACTCACGCCCCTCGATCTTGGTCGGAAAACGTCCATCACCGCCGAAATAGTTGTCCACGATGATGAATACCAGCTTGGGATCGAAGACGAACAAGCCGGTGCCACGCAGCGGGTTCATCTTCACCAGGTTGAGACTGGTCGGCACGAACAGGCTGTGCACGTACTCGGAGAACTTCAGCATCTGCACGCCGCCCACCGAGATCTCGGCGGTGCGGCGCAGCATATTGAACAGGCTGATGCGGAAATAACGCGCGAAGCGCTCGTTGATCATCTCCAGCGTGGGCATGCGTCCGCGGACGATGCGATCCTGACTGTTGAAGTCGTAGTTTTGTGCCTCGCCATCCACGAGTCCCGTATCACCCTCGGTCTCGATATCACCACTACCGACTCCGTGCAGCAGGGCGTCGATTTCTTCCTGAGAGAGTAGATCGTTCACAAAGGTATCCTTACTGCATCACGAAGCTGGTGAAGAAGACATCTTCCACACCCGCGCTACCGGTCTGTTCCTGCAGCGTGCGATTGACCTCCGCGAGCGTCCGTTGGCGCAGATCCTCCTTGCCGTCACGGGAATTCAGCACCACCGGATCCTGATTGGAAAACAGCATGAGCAGGGTATTGCGAATCGCCGGGGAATGTTTCTCGACCCGCTCCAGCACCAGCGGATCACGGGCCGAGACCTGCAGGTTGATCTGCAGAAAGCGTGCGTTGGGGTTGGCGATGAAATTTACGACGAAGGCCGGTTCCATCGGCAGATAGAGCGGCGGCAGCTTGGGCGCAGCGCCCGGTTTGTCGGTCGCTGCGGCTTCCGCCGTGGCCGCGCCAGGGGCACCGGGGGTGCCGACGATACCGGCGAAGTACAGGGTCGCGTAACTCGCCGCGACGATCACCAGCAGGCCGGTGATGCCGATCAGGTACCACTTCAATGGGCCGGATGCCTTGACGGGGCGTTCGGCCTCGACATCGATATCCAGATCTTGCTTGGCCATGCGTCGTGTGCTCCAGGACTGCGGGTCTTCCTGGCAAAAGCAAGACCTGTGCCACGGCGCCAGAAAAATATTTTTCAAACACTTTCAGTGGATTGAAATTGTTTTATGGGATGCTGTCAGGAGTTTGACGATTGTTGTACAGGACAGACAGCCGAAAACTTGGCGAAGGTGGGGGGGGCGGGCCGAGCGCCCTGCTGAGGCGACCACCCGGCACGGCATTGCGGCCCAGACCTGGGCAGATCGGCAGACGCGGGTTGTGCCTGGGAGCCTGTCGGACTTGGGACTGATCTACTGCGCCGGCGGGATAGCGGTCCATTTTTCCGATCCTGCTCGTCAAATAGCTACGGCTATTCTCCTCGAAGGATCAAAAAAACGACCTCGCTCTCCCACCCAACTCACTACGATCGCTTAAGTCCGACAGGCTCTTAGAAGCTGTAGCGGTCGTCGCTGCGTTTGGCGCGATACATCGCGCCGCCGGCGTGGCCCAACAGCACCTCCACGTCCGCGCCGTGATCCGGCGACACCGCGATGCCGATGGAGGCGTTCATGAAGCGTTCGCGGTCGGCGACCTGGAACGGCTGCTTGAAGCAGCCGAGAACCTTGGCGGCGACGCGCTCGCCGGCACGCTCACCGCCCGGTACCGCCGGCATGAGGATAGCGAACTCGTCACTACCGAGTCGCGCGAGGGTGTCCGAGTTCCGCAATACGGCCTTCAGCCGTTGCGCCACCTGCCGCAGGACCTCGTCGCCCGCGGCATGGCCGAGTTCGTCGTTTACCCGCTTGAAGTGATCGAGATCGAGCAGCATGAGCACGACTTCACGCGCCTCCGCGCGACGCAGCGTCGACAGGGCCCGGTTGGCGTGGTCGTACCACAACGTCCGGTTGGCAAGACCGGTCAATTCGTCGATGGTCGCCTGGTGCTCAGGGACATCTGCAGTACCGCTGGTTCCCGTGATGTCCGCCAGCAGGCCATCGATACGCTGTACCCGACGCCGCCCACTGCCCCCGGGCTGAAGACGCAGGCGGCACCAGCAGTCGCTGTCGCCCTGCAAGCGTACACGTGCACGGACTTCCACCGCCTCCCCCTCGAGCGCGGACTGCCATGCCGCCGTGACGCGTTCGCGATCATCGGCATGAATGCGTTCGAAGCAGGGTATCGGTTCCCGTGCATCACCGTTGGACACGGCACGCAACGGCGGGCTGACGTACAGCAACTCCCCCTCGCTTACATCATAAGACCAGAGATACTGGGACGTATTGGTCAGCAGATCCTCGATACACGCGTGTTCCGCCTCGGCATCTTCGCGCGCCGCCTCGAGCTGTAACCGCGACGCGTCCCAGTGCCCCTGCAGCATCAAACCGAGATCGAGGAAGATACGTTTGATCAGCGCCCCCTCGAGCATCCTGCGGTCCTCAGGTGCGATATCCGCGGAGCCTTCGATGAGGTTCTGCAGGTGATTCAGGTACAGGCGGTAGGCGCCCATCACCCAGATCGGTTGCATGCCCTTGATGAAGTAGTGCTGGCCGGCCCGGGCGCCCACCCCTTCATGATCAGCCGCCAGCAGTTGCAGCACATGCTGCAGCTGCGAGCGCACCAGCTCACCGACGTCGCCACCATCGCGCTCGTAGGTGAAGAGCATCTCGGCCATGGCGGGGTTGTCGAACAGAAAATTGTAGTAATCCTGCGCAAACCCCGCTGCCCCCTGCGAGAGCAGCGCGTGATACTTGCGCAACACCTGCGAATCCGCGCCGCCGAGTTGCAGGACGTAGTTGAATTCCTTGCGCTGTTCGCGCGCAGCCGCAGCCATCGCGGCCGTGGAAGCCACTGTGGAGGTGCGTCTCGATCTGCTTCGTTTATCTCCGATCATGGCGTGATTTTATTGTTATTATCGATGCCTGAGGACGTTATCACATCCGCTGACACCTGCAAAGCGCACGCCACCGCCGCGCCCCAGCCCACCCCAGGGCCGGGGTCGGTCGCGGTCATAAAGGATTCAAGCGAACAAATCGATGCCGCCGCGGCTGATCAGCCCCGTGTGGGCGATGCCCTGTTGCAGCGGTGTGTCGATCTCGTCGTCATCGCCAGCGACGGAACGGAACCTGCCACCACCGGAGTCGTACAGCTGACGTTGCTGTTCGGCGAAGGAATGCTGCGACACATTCACATCCCCCAGGCCCAGGCCATTGGCCGCGAACATCTCACGCAACCGCGGCAAGGCGGCCTCCAGCGCGTCGCGCGCCGCGCCGTGCTGGGCCGTGAAACTCACCTGCGCCTGATCGTGATGCATCTGGATGCGCACCTCGATGGGCCCGAGTTGCGGGGGATTGAGTTTGATCTCCGCACCCTGGAATTTCTGGTTGACCACCCACACCACGCGATCGCTGAGCGCCTGATCCCAGCCCGGCTGGCGCAGGGGCACATCAATGGCCGTCACGGGGAGCGGTGGGCGTGCCACCACCTCCTGGGGGGCGCCGTGTGTCGGGCTGGTCGCCATGGCCGGCAGTGCTGGGGAGGCGCTGGTGCGGTCGTGGCTGACGTCCGGCCCGGTCAAATATGCCCCGGGGCCACCGGGCTGGGATTGGGTCAGCATCCGGAACTCCGCACCCGGGGCATCCGCCAAGGCATCGGTGGCGGCGTCCCCGGCCCCCGGGAGACTATCCTGTACGGCCTGGGCCACACCGGACGCAGGGTTGCCCGGGTGCTGCACCCGCCCCCAGACATCGCCGGCCGTCTCGGGGGCCTGGGTGGTGGGTGTGCCCAGTGGTAGCAGCATTGCCGGCGCGAGCGCCGCATCCGCCGTCTCGTCGACGGCCGTCTCGCCGGCCACTGCCGCAACGGGTTCGAGGTCTACATCGGCATCCAGGGCGGCAATCACGGCAGTGACGGCGTTGCCGCCTGGCGGCTGTGTCTTGCCGTCCGCCGTAGCGATGGCCTGCTCCCCGCCGCCCGCGCGACCGGCCTTGTCAGGGGCTGCGGTACCGCCCCCACCGGATTGGAGTCGTTCCCCCAGGACAGTGGAAAACCCTTGATTTGACGAAGAATCTTTAGCTGTTGTGGCAGCCGGTTCGGCTCCCCGTGACGCCTTCGCAGTGGCTGGTGCGGCGGGAACCTGAGACAGGGGCATGTCCGGCACGGTGTTCTCCTGGATCAACGGTGGATCGAACGGTGCGTCGCACCACGGTCGGTTTCCCCGACGAGGATTGACGAGCAAACCCCGTGCCAGCCCGCTGTAGGGCTCACGTCTCCCCGTCGGACCGGCCCGTCGATAGCGTGCGCTGATCCAGTTCCTTCTGTTCACGGCGCTCCTCACCGGCACGTTCTTCGACCCGATAGCGCTCCACCACCTTGCCGAGGGCCTCGGCACGTCCGTGCAGATCCAACCAGCGCCGACGCTGGGTCTCGCACTCACGGCGAACGCGCAGCAGCAGTTCTCCCTGTTGCTCGACGGCCTGATTCAGGCGGTCGAGGAAGGCGCGGTAATCGCGCAAGCGCGCGGCACCGAGACTGCCACCGGCGGCGAATTGTCGGGTGTATTCATCCCGGTAGCGCCGCAATTCCTCCAGCCGCTGCACGCCGGCCTGCTCGCGCCGCTGACATTCACCCAGTCGCGCCGCGGCCTCGCGCTCACGGCGCAGTGCGACCTCCGCGACCGGTTGCATGCGCGTACTGCGGCTCACGGTTTAGGCCTCCTCATCGCACCACCGCCATACCCTTCTGTCCAGCGCTGCCGACCGGCTCCGCCGTGCCGCCGGTCAGGCCGTCGAGATCGTCAAGGCTGTCGACCAGGGGCACGGCCTCGCGCAGGTTCTGCTGGAGGAACTCCACCAGCCGTGGCTGGTACGCGATCGCCTCGTCGACCCGCGGATCCGCACCCTTCTGGTAGGCGCCCACACTGATCAGGTCGCGATGCCGGCGATAGGTGGAATAGAGTTGCTTGAAGCGTCGTGCCGCCTGCATGTGCGCCGCGTCGGTGATCTCGGTCATGGCGCGGCTGATGGAGGCCTCGATGTCGATCGCCGGGTAATGGCCGGATTCCGCCAGCTCGCGCGACAGCACGATGTGACCATCGAGGATCGCACGGGCGGCGTCCGCGATCGGATCGTTCTGATCGTCACCCTCGGCGAGCACGGTGTAGAAGGCGGTGATCGAACCGCCGTTGACATCCCCGTTGCCGGCACGTTCGACCAGTTGCGGCAGCTTGGCGAAGACGGACGGCGGATAGCCCTTGGTCGCCGGCGGCTCACCGATGGCGAGCGCGATCTCACGCTGAGCCTGGGCGAAGCGGGTCAGCGAGTCCATCAACAGCAACACCTGCAGCCCCTGGTCGCGGAAGTATTCGGCGATGCTGGTGGCAAGCATCGCGCCGTGCAGGCGCATCAGCGGCGAGTTGTCGGCCGGCGTGGCGATGACCACGGCGCGGGCCATACCCTCCTCGCCGAGGATGTTCTGCACGAACTCCACCACCTCGCGGCCGCGTTCACCGATCAGTCCGACAATGATGACATCCGCATTGGTATAGCGCGTCATCATGCCCAGCAGCACGCTCTTGCCTACGCCACTGCCGGCGAACAGGCCCATGCGCTGACCGCGGCCGACGCTGATGAGGGCATTGATGGCACGCACACCGACGTCCAGCGGCTCGCGGATGGGGCTGCGATTCAGCGGGTTGATCGGCCGGCCGGTCAGCGGCACGCGCGCCTCGATGTCCAGCGGACCCTTGCCGTCCAGCGGCTGACCGGAACCGTCGAGAACACGACCGAGCAGACCCGGCCCGGCCGGTGCCTCGCATACCCGGCGTGTCGGGATGACACGCGCATTCGGCGCCAGCCCCTGCAGGTCGCCGATGGGCATGAGAAAGAGCTTTTCGCCGGAGAAACCGACGACCTCGGCCTCGACCCGCGAGCCGTCGGGATTGACTACCATGCAGCGGCCACCGATCGCGGCGGGGCACCCGATTGCCTCGAGCGTCAGCCCCACCATGCGCGTCAGCCGACCTTCGACATCCAGACCCAGCGGGCGCTCGGCGCGCATCCGATAGGCCACGAGACGCTCACGCCAGCGCGCTGCGCGCTGCGCTTCAGGCCGGGTGCCGATCGTCGCCATCTGCGCGTGTCCTCATCCCTGCTGTTCGGAATCGCCCTGCCGCTCGCCACCCAGTGTGCTGGCGATGACGGCCTGCAGCCGGCGCTCCACGGTTGCATCGATCTGCGAGCTGTCGCTACTCACCTTACAACCGCCGCGTGTCAGCAACGGGTCCTCGATGACCTTCCAGCCCTGTTCCACCTCGCTGAGCGAGAGGGTATCGCGGATCAGCGCCGCGTCTTCGGGGTGCAGGTGCAGACGCACATTGCGTGCGGCGATCGGCAGGGTCGCCATCGCCTCGCGCACCACGGCCAGCACCTGGCCGGGATCGGCCTTGAGTTCGCGCCGTATCAGCTGACGCGCCACCGCCAGCGCCAGGTGTACCAGCTCCTGCTCCACCTGCTCATCGAGCTGTTCGAGTGGTCGGGCGAGCACCTGCATCAGACCCTCGAGTTCGTGCACACGGGCCAGGATCTCCTTGCGTCCCGCCTCCAGACCCTCGCGCCGACCTTGTGCAAACCCTTCCTCACGCGCCTGCGCCTGCAGCTCCTCGATCTGTTGCGCCGTCAATGGTCGTGCAACCGACGTACCACCACGCGGTTGCACATCGGGCAGCGTCCAGCTCTCGATACCGTCGAGATGCTCTTTGAGAATGATTCTGGTCATTGTCGGTTTTATCTCAGGTGCTAGGTGCTAGGTGCTATCACACATACTGTTCTGTACCCTTGCCACCCAGCACGATGTCGCCGGCCTCGGCCATGCGGCGGGCAATGGCGAGGATTTCCTTCTGCGCGATCTCGACCTCGGAGAGGCGCACCGGCCCCTTGGCCTCCAGATCGTCGCGCAGCATCTCCGCGGCGCGTTTCGACATGTTCTTGAAGACCTTCTCGCGCACCGTCTCGTCGGCGCCCTTGAGCGCGATGATGAGATTGTCGGATGACACCTCGCGTAGCAGCGCCTGGATGCCCTGGTCGTCGACATCGGCCAGATTATCGAATACGAACATCAGATCCTGGATCTTCTGGCCGAGTTCGGCATCGGCGTCCTTGACCAGCTCCATGATCTCACCCTCCATGGAACTATCGATGAAATTCAGGATGTTGGCAGCCGCCTTGATGCCACCGACCGAGGACGATTTGACATTATTGGAACCGGAGAACTGGCGCTCCATGATCTCGTCCAGCTCGGCCAGCGCCGCCGGCTGAATGCCGTCGAGCGTGGCGATACGCATAAGGACATCGATGCGCACGCGCTCGGGCAGATAGGTGAGCACGTCGGCCGCATGATCGCTGTCGAGGTAGGACAGCACGATGGCTATGATCTGTGGATGTTCCAGACGGATGATCTCCGCGACCGCGCGGGCGTCCATCCACTTGAGCGACTCCAGCCCCTTGGTATTGCGGCCCAGCAGGATACGGTCGATCAGCGTGCCGGCCTTCTCCTCGCCGAGTGCGTCGACCATGACCCTGCGAATGTACTCTTCGGAGCCGACACCCAGTGCGGTCTGGCTCTCGACCATCTCGATGAAATCACCGAGGATCGCCTGTACCTGCTCGCGCGATACATTGGCCATCGCGGCCATGGCCGAGCCCACCTTCTGTACCTCCTTCGGCCCCATGTGCCTGAGGATCTGGGCGGCATCGGCCTCACCCAGCGACAGCAGGAAGATCGCCGCACGGTCGACGCCCGAGAATTTTCCTGTCGAAGCCGCGTCAGCCATCCTGGTTCACCCAGGTCTTGACCGCCTGCGCCACCCGCTTGGGATCCTGCTGGACCATGCCGCGCGCGGTGACGATCTGCTGCTCATAATCCCGCGGACCCGGCAGTGAACCACGTGCCGGTGGCCGGCCGAGGGACACCTGGTCGTCCTCCAGCCCGGCATCACCGGCAGCCAACGCCGGTTGCGGTGCGGCAATGCCTTTCTCGGTCAGGCTCCGCAGTGTCGGTCTGAGCACCCCGAATATAAGGATCAGTACGCCGATCGCGCCGGCGGCCTGCTTGAGCGCATCGCGCAACCAGGGCTGTTCCCACAGCGGCAGTGCAGGCAGCGCCTCCACCGGCGGTACCGGCTGGAAGGCGGCATTGATGACCTGCACACTGTCGCCACGCTGCGCGTTGAAGCCCACGGCCTCCCGCACTAGCATGGTGAATTTGGCGAGTTCCTCGTCCGCCCACGGCTGCCGTACCGTCTCACCCTGCTCGTTCACCGTCTGCTTGTCATCGAGAACGACCGCCACCGACAACCGCCGCACGTTGCCGCTGGCCAGCCGGGTATGGCTGATCGTCTTGTCGAGTTCGTAGTTGCGGGTGCTGCGCCGGCTGGTGTTGCCGTTGCTTTCACCCGCCCCTGCCGCTGCGGTGTTTGGATCGGTGGTCGCGGCGGCCGGCGGCTGATTGGACAGCATACCCGGTACGCCAAGGCCGGTGACACTCGACGACATGTGCTCTTCGCTGATCTGTTCGCTGCGCAGAGCCGGCAGATCCGGATTGAAGGTCTCGCGGGTCTTTTCGGTCACCGTGAAATCGAGCTCGGCCGCGACCTGGGCGCGCACCCCACCCGGCCCGATGAGGGGGCCGAGCAGACCCTCGATCCGCTGCACGTACGTGCTTTCGACCTTGCGCGTGTAGGCGAACTGGCTGGAGGTCATGCCGACCTCAGCAGCCGCGTCCGGTGTGGTGAGCAGGTTGCCGCGCTGATCGACCACCGTCACCTGGTCGGGCGACAGATGCGGCACACTGGAGCCCACCAGATGAATGATCGAGGCCACCTGCCCCTCGTCCAGTGACCGACCGGCATAGAGATTGACGACCACGGACGCGCTCGGTGCCTCTTGTTTGCGCACGAACACCGAGCGCTTGGGGATGGCCAGGTGCACACGTGCGCTCTCGACGCTGCGCAACGAGCTGATGGTGCGGGCGAGCTCGTTTTCCAAGGCATGCTGATAGCGGGCCGTCTCGACGAACTGGCTGGTGCCGAACCCCTGATCCTGGTTCAGTATTTCGAAACCGTTGCTGGTGCCTTTCGGCAGACCATCGGCGGCGAGTTGCAGCCGTGCCTTCTGCAGCTCGCCCGCGGCGACCAGCAATGCGCCGCTGGTCGCGTCGATCTTGAACGGGATGTTCGATTTCTGCAGCGCATCGGCCACGTCCGCCGCATCCCGTTGCGAGAGGTTGCCGTACAGGAGGCTGTAGCTCGGAGTCTGTGACCACAGGGCCACCGCCACCCCCAGGGCGACGCTTGCCGCCAGGCCCACCATCAGCCCCACCTGCCGCAATGCCGGCAGTCCCCCGAAACCCTGTGCTGTCTGTACTATCGCCATCGCTCGTCACCACACTCGTATTGTCCGCCACTCAGGATGGCGTGCCGGGATTCGCTGCCCCCCACACCCCCTCCCACAGTCACTTTATTCGTCAGATACAAGGGTCACGTCCCCGGGCATGCTCAGGCGGGTTCCTACTTGTATCTTTCATCTTGCCTCTCGTATCTCCTGTCATACAGGCATGTTCATGACATCCTGATACGCCTGCACCAGCTTGTTGCGCACCTCGGTTATGGCCTGAAACGACAGGCTCGCCTTCTGTGTGGCGATCATCACCTGGGTGAGGTCGGTGTTGGGATCTCCCCGCGTGAAGGACTCCACCAGCGTTTTTGACGTAGCCTGCGCGTCGTTGACCTGATCGAGCGACTGCCTGAGCAGCGCGGAGAAGTCCGCGCCCTGGGGGCTCTCGGCAGGCCTGGACGCGCTGCCGGTCTGCGCCGCCGCGGCCATCGCCCGCATCTGGGTCATGATTTGATTCACATCGATATCGGCCATCTCGTCGTGCTCCGTGTATCAGTGTCCCGCCGGCGCCCGTGTCGGCACCGGTACTGTTCGCCGCGCCCGCATCCGCTGGGACGGAGTCGCTATGCAGATTTCACACCACACATACTTCATCCTGAAAACTCACTTCAGCCCCGGGTCAGCCGGGCAGGGCAATGCCGGCCTCGCGCATGCGCGCCAGCTTGTAGCGCAGTGTGCGCGGGCTGATGCCGAGACGTTCCGCCGCCGTCTTACGGCTGCCGTTGCCGGCCGCCAGGGCCTCCAGGATCAACTCCTGTTCGCGACTGCGCAGATCCCGATCCAAGCCCTCGGCTTCAGGCCCGGATTCGGATTCGGACCCGGGGGTCTGGGCCGGCGTGTCCCACGGCGTCGTGGCGATGGACAGCTCACCGCCACAGACCTCGAAGTGCAGATCCACTGTCTCGATGCAATCACCGGACATGAGGATGATGGCACGCTGCAGAACGTTCTCCAGCTCACGCACATTGCCCGGCCAGGGATGTGTGAGCAGCCGCTGCTCGGCATCGGGGCAGAGCAGCGGCAGCGGCCGGCCGGGTGGGCAATGCTTCTCGATCAACCGCTGCGCGAGGGGCAGGATATCGCGCCGGCGCTCCCGCAACGGCGCGATGCGCAGCGGCAGCACATTGAGACGGTAGAACAGATCCTCGCGGAAACGGCCGGCGGCCACTTCGTCGCGCAGATTACGGTTGGTGGTGGCGATGACCCGCACGTCCAGGGCAATGACTGTGCGCCCACCCAGGCGCTCGACCTCGCGTTCCTGCAATACGCGCAGCAGTTTTGCCTGCAGCGCCAGGTCCATTTCGGAGATCTCGTCGAGCAGCAGAGTGCCGCCCTGGGCCTGCTCGAACTTGCCTGCATGGGCCTGGTACGCACCGGTGAACGCGCCCTTCTCGTAACCGAACAGCATCGCCTCCAGCATATTCTCGGGAATGGCGGCGCAATTGATGGCGACGAACGGTCCTTTGGCCCGCTGCGACCGGGCGTGGATATGCTGCGCCAGCACCTCTTTGCCGGTACCGGACTCACCGGCAATCATCACGGTCGCATCGGTCCTGGCCACGCGGTTGGTGACCGCCAGCAGCTCACGGCTGCGGCGGTCCTCGGCGACCATACCTGTATCCTCGTCAGGTGCAGTCGGCAGATAGCGGTTCACCATATCGACCAGCACAGCGGCCGCGAATGGCTTCAGCAGATAGTCCGATGCACCACTGCGCATGGCATCGACGGCCTTCTGCACCGTACCGTAGGCCGTCATCAGCACCACCGGCAGATCCGGATGACGGCTGCGGATGCGCTTGAGCAGGGCATGTCCGTCCATGTTCGGCATCTGCACGTCGCTGACCACCATGCCGATGGACGCGTGCTCCAGAGTTTCGAGGGCTGCATGACCGTCCATGGCCACCGCGACCGCGTAACCGGCGAGTTCCAGCGTGTCGCACAGTGCTTCACGCAGGCTCGGGTCATCTTCAACGATCAGGACGCTAGCTGGGTTCATGCGGGATTCCTCAGTTGACGCCGCAGACCGCACTACCGGGCGCGGCCGCATTGAGATAGCGCGACCGGCCGCCACTGGGCAGGGCCGTGGCCGCGGCATTGGGAAACTGGATGATGAATTCGGTGCCTCCACCCGCCGGGGTCTGCACTGCGATGCGCCCCTGATGCGCGCGCACCGTCTCCTTCACGACCGCCAGACCAAGGCCGGTGCCACCGCTGCGGGTGGTAAAGAACGGCTCGAAGATGCGCTCCCGCAAGCCTGCGGGGATACCAGGCCCATGGTCGCGCAGCCGGATCTCCACCAGTCCGGTGCCGGTGAGTCGTGCCTGCAGCTCCAGTACCGGCGTGGTAGTGCTGGCCTGCAGGGCATTGACCACCAGATTGCCGAGTGCACCGAGCACGGCATCGCGGTTTCCGCAGAGGCTGGCATCGGCCGCCTGGTTGCATACCCGCCAATGGGCCCTGGCCTGCTGCAGTTGCTCTTCGACACTACGCTGCAAGGCATCGCACAATTCGCCCACGGTGAAGTGCTCGTCGTCGACCTGCCCGCCGCGCGCGAAGGACAACATATCGTTGACCAGCCGCTCCAGGTGCTGCAGTCGCTCCAGCAGTCGCCCGGAAAACCGTGCACGATCGCCGGCCGGCAATTCGTCCTTGGCGAGATGCGCCGCGTACAACATGGCCGCCGACAGTGGCGTGCGGATCTGGTGCGCCAGGCCTGCCGCCATCTCCCCCAATGCACCGAGGCGCTGCTGGCGGTCGAGCACCCCCTGCACGGCATCGGTCTCGGCCGGCTGATGCGGGTGCCCGGCACGTGCCCGGACCAGCTCGGTCGTCAGCACGGCGACCCGCCCCTCAAGCGCCCGATACGCATGCTCGAGCTGTCGCGACCGCTGGTTGAACGCGTCGAATGCATCGACCAGTACTTGGCTGGGAGAGGGATTCATGGGCTGCCGGGACTCCACTGCGACTGTGACTGTGGATGGCAAAAGCAACAAGCGTGCCTGTACACCAGAATGCTTTTCTATCAGTTACTTAGAAAGCCAAATCTCTGGGGTCGTCAAATTGACGACGCCTCCCTGCCCCTGATTGACCGCGCGCCGCCCCACCCGGCCACTGCCGGGGGTGGCGTACGGGCAAAAAAAACCCGGGACGGGCCCGGGATCATTCGAAGAACATCTTTGTTTTTAGTAGGTTGAAACTCCTGTTTGCAGGCCCGTCAAAGTCCCGCCGCCTCACCACGCTGCAGACCATATTTACGCAGCTTCTCCACCAGCGTGGTACGCCGCATACCCAGGCGCTTGGCGGCATGCGCCACCACACCGCCGGCATCGTCCAGGGCCTGCTTGATATAGGTGACTTCCAGGTGGCTCAGGTGCACCTTCAGGTCGAGCCCGCCGCGGGGCAGGCGTGGCTCATCGAAATCCAGTGGTTGCGGATCGATCACCAGATCCTCACTGAGTTTCGGATTGGGGACCACTCCCTCTTCCAGCTGAAATTTCTCCGGCAAGTCGCCGATGTCCACCACTCCGAAGGGATGCAGGATCGCCATCCGTTCAATCAGGTTGGCCAGCTCGCGTACATTGCCCGGCCACGGGTAATGACACAGGACCATGACGGCCGCCGAGGTCAGGCGCACCGAGCCGCGCTTTTCGTGCTCGATGCGGCGGATGAGTTCGTTGATCAGCATGGGGATGTCTTCGGCGCGTTCCCGCAGCGGCGGCATCTCGATGGGGAATACGTTCAGACGGTAGAACAGGTCCTCGCGGAACTTGCCCTCCTTGATGGCGTCCTCGAGATCGCGGTGGGTGGCCGCGACCACGCGCACGTTGGCCTCAATGCTCTTGTTGCTGCCGACACGCTCGAAGGTGCGCTCCTGCAGCACCCGCAGCAGCTTGACCTGCATGGCCAGGCTCATGTCGCCGATCTCATCCAGGAACAAGGTGCCACCTTCGGCCATCTCGAAACGCCCCTGGCGCGCGCTGATGGCACCGGTGAAGGCACCCTTCTCGTGGCCGAACAGTTCCGATTCGAGCAGGTCGGCCGGGATCGCACCGCAATTGATCGGCACGAAGGCCTTATCACGGCGCGCGGAGTTGTAGTGCAGATTACGGGCGACGACCTCTTTGCCGGTGCCGGATTCGCCCAGGATCAGCACATTCGCGTCCGAGTCGGCAACCTGTTGGATATGTTTGCGCACCTGCTGGATGGCGCGGCTGCTGCCGACCAGGCTGCGGAACAGATCGACCGGACGCTGGCGACCGGCTCCCTGATGGGCCTCACGATAGACCTCGGCCTGGTGCAGCGCATTGGTGACCTGACTGTAGCGCGGCGGCAGTTCGATGCGGCCGAGGATGCACGAACCGGCATCGATCTGCACCGTAGGCTCCTTACCCTTGTGTGCCAACAGGAAGACCGGCAGGTGCGGGTCGAGGTCGTGTATCTCCTTGAGCAGCTTTTCCAGTGCCTTGTCGGACTTGCACTGGCCGATCATGATGGCGATGAACTCGCCAGGCTCTTCTATCGCATCCCGCCAGCGATTGCAGTCAGTGACCAGCACCGGGCCACAATCGATGAAGTTCAGTACCGCGGTGAGTTCGTTGCCGCGCTCGGCATCCGCCTCGATGACCAGCACCTTGCCGTCGAAAGACATAGTTCTCCCTCCAGGGTCGCAGGCAACCAGGGTTGTTGCCTGATACCGGACAGGAGGTGGCTTCTGCTGGCACACCGGACACTGCCCGGATCACATGATCGTGTTCTAGTAAAGCACTGAAAAAAATAAATGTCAAAAACCCGACGTCAATTTAGCGGTTTCTAATATATGAGCGCAAGTGCTTGATAAGGACGGGCCACATAGAAGGGTCTGGGGAGGGGTATGTCCGGAAGGCGCCATACCGCCGTCAGGCTGCAGTGCAGCTACAAACTATCGCGGCAAACAGACCGTGTCGGCAAGGCCGGGAACCGGCGGGGGCGGGATGTATGCGGGTGAAATTGAGAAACCATTTGCCACGGAAAAACACAGACAAGCTCATAGACCTCACACTCGACATCCCACAGCACCTGCCACGTACTGCGGCAGCACTTCGTGACGCGGTTTCATTTCGATGTCTTCCGTGTACTTCCGTGTGTTTCCGTGGCCAATGTAGTTCTTGGGTGTATGGGACCGCAGTGGCTCATTGTATAAAGCCGGGAAACCAAACTGCGGAGGATGACTCTGGGTTTACAAGTTGAATTTCTTTCCGTGTCGTTCCGTGTGCTTCCGTGGCAAGTGCGCTTTCCAGTTCTTAACGCCGATGCTGTCCGTAAGCCCGTACCGCGTTCCGGCCATGCCCCATCTCGCGCAGCTGGCCACCGAGTTCGTCCCGGTGCTGCTGCGCGAGCTGGATGACCTCCCGGTCGGCGGCCAGGATCTCGGTGAGCAGGGCCTCGTATGTACCCGCCCCGTGCGGGGCCAGTGCAGTGCACACGGCCTGTAACACCGGCCGGCGCTCATGCTCGACGACCGCTACGGCCTCCCAGTCACCGGCCCGCGCGCGGGTCAGCAGGTCCCGCGTGAGTCCGTGCAGGCGGGTGCAGTCGTCCGGCAGTATCGCCAGCACGGTGGTGGTCGTTTCAGACACTGGCATGGGTCTCGCGTGGTGCCTGCGGCGTGCTCACCTGCTCGCCGATCGCATCCCAGGCCTCCTTGATCTGACCGAGCAGGCTCGTCACCTCGTCGAGAATCGCCGGGTCATTGCGCAGATTGGTCTCGATCAGGCGTCGAACCATATAGTCGTAGAGGTCTTCGAGATTCTGCGCCAACGGGCCGCCAGCCTCTTTGTCCAGGCTGATACGCAGGCCATCGATGATGGAGATCGCCCAAGTGATGTGTTTCGCCTTCTCGCCCAGCCGGCCCTGTTGCATGAAGCTGTGCGCCAGACGGATCTTCTCCAGCGCACCGTCGAGCAACATCTGGATGAGCCGATGCGGACTCGCGGTGGCGATCTGGGTGCTGGCACTCAGGTGCTTGTACTGCTGCAACGCCGCGCGCGCATTGGCGTAATTCATGGTTCGTTCTCCCCTACCTGCTGGTTACTGGGTACATCTGTGGTACGCCGACCCCGACGGGTTCGAGCGGCCGCACCCGTCTCGACTCGAAGGGCGCTTGCTTACACCGATGCTTTAGAAAAATGGCCACGGAAACACACGGAATGACACGGAAACCAAACGGTGGCTATGGATCCCAGGTTTATACATTGCGTTCTTTCCGTGTATTTCCGTGGCCAAGCAGGGTGTACGTACATGCCATGAGGTCTCGACTCTGATCCATAGCGGCGCGGTACGGAGCGACTTCAGCGTTTTTTCGTCCCACCGATGGTCGGCAGATTCTCCAGCTGCTGTTCCAGATAACTGCCGGTCGCCTTCAGCTGTCCGACCAGAAGATCCATGGCGGTGAACTCCGCCCGCAGCCGCGCCTCCAGGGCATCCATGCGACGGGCCAGGGTCTCGCGCTGCCCGTCGATATCGCCGATCCGCGACTCGATACCGGCGATCCGGCCATTGATCGAGCTGTCGTCGGCCAGCATGTCGATGACGAGGTTGTTCAGCCGGTCACCGACGCCACGTGAAAAGGACAGGCTGCCCAGCATGCCGATCCCGGTACCCGATACCTCGGTACGCAGCCCCTGCGCCGCGCCCGTACCGATCAGGGTACGGCCGGAGCCGGTCGCCGGGACACCGCCGATGCTGCCGGCGACATCCTCACCCGTGACACCCGCGCCCGTGTTCAATCCCAGGGTGGCAGCGCTGCTGCTGTCCATACCCGTGATCTCGACGCTCGAGGCGCTGCCGTAGCGGGTCGAGCCGATCACGAAGCGATTGGTATCGGTATCGAACGCTACGTTCACCGCCACCCCGGCGGCGCGCAGATTGGCATCGCCGTTGATGCGGGTCTGCAGTTCGGCGGCGAGCTGCGCACCCGTATAGGTCCCGTGCGTCAGCGTCAGCGGGGCGGTGCTGACACCATCAATGCGCAGCGAGAGGTTGTCGTTGGCCGCATCGACCGCGATCGAGCCGCCGTAACCGAAGGCACTGCCCGTATAGCTCCCCTGGGTGGCCTGGCGGGTGACCTCGACCGCGTAGTCGCCCGGCTGGGTCGTCGCACTCGCGCCGGCATAACGCAGATTCGTGCTGGTGCTGCTGCCGCTGACCGAGAACAGGCGCCCGACGGCCTCCGGGTCGCGCGCCAGCGCGGCATCGAGCCGCGCTGCATCGATGGTCAGCGTACCGTCCCGCGCAGTGGTCACACCGATATCCGCCAGCGCACCGAACGGCCCGTTCAGACCCGGCATCTCCTGATTGAGGGTGGCGCGAATGTTATTGACCAGCCCGCGCAGTGCGGCATCGCCGGTCAGCGTACCCCCTTTACGGGTCGTGGGGTCGTAGCTGGAGACGTCCTTCACCGCGGTCAGCAGCTCGTTGTAGCCGGTGACGAAACTCTGCACAGCGTCGCGGGTCGCGCCGGTGTCGCGGGCGATGTCGAGGTTCACCACCTGGCCGGCGCTGAGCTGCTTGAGATCGAGGGTGACGCCGCCGATGGCTCCGCTGACGCTGTTGCTGGCGCTGGTCACCGCCAGGCCGTTGATGCCGAGCCGTGCATCCTGGGCCGCGACCGTCTGTTCCAGGTTGGTCGCGCTCGCGTTGAAGGCCAGCCGCGACAGCCCGTTCAGGTCGGTGTGATCGCCATCGGCGTCGTTCACCTCGATCTGCAGGCTGTTGGCGGCGCCGGAATCGACGGCGCTCAGGGTCAGGCGGTACTGGCTGCCGTCGTAGATGATTCCCGCGTGCACGCCGAGGTCAGCGGCATTAATGGCATCACGCAGACCGGAAAGGGTGTTGTTGGACGAATCCACCGTGAGCGTGCGGGTGGCCGTATTCGGATTGAGGGTGAAGCCGTTGTAGGTGTCGGTCCCGGTATCGTAGTCGGTGGTGCCGGACCTGAACGTCAGGGTGCCGCTGCCGATGACGGCGTTGAGGTCGTCTACACCGTTCATGACCAGGGTGTGCGTCTGGGCCAGGGCATCGACACTGATCCGATAATTGCCGGCCGCGGCGGTGCTGCCGGCCCGCGCTCCCAGGATGCCCGGGTCGCTGCTGGTGGCGGTGAGGGTATCGAAGGTACTCGCCCGGCTCAGTGGGCTGAGGGTCGTGCGGAACTGCTCGAGGGCACTCTTGACACCGCCGTAGGCGGAGATCTCGGCCTGGTAGCGGCTCTCGCGGTTGGCGAGGCGTAACTCGGCGGGCTCGCGTTCGGCGGCGACGAGTTTATCGACCAGACCGTTGATATCGAGCCCGGAGCCGACGCCCGGTGCCATGATTGAAGCCATGTCTGCCTCCCCTCTCTTGTCAAACCGGATCAGTCAGGGGTGTCTGCGATCGGGTGTGAATGGCACTTACTTAAAACCTTTTTTTGGGCCACGGAAACACACGGAACAACACGGAAAGAGGCTTTTTGTATAAAGCCCAGGAACCCAACCACGGCTGGGGATCCTGGGTTTGCAGCGTAAATTCTTTTCCGTGTTGTTCCGTGTGGTTCCGTGGCCAAGAAGGGGTTTAAGTAAGTGGCATTCGAATCTGAAATCTGGAGTGCCATGTGTGCCCGCGCCCTCAGGCGGGAAAATGCAAGATCAGGGCCAGCCGCTTCAGACCCGTGCCTCCAGCAACAGGCCATCGACCTGCTTGTCGTCCAGTTGGCGCAGGTGGCGGGCCAGGGCCAGCACCTCCTCGGCCGGGATCTGGCGCACAACCTCCTGGGTATCCCCATCCACGACCGTGATGACGGTACGGCCGAGGGCCTCGTCGACGTTGAATTGGAGTTCACGACGCACTGTCTGCACATAGCTGTCGATGTCTTTCACGGCCTGGGCAAGCTCTTCGCTGTGGTCGGATGGATCCGCGGCGCTGGTGCCGACGGAAGGCGGCGGTGTGCCGCCCATGGCCGGCGTTTGCCGGTCCGCTGCCAGTGTGCCGCGCTCGATGGCCACCCGCGGCGGTACCGGCAACAGGCCGATAGTCGGGGGGGTGAGCGGGCTGGTCGGAAGACTGCTCATGGCGGATCACCTCGCGGCCGGATGGGCCTCTGGGCAGGTGCCGTCAGTACGGGTGGTGGGCGACCGGTGCCCGGGGCTCTCCCCGGGCACCGGCAGTCCCGATCCCTTACTGCAGCAGCGACAGGGCCAGCTGCGGCTGACTGTTGGCCTGCGACACCATGGCCACGCCGGCCTGCTGCAGGATCTGCGCGCGGGTCATCTCCGCGGTCTCGGCCGCGAAGTCCGCATCCATGATCCGGCTGCGCGCCGCCGAGAGGTTCTCGGAGGTGATGCCGATGTTGCTGACCACCGCTTCGAAGCGGTTCTGCAGGGCACCGAGATCGGCGCGGCTGGAGTTGATGCTATCCAGCGCGGCGTCCACCGCGTTCATCGCCGTATTGGCGCCGGCTGCCGTCGAAATATCGACGGCACTGATGGCAGTACCGGTTGTGGCGATCGTCTGGGTGGAGAAATCACCAGCGTTAAAACCGGTGGTGAATGCAAAGTCACCGGTAACGCCTGACGGGGCCTTGTACGACAGGCTCACGGAACCGCCAGAGGTACCAACGGTCGCCACGCCGTAGTCGGCGATGGTTGCTAGGTTACCAGCGGCAAATGCCGTAGTGATATTGCGGCCATCGGCGGCGACCAAGTCGATCTGGGAGCCATTCTCCGTCGCCACCACACCGGTGACCGCGGACTGAGCATTGATTGCAGCCAGCGCACTGCTACGATTGGTGGCGGCATCTCCCGAGTTAGTGAGATTGATATTGACGCCGTTCAACACAAACACGTCTGCGTCCAGATTAGCGCCCGTCACAGCTGAAGTTTGGCCGGCAACCGAGGTCTCACCCGCCGTCGCCTGCAGCCCGGCGATGCCAGCCGCATTCAGCGCCGAGGCAATGGCCCGCGCATCATCGGCAACGCTGCCGAGGTCGTAGACCGTGGTGCCAACAGTCACGTTCTTGGCCACGGCGGTATCGTTTGCGGTAGCGAGGGTGAAGGTCTGCGAGAAACCCTGGTACTGGCCCAGATCCGATGCGCGGGCGCTGGAAATACTGTCGATGGTTATGGTCTGCCCGGCGTTGGCGCCAACCTGGAAGGACTGGGCGGTGAAAGTGCCATCCAGCAGATTGACATTGTTGAAGGAAGTGGTCTGAGCGACACGGTTGATCTCCTCGACCAGCTGATCGACCTCACCCTGCAGGGCGGCACGATCGGAGGCGCTGTTGGTGGCGTTGGCCGACTGCACCGACAGCTCACGCACGCGCTGCAGCATGTCGGTGACGCCGCCCAGGGCCCCTTCGGCGGTCTGCGCCAGGGAGATACCGTCGTTGGCGTTGCGGGCCGCCTGGTTCAGGCCGCGGATCTGGGTGGTGAAGCGCTCGGAGATGGCCAGGCCGGCGGCGTCGTCCTTGGCGCTGTTGATGCGCAGGCCCGAGGACAGGCGCTCCAGCGAGGTGTTCAGGGAGCTCTGCGAGCCGGTCAGGTGACGCTGCGAATTCAGCGATGCGATGTTGCTGTTGATGACAAGTGCCATGAGTGCTCTCCTTGATCCCGCGCCTTGCTGTGCAGGGCCGGGATACAGGTTTTATACATGGCGGATATACCTCGTCCCGATGGGTAAGATATTCACCGCCTCCGGACACGCTAGCGGCGCCGGCGGGGCGATCTTTAAGGCGGTCGTGCGATTATTTTACGGGCCGCTGTGCGTGATGGATGGCCACAGAGGGACACGAAGGTAAACGAACGTACACGATGGCCACGGAAACACACGGAAGTACACGGAATGCAAAACCCGCCGCCGCCCCACCTTCCGTGTTCTTCCGTGTGCTTCCGTGGCCAAAATGGGTTTTCAGGATAAAACGTCTTCCGTGTGTTCCGTGGCAAAAAGGGGTTTGCCCGTGCCTTCCGTGGCGAATGGGTGGGCGGTGCCTACAGATAATCGAACAGCGACAGGTTCTGCACCCGCACGAAGGCCTGCTGCGCCGACTGGAGTACCAGCTCCTGCCGGCTGAGGTCGATGGAGGCCTGGATGATGTCCAGGTCCTGTACCTGGGAGCGGGTCGTCTCCAGCTGCAGGGCGTAGGCGCTGTTGACCTGTTCCTCCCGATCGAGCGCATTGAGACGCGCGCCGATGTTGGTGCGCGCGCTCAGCAGCCTGTCCTGCGCCTTGTCGATCTCGGTGAGCCGTACCGGGTCCGGGGTGTTGGTCTCGAGGTCCGTCGCGAGGCCATTCAGGGTGGTGAAGATATCCTGATAGCCACTGCCGTCGGCATTCTCGATCTTCATGAAGACATCGAAACCGGAGTCGCCCATGGCGAGGGTGCGTGACGGACCGACCTGGATCTGGCGCTGTCCCTGATCACCGTGGAAGCTGACGGTACCGGCCCCATCGTCGCTGAAGGGCCGCACACGGGCCTGCGATCCGGCGAAGATGTACTCGCCGCTCTCATCCTGGGTATTCGCCAGGCCCAGGATATGATCCATGAGCTGACGCACCTCCTGCGCCATGGTCTGCCGATCGGCCGCGCTGTAGGTGGCGTTGTTGCCCTGTACGGCCAGCTCGCGGGCACGCTGCAGGGCGTCATCCACGGCGGTCAGGGTGGTCTCTTCGCGCTGCAGGCCGGTTGCGACCGTCCTGGCATTGGTCTGGTACTGGGCCGTGATGGCGATGGACTCGCTCAGGCCCAGCACCTGGGCCGCCGCCGTCGGGTCTTCCGCCGGGGAGTTGAAGCGCTTACCCGACGACAGCTGCAACTGGGTCTTATACAGCTGCGTCTGCTGATCGAGCATGGCGTCGAGCCCGCCCTGGAAGATCTGGGTGGTGGCGATCCGCATGGTGATTACCTCCGCACCGCGTTCAATAGGGTCTGGAACATCGAATC
>Ga0172382_10000485_pt1 | contig 75128 bp, 56 predicted proteins | sample Leawel138RmetaG_FD_122245 | JGI IMG/M metagenome (GOLD analysis project Ga0172382, IMG submission 122245) | Leachate microbial communities from a municipal landfill in Southern Ontario, Canada - Leachate well 138R metaG | ecosystem: Engineered > Solid waste > Landfill > Unclassified | place...
CGGATTGATAGACCCCCATGCCTTAAAAACTCAGGCCCGAAGGGCGTAAAAAAGTTGAACGGAGCACAGATTGCTCCCTAAATAGTTACAGGAACTGTCTCAATATCGTTGTCAGACTCCGGGCGTATTTATACACCCTGTCGCGGGGTCGCATATATCTAGGGTGCACGCGATGCCGTCATCGCATCGACTGCTATCAGCCGCGTGTTGGCATCCCACCCAGGGTAGGCATGTATCTATGGTGCAATCAATGCCGTCGTCACAGTCGACATCCGTATGTACACATCCGCTTGCTGGATCACACATGTCTTCCGTGCATACATCGCCGTCATCGCATAACGTGTCATCGGGTATATGTGCACATCCTGTTACGGGGTCGCATGTATCTATGGTGCAATCGAATCCATCATCGCACAAGGGGCCTGTTTCATCCGCTTGGGGAGGGATATTGCTTAAGAAGGGATATCCGTTGTTGTACTTTGAGCAGGGGTCTGGTGTCCAATTTGTGCCAAAATCCCAACCCACATAGGTCGTTGTATCGTAAGGAAAGGACATTTGTACCGTTATTCGCCCTTCACCACCGGCGCTGCCGGTTTGTTCGGAACGATCCATATCCCAGTAGCAGTTGGTGATCGTGCCCGCGTTATTATTCCCTACGAATCCGCCGATATTTTGGGTTCCGTCGACCCTTCCGATTGCGTAGCAGTTGGTAACCTGGCTGTTATTCGAACCTACGAATCCGCCTATGGATTGGGAATCATCGCCTGCTGTAACGTCACCCGCGGCATAACAGTCGTTGATGGTACCGTAATAGTTGTTGCCCACGAGTCCGCCCATGTCATAGGAACCATCGCTTGCTGTGACGTCGCCCGCGGCATAACAGTCGTTGATGGTACCTTCGTAGTTGTTGCCCACGAGTCCGCCCACGTCATAGGAACCATCGCTTGCTGTGACGTCGCCTATGGCGTAGCAGTCGTTGATGGCACCTTGGTAGTTGCTGCCCACGAGTCCGCCCATGATGTTGGCATTGGCGCCCCCTATGACCGCGCCAGTTGCGTAGCAGCCGGCGATCTCGCTGCCGGAGTTGCCGCCCACGAGTCCGCCCGTGTAGTAGGTAGTACTATCTGCCGTGACCGCGCCCGTGGCGTAGGAGTTGGTGATTTTGCCGTTGTTACTGGAATATCCAACGAGTCCGCCCATCTCCCCGGAATCTTCGCCTGCTTTAAGCTCGCCTGTTGCGTAGCAGCCCGCGATCTCGCCGTTGGAGTGGCTGCCCACGAGTCCGCCAATGAATTCGGACCAAACACCTGACGTGATCGTGCCCGTGGCATAGCAGTCTATGACCATACCGCCGTCGTCGTTCCGTCCCAAGAGCCCGCCCATCTCCCAAGAACTATCGCCCCCTGTGATCTTGCTCTCGGCGTAGGAGTTGTTAATCTGGCTGTTATTCCAACCGACGAGTCCGCCGATACTCGAAGAACTATCGCCCCCTGTGACGTCGCCCGCGGTATAACAGTTGGTGATGGTACCGGAGTTGTTCGCGCCCACGAATCCTCCGGTCTTTTGGGAGCCTTTACCCGCAGTGACGACACCCATGGCGTAGCAGTTGGTGATCGTACCCTTGTAGTTTCCCCCCGCGAATCCGCCTATGAACTCGGATTCTACGCCTGCTGTAACCGTGCTCATGGCGTAGCAGTTGGTGATCGTACCGATGTAGTTATATCCCACGAATCCGCCTATGATCACAGATTTTGCGCCTGCTGTAACCGTGCCCGCGGCGTAGCAGTTGGTGATCGTGCCGCGCCAGTTCCACCCTACGAGTCCGCCGACATCCTGGTAACCGGAAATATCACAGTCTTCCAAGCCTAGATTGTTGATGAAGGCTGGATCCTTAATAAAGCCAAAAAGGCCCACTTGTTCTTGGTCAGGTCGATTTATGGTCAATCCGGTAATGACATGCCCTTGTCCGTCAAAGCTGCCCGTGAAGGCAGTAGCATTAAACGAGCCCAGCGGTTTGAAGCCTTTTCCTCCGTTCCAATTCACTGTGGCACTTGCGTCAATATCGTTGGCAAGGACATAGTTGCCGTCCAAACGCCACGCGGCGTCATTACCAATTTTCTGTAGGTCTTCAATGGACGAAATTACAGCCGGCATTGGAAGTGCTTGCAAATAAGGATAACCGCTGTTGGCAGCATGTGATTTATCCTCTGCCCAGATAGTTGTAAAGTCCCAGTTTACATAGGCGGTGCTATCATGAGGAGAGGTCATCTTTTTCGTCGTGAGACCTACACCGCCGGCGCTGGAAGCCCGTCCGGTACTTTGCACGTCCCAATAGCAGTTGCTGATCGTTTTCGTGTTGTTTCCTATGAGTCCGCCGATATTTTGGGTTCCGTTGACTCTTCCGGTTGCATAGCAGTTGCTGATCGTTCCCGTGTTGTTTCCTATGAGCCCGCCGATATTTTGGGTTCCGTCGACCTTTCCCCTTGCATAGCTGTTAATAATTGTGCTTCCGAGGTTGGACCCAACGAGTCCGCCCATGAATTCGGAATAATTACCTGCCGTGACGTCGCCCTTGGCGTAGCATCCTGAGATTTCGCCGTTGTTACTGGAATATCCAACGAGTCCGCCGATGGATTTGCAAAACTGACCAGCCGTGATATTGCCGGTAGCGTAACAGCCGGTGACGGTATTGTCGTTGTAGCCCATAAGCCCGCCAAGGTATGAGGACGAGTTGCCTGCCGAAATATTTCCCTCGGCATAGCAGTCGGTGATCTCGCCGAGGTTGTTCTTTCCAGCGAGTCCGCCGATGGATTCGCATAACGGACCAGCCGTGATATTGCCGGTAGCGTAACAGCCGGTGACGGTATTGTGTTCGTTCATTCCTAGGAATCCGCCCATAGACTTAGAAGCGTAGCCCACTATGACCCCGCCCTCGGCGTAGCAGTCGGTGATATTACTAAAGGAACTGTATCCTGCGAATCCGCCGAAAAATTGGGCATTGTCACCATTGCCTGTAACGGTACCTGTTGCAGAGCAGTTGGCAATTGTACCAAATCCGTCCGTTCCTAGGAATCCGCCGAAAAATTGGGCATTGTCACCATTGCCTGTAACGGTACCTGTTGCAAAGCAGTTGGTAATTCTACATGATACGTTCAATCCCACGAGTCCGCCAACCAACTGTGAAGAGTTGCCATCCACCGTGACGCTGACCGCAGCGTAAGAGTCGTTGATTTTGCCTCGCTCTGTCTTTCCTACGAGTCCACCGATAGCTTCAGCTTCGTTACCGTTGCCTGTAACGGTACCCTTGGCATAACACTTGGCGATGTTGGTGTTGTAAACATGTCCCGCAAGCGCCCCCACTTGACGAGATCCTGTGATGTCGCAGTCTTCCAACCCAATATTGATTATAAAGGCTGCCATGTTGATATAGCCAAAAAGACCTACATTTTCTTGGTCAGTCCGATTTATGGTCAATCCAGTAATGACATGCTCTTGTCCGTCAAAGCTGCCCGTGAAGGGGTCAGAATTCGTGCCCAGCGGCAGGAATCCTTTTCCTCCGTTCCAACCCGATGTGGCGCTGGCGTCAATATCGTTGGCAAGGAGATAATTGCCGTTCAAGGGCCATGCGGAGTCATTGCCAATTTTTTGCAAGTCTTCAATGGTCGAGATGTACTGGGCTGCATCCGCACAAAGGGCTGCCAAAGCCAATACAACCATCATCAATAGGCTAGATATAATCGTAATGCTGTCTCGCCTTATCATAAATCGGCTTCCTTTTTTCATCGGTCGTTTAAAGGTTGAATTCAATCACTCGATTCAATAACATGCAGAGTATATGATATCCGCGATAACGCATCCAAGATTCGCATTAATAACGCGTTAAAATACTCCATACAACTGTATTTTCAAGAGGATCCCGTTCATGTTGTTCCTTCAATCTATCCTATTCTCTCGTTTACGGATTCAGCATCTTTGCCGCCTCATGCTGAAGTTCACACCTTCGCCGCAGACCGGCATTGAAATCTTTTTCTTTTTCTCTAAAAAACGTATACTATAAACTTGCGTGAGATAGGCCTTAATAAAGAGATTCCCGGAATCAGAAACGAAGACTGCAATAAGGAGAAACGATGATGAACAACACTCAGGTTCACGATCCCATCGGCGTAACGGCACGGCGCGATTTCCTGAAATATTCCGCTGCCACGGCGGCCGCTGCACTCAGTGCCATGCCCGGTTTTGTGAAGCACGCCCATGCCGGAGGCAGCGATATTATTCGCGTGGGAATGATCGGTTGCGGGCCTCGTTGTGCAGGCGCCGCGGCAGAGGCACTAAAAGCAGATCCCGGAGCGCGGCTGGTCGCTATGTGCGACATTATTAAAAGCCGCCTTGACGAGAAACGGAACCGTCTTAAACAACAATTCAAAGATCAGGTCATAGTTGATGATGATCATTGCTTCTTGGGTTTTGAGGGCTACAAGCATGTGATCGATGCTTCCGATGTGGTACTGATTGCGAATGCTGCAAAATTCCATCCCTATTATGCGCTCTGTGCGCTGCGCGCAGGGAAGCATGTGTTTGTGGAGAAGCCGCACGGTATTGATCCCTTAGGTATCAAGGTGTTGACTGAAGCGGCGGCGGTGGCACAAGAAAAAGGCTTGTCTTTAGTGTCCGGTCTGCAAAGCCGCTATCACACGGGCTATCGGGAAACGATTGAACGCATTCACGACGGTGCCATCGGCGATATTATCAGCTTGGAAGAGGTCTATTTGCGGCCGCCTTATCAAATCACCCAACGGGAACCGTGGATGTCTGAAATCGAGTGGCAGTGCAGCACCCAATATCATTTTAATTGGTTGTCCGGCGATGATATTCCCCAGTCGTTGGTGCACAATCTTGACCGTTCCAATTGGGTGTTGGGCAATACGCCGCCTGTGAAATGTCACGGTATGGGCGGGCGCTCCTCCATGACCGACCCTATTTACGGCAATGTATTTGATCATCATTCCGTCGTATATGAATACGAGAACGGCGTGCGTATCTATGCCTTTTGCCGTACCACGGAAGGCTGTTACAACGAGGTGTCCAGCACGGTTTACGGGAGCAAAGGCCGTGCTTCCATCATGAGCTGTGAGATCATGGGAGAAAATCCGTGGAAATGGGAGAAAGACTGCGACCCGTATCAGATCGAACACGACGTGCTATTCAATGCGATAAGAAAGGGTGTCCCCGTAAATAATGGTGATTTTATGGCACGGAGTACCATGATGGGGATCATGGGTCAGATCTCCTGCTATACAGGCGAAGAAATTACGTGGGAACGGGTAAATAATGCTGACTTCAGTTTTGGTCCAAAACCGGAAGACTGTCACGACGCCATGGACGCGCCGGTACTGCCCGATGAAAGCGGCAGTTATCCTGTGTATCGACCGGGATTCACGCGTCTGCTCGCGTCATGAGGGCACATCTTTCACAAGACTAATGACCTAAGATATAGCCGATGAATGGTTGACGCACGAGAGAAACCTGCTATTATGGACTGTTTCAAGGGCTTAACTGCTTTCTTGACATTTGAGCGAATATGACGTAAAATAGGGTGTGTTGGCAGTGAGCACGCCAATGATAATTTTGGGATTACTACCGCCGCCGGCGGAATTGTCAAGTATAATTTGGGCTGATGCAGTTTTCAGGAGCTGCAGCAAATAACTTTTGATGCTAAGGTGGGTTGTACGTATGAGCCAAAGGCTTGAAGATACACGCGACATTCAGGAGGAGCATCCTGCGGAAGCATCCTTGTACGATCACGGTCAACGTGTGAAGCGTGGGCAGCGTATATCCGTGCAACAGGGGCGGTATGGGACCGGCCCGGCGCCTTACGGGTATAAGCGGCTTCAAAATCAGTCGGGCGCTCTTGCTGTTGATGATCGTGAAGCGGAAGTGGTTCGTATTATTTTCCGTGAATATTTGCGAACACGAAGCATGGGTAAGGTCGTTGACTATTTGCACAGCCAAAATATTTTCACCCGTAAAGGCAATAAATGGTCGCGTCAGGCGATTGCCATTATCCTCTCCAACCGTACCTACCGAGGTCGGGTGTCCTATGGCACTATGGAAGCGGAAGGATTGCACGCGCCTATTATAGAACCGGCGTTATTCTACAAGGCGAACGCGCTCAAAGAAGAACGCAGCCGTTCGGATCAGAAAAAAGACTAAATACGCCCCTGCACTGCAATCCCTCCAGATCCTGTTCAAAAGAAATTAATCAGGTTTTGCTTAAGCATATCGAGACCTTGCCTGACCAACTCAATGCCTTCCCAACCAAAGAATAGGATTGCCCCGATCACCGTTACACTCAGGCATAGTCCCACAAATGCCGTCATCATGCCGCCTATCGCCATCAGGCCATCTTCCTCTAATATACTTAAACCGATGATAAAGATACCAAAGGACGGAGCCGTATTGGTCAAGGGGATCGGTAAAATCATGGATGATGCACAAAGAATAACCATTCCCGACAATAAGCGCAAGCCAATAAGATGGTTGAACATGAATGACAATCGTGGGCGGATAAAAAATTCAAGGGTGTGCAGAAAAAAAATCATGCTTTTGATGAGACGCGGTTTCGCGCCGATGGTCACCTGTCGGTTAAGAACCCGTTCGGGCAGCCACGGTTGATCACGGTTGCGGAAGAGCTGGGTGCCCAGCAAAAACAGCACGATTCCGAAGGGTGTGGAATAGCCCGGCGCAGGGACAGGCATAGCGGAAGGCAAGGAAAACAAGACGAGTAACATTCCGAAGCCCTTCACGCTGGTACGGTCAAGAATCGTCTGTACTGTGACTGTTTTGCCATCCTCATCACAAGAAAAAATAGCAGCAATATTTTCTGACAGTTTCATGATTACTTTCTGTCGCCCCGTTCAACACGGATAGGGGAAAGGCGTTTATGGTGCCCCGCCCATGGGGCAGGGGGGGCCGGAAACCGCTATGTCGTGACGACGTCGGTTCCGCAAAAAGAGCCGGTTAACGAATGATACAAAATCAAGAGATATAGGGGCTGCGCCGTTGATTCGCCGCCATGCAAATTGTAGATACTATAATAAAATCAAGATATAAACCGCAACTTTATGAAAAGAGAAAGTGAGGCGGACGCACAAAAAAAACGGACAGGGAATAACTTGTTGAGGAACCCTGTTCTTAGAATCTATCAGATTAGGGGCAGCAAAAACGGCGGCTGCAGGTGAAGGCGCGCTTGATCCGACAAAGGGGGCCGCGATAAGGCGGTTCACAGGATATCTTTTTGCCGCTAGGACCACAAACAGCGGTAGTCTCGTCGACAGGCGCACATTGCGGAGTTGCTTGGCTAACAGGCGCACAGTGACGCCACGGTTCGACGACAGGAACCACTACCGGGGCACAGGGATCACCGTTCCAAGGCGGCGTGACTACCGGTCTGGCTTGCTTCTGGGCGCAGCCTGGAGCAGCGGGACACTGAGCATTTGCCGCGCCGGCGAGTAAAAGCGCACTGACCATGAACACGAATATAAATTTTTTCATAACAGACTCCTTACTCCTACTGTTTCTGTTTGCTCGAATAGGACAAAGACGCACTATCACAGCCCTTTGCATGGATATAGTATACCCCATAAACCGTCGATCGGGCGCCGTTTATTTCAATTAAACCTAAGCGGCTACAATTATACAGAAAAAGAAAGAAATATACAACGGACAGAAGGGCGGAAGACGGAGGCGCAGTACTGTAAGTTGACCACACATCTCCTTTTGTTCTATATAATAGCTATGGACATAGGCGCGTTCGGCTTTGTCACAGACTGGTATTCTGTCAAGGTTAAAGGAATTTATCATGACTACTGCTTTTGTATTGAGTCTCCTTACAGCGGTAGGCGCATGGGCGTCAGAACCGATGGTAAACCTTCGCATTGTTGACGATTGGCGCGTGGAACTGAGCGCTGCAGACGTGGGCACCGCAAAAAGCGTTGTGTTGGAGATTGCGCCGCCGCAACGGGTAACGGTGACCGATGAACATCATCGGCGCTTGCCCTTGTTCAACCCCCATGCGGGCGGTTGGGCGCGCGGAGCCAAACCCTACGGAATCCAAACCGAAGAATGCAGTGCGCCGGGTAAAATCTGTGCGGACTCTTTCCGTGTGAAGAGAGCCGTGAGAAAAAATCCTTCGATCTACGAGCCCACGGTGGATTATTTGTTCGATACGGATTGGGGTACCTTCGGGCGCGTTGACGACGGCAGCATCAGAGAGAGCCAGTCCGTTTATATTGACTACGTATATGAGACCGACCGCTTGGATACCATTGGCATGAACGAAGCTGGCGATTTGCGCGTATTTCGCGGGACACCCGGCTTGGGCGTTGTGCATCCTGCCGTAGTTTCTCCCGCATTCACGGCAGTGGCACGGGTCTTTGTGCCCGGACAGACGATGGCATTGACGGAAGACCTTTTGTTCCCCCTTTATGAAGACGCTGATGATGCTGAAGCCGCGGCGGTTGATGAATCACCCATTGAAAAGACCCTCGCGAAATTGCGTTCAGGCGCCCCCTTGACCTTGGTAAGCTTTGGTGATAGCGTTACTTGCGGCGGCGGTGTGGGCAAAGATCAAAGCCGTTGGTGGCAAGGCCAGTTTCTAGCACGATTGAAAGCACGCTTCCCCAAAGCGCAGATAGACTGGAAAAATGCAGGATGGGGCGGCGTTACAAGCATGCACTATATGGCGGCGGAGCCGGGCGGTGAACATGATTATGTGCGGGATGTGTTGGAGCCGCGCCCGGATCTGGTGATCATGGAGTTTGTCAATGATGCGGGCTTGGATGAGGCGGGGGTAGCCGCCCATTACGGCAAGATTCTCAACGATCTCCGTGCTGTGGGCGCGGAGCTCATTCTCATGACGCCCCATCTCATCTTGCCATCTTGGATGGGCTTGGACTCTTTTAACGTGAAAGAGGATCCCCGCGCCTATGTGCGGGACTTAAAAGAGTTCGCTGAAGCCAATAATCTGGCGCTCGCCGATGGATCCGCCCGCTATTGTGCACTGTGGCGGCAAGGTATACCCTACATGACCTTAATGACCAATGCCATCAACCACCCGGACTATCGGGGTCACGCCTTATTCGCAGATGCGTTATTGGCGCTTTTCCCTAAAGAATAGTGTTTTAGTGTGTTTTATCGGCATTATTGTACCGTAGATTTCTATGAGGTCTCTTTTTTGTACCGCTTGCAGTTCAACCTTGAAGCCGACACATCCTAAATTATTTCACCCTTTCCCTGCTACTTTGTTATGATGTGCCCATGAGTACAATTGGAGTTATAGTGGGTCTTGATATCGGCGACGCCCGTACCGGTGTGGCGCGCAGCGATGCATTGCAAATGATCGCCTTTCCCTATAAAGTGGTGCATGCTGCGACGGAAACGGATATGCTTCGCAACGTGGCAGCGCTTATCAAGGAATTAGAACCGATACTTGTGGTCGCGGGGCTGCCGCTGTCTCAAGATGGGGTCGATGGTCCGCGCGCAGAAAAGACCAAAGATATTTTGGCGAAATTGCGCGAAATGATCAACGTCGATATTATTACTGAGGATGAGCGTTTTACAACGGCGCAGGCGCTGCGCGTGGCACGAGACATGAAGGCATCGCGCCGTTCCCAAAAGGGGAAGGTCGACCAAATTGCCGCATCGTTGATTCTACAATCGTTTTTAGATCGACGCCGTGCCCAAGGGGCAGCACAACCGGCGCAAGAGTAGCGCTGCGCCGCTGCAGCAAAGGCGGCTATAGTGGGAAATAATTGATGGAAAAGGCAGTACCAACCACTTCTGAAAAGAAAAAGAAAAGCGCTTTCTGGCGCTATGCCCTGATGAGCTTGGTCTGGACATGGGCGCTCCTGCTAATCGGAATCATTGTTGCGGGTATGGTTGCGTTCATCGTTTATGATCATGTGACTCGGGAAGCCAAAGGGGGATCCGCCGTCGTGATCACGGTTCCGCCCGGCGCAACACTGCGTATGGTGGGTGAGCTTCTCGTAGAAAATAAGATCATCGAACATGAGGGCTTGTTCCGCCTTGCCCTGCGCTTGAAAAATGAGGACGTTATCATTCAACAGGGCGCCTACGAGTTGTATCGGGGACTGTCCGCCGCGCAGCTCTTGGAGTTGCTGGTACAAGGACCTACAAAACATCTGCACGATAATCAGGAGCGGTTCTTGATACCGGAAGGGCTGTCTATCCCGCAGATTGCCGTGTTGACCTCCGACCCCGAAGCCTTTATGGAGGCGACCCGAGACGAGGCGCTTATCGCAAGTTTGGGCATCGAAACGGATACCTTGGAAGGATTCCTCATGCCCAATACCTATTTTTTCGATGAAGAACCCCATCCCGTCCTTTTGGTAAACCGCATGGTCGAACAATTTAAAAAAGAATGGGATCAGCTTATTGCAGAGAATCCCGGCGCAGCGGCGATGCAAAAAATCGATTTGGTCACCGTAGCCTCCTTGGTGGAGCGCGAGGCGAAGGCGGAAGAAGAACGGCCGCTTGTCGCGCAGGTAATCTACAATCGACTGGAAAGCAAAATGCGGCTGCAGATGGATTCTACCTTGCAGTTCGCCTTGAATAAATACGGAGAGCGCATGTTGGACGTGGATAAGAATGTGCGTTCCCCCTACAATACCTATCAGCATGGGGGACTGCCGCCCGGACCTATTTGCAATCCCGGCGTGGCGAGCCTTCGCGCAGCCATGGCACCCGCTGATGGGCAGTATCTGTATTTTGTATCCAACGCAGATGGGACAACCCATACCTTCAGCCGCACGCTGGAGGAGCATAATCAAGCTGTGAGAAAATATAATCGTGAGATAGCGCCGCAACGGGCAGAAGAACCGAAGACGCGTCAACCTGCGCGAAGGAGAAGGCGATAAGTGCATGCCCGACCCGATGCAGAGGCGGCGCCCTAGTATCGGAAATCCTGCGACCGTGATGATGTGTCCGGAAACGCTGAATTGGGAGAAACATTACCGTGAATGACAGCACTGAAAAACGTTATTTGGAACGCCTGAATCGTGTGGTAACCGCCCTGCGCAATGAGAAACCCGATTGTGTTCCCATTCGCCCTTTCGCCGCTGAATTTGTGGCACGCCACAGCGGGTATACCTGTCAGGATGTAGCTCATGATTTCACGAAGGCCTTTGATGCCACCTGTAAGACCCTCAACGATTATGATTGGGACGCGGCTCCCGGAAGCATGGTCTATGTGTGGACCGGGCTGACCCAGGCGCTGGGTCTCAAATATTACGGCATCCCCGGAATCGATATTCCCGCTGATACAGGCTTCCAATATATCGAACCTGCCCCTGAAGATGCCTTTATGAAAGCTGATGAATATGACGCGCTCATTGACGACCCCACCGCATTTTTGTATGAGCGTTGGCTGCCGCGGGCGTCACGGTATATCCAACCGACCGGCAGCACGCTCCGTTATGAAAATAACCTGGCATTGGTAAAGGGCGCCATGGCGATGATGCATTATTTCAATGCCTTTCCCGCCCAGGGCGCACGGATGCGGCAAGAATGCGGTACACCCGGAGCTATCTCCGGTATTTTTAAAGCGCCTTTCGATATTATCGGCGATAAACTGCGCGGCTATATTGGCCTGACCATGGACATGATCACGCAGCCCGAAAAAGTGCTCGCCGCATGTGAAGCCTTGATGCCGCACCTCTACCAAATGGGGATGTCCGGTGCCGACCCCGAAGGATACGCGCCCATCGGGTTCTGGATGCATCGCGGTTGCGTGCCCTTCGTTACGCCGGATCAGTTTGACAGCCATTATTGGCCCACACTAAAACCCATTATCGAAGAGTTTTGGGCACATGGTCACCAGACACTCTTTTACGCAGAAGGAAATTGGGATCATCATCTCGAAAGTTTCGCTGAACTGCCCGAAAAGAGCATGGTTTTTCATATAGACCGCAGCGACATTGAAAAGGCAACAAAGATCTTGGGACCGAAGTTTTGTTTGAGCGGCGGTGTCCCCAATACCGTCCTTTCTTACGGAACCCAAGAGGAAGTAGAGGAAGCCTGTAAAGTTGTGCTTGACACGGCGGCGCAGGATGGCGGCTTTATTATGGATGCAAGCGCCATTATCCAAAATGACGCGAAACCCGAAAACATGCGTATCTTGACAGACTTCACCCGTAAGTACGGACAGTATGACGGAGAGCCTGTCGCCGAGTTACCGCCCCGTGTCTGCGACGGGCCGATCAAATCCGGGCCGCCTACTGCCTTTACGCCTGATCCCCGTGCAGGTGTTTGTTCGCCTTGGGAAGCGTATAGCGCAGAAAAAGGCAGCTTACCGGGTGATGCCGATCTTGCACAGCGCATTTGGCAGGAAGTGGACGGCTTGGGCTACCTCTTTATCTGGCATTGTCTGCTGTCTTTTTAAAGGAACATACAAAATCAAAACCCACCCATAGGCGGTATCACACCGTTAATCAGGGGTGGTTGGCTTCTCTTCATAGGACAGGGCGTGGGTAATCTTTGACCACCACCCTTCAGTGTCAGCCCATGAGACGCGGATGACAACACGGTGGGGGAGTAGGGGGCCGTCTACGCTTCAATAGGTTTGTCTTCGACAGGAGTTGTCGGGGCTTTGGCTTGCTCACTTTTTTGCGGAACCGGTTCTTCTTTCATGGAGCATCGTCCTTCAAAGAACACGCCTTCATGGATGCTGATGCGCGGCGAGCAGATATTGCCCGCAACTTTTCCGGTCGCCATGATTTCCAGTCGTTCTGACGCCTGAATATTGCCCTTGATGTGACCGCTGATAATGACCTGACCGGCGCGTATATCCCCTTTGACGCGTGCCGTTTCGAGGAGTACCACGCTGTCGTCACTGGCTATGCTGCCTTCTACAAAGCCGCGGACATGGATCGTACCTGCACAGACCAGTTCCCCCGTGATTTTGCTTCCCGGGCCGATAGTGGTCATGGCTTTGTTTTCATTATATTCTCTGGATTTGCGTGTATCAAGCATAATTAATCCGACAGATATTTGGCAGGATTCACGACGCGTCCATTCAGACGGACTTCATAGTGCAGGTGATTCCCGGTACTTTTCCCCGTGCTGCCAACAAGACCAACCACATCGCCGCGGCTCACGGTTTCACCTCGCGTTACGTGAATGGCGCTAAGATGGGCGTAAGCAGTTTCCAGACCGTCGCCATGACTAACGACGACCATATTGCCATATTCGCTGATATATTCCGCTTTGATAACTTTGCCGCGCGCCGTTGCATGGGCGGGAGTACCTTTTTGCGCAGAAATGTCGAGACCGTCATGGTGCCGTACGCGTCTTGAGAAAGGATCACGGCGATAACCGAATTGAGAAGAGATACGGCCTTTACCTCGGGGAAGGGGCCAGCCGGCGGGAACCCGTTCAATGCGTTCCTGTTGGACCGTCATATCTTTGACCAATTCGCCCAAGCTCCGTTGACGCAAGCGGATTTCTTCGATAATCATGTCGGCGGAGGGGCGTGCCATGCCGTAGATTACATAGGGCGGCCGCTGTACTTCGCTCTCATTGACATAGGGGAAGGGGCCGGTGTGCGAGGGACCGCCGCCTTTACCGTTACCGGCGACGACGGTGGATTCGAAGGCGCTGGGCGTACGGGGTGACAACCCGGTAATACTGCGTGCCCGTGATTCCATATCGTACAGGGCGCTCAGCTCGGAGGTAATCGCTTGAATCGTCGTTTCGTATTCCGAACGGAGCCGCGTTTCTACTTGCCGGATTTCGTCTTTATCCACGTCTGAACGTGCTGTTTGTACGACTACCGGTGTTTGTGCTTGCTTCGCGTATTCCTGTTCCAACTTGATATTAATCTGATGCAGCATTTCTGTTTGACGTGCCACTTCTTGATGTCGTTGGAAAAAGAATGCGGTTAAAAAAGCCAGCGCGAGTATGACCGCACTAACAAGCCAAAAGTGAAGTTCACTAAGTCTTAGTGTGCTGGTACCACTCTCGTCCTGCGGAATTAACATCACTGTCCATTTTTTCATAATCAGCCCAGTCTCCTGGTGACTTGATGCAACCTTGCCGCCATGCCTCCGGTCCCGGCGGTTTATGTCATGCTATATCCTCTTTATATACTGCATGTCAAAACTCAAACCCACTGCCATAACATCGGGTACTATAACACAGCCTGAAATCCGGTGTCAACCTAATCCGATCCGGGATTCCGCAGGTTCAAACTCGAATTGTAACCCTTTCCTAAAAAAAAGACTTCGGCCGGAGTTCTGTAATGAAGTGTTTTCCTTGGTCTATTATTTAAATCTTGAACAGCCGTTGTTGGGTCACCGTGAGAGAATAAGGTGTTGCGGAAGCCCAGGTATACAGCCTTGGATCAATGAGCGCGCCGCCTCCGCCGCCACCGGATTCTTCGCTGCATTCAGAATGACGTGGGAAAGTGAGGCTAGAAACATGGTTGAGAATCGGCGCGTGGTGGTTGACTAGGGTTTTTGGCGTTCCTTTCCTATGTGTTGCCTTTGCCATCCCGGTCCATCCCGTCCTTCTTGTAAAAAATAGGACCGCCTCACAATCGAGACGGTCCTTATATTACAGCTTAGATTCTATATCAGCGTGAACGATACGCGAAGATGCCGACGCCCATCAGACTTACGCCAATGAGCAGCCAATCACCAAGACCCTTGTGCAGCAATTCCGGTAAGGACAGAATCTTATCATTACTCTTGCAATAACCGCTGCTCGCATCCGCCTCTCCGGACTCACCTTCAGTGACGTCTCGCCTCCACCTTCAATAGCTTCTTCGCTTCTACGGGCTCTTCGCCTTCGACAAGTCTTCACCTTTAACGGGCACCTTATCCTCTTTACGATATTCATAGGCGCCCATATCGATACCTGCTCCTTGGGGTCGAGGCACTCCATCAATATCCGTTGATGGAATATCTTCTCCGTCAGACGTGCCCGCATCAATGCAGGGTGAAGTGGAGCGCAGGCGGAAATCTCCCGCCGAGGGATTTACAAAGTCAGGATCGCCAACAATATTACCCCTTCCGTCATAGGCAGTTCTAAGACAGGAATAGCTCACGCTTGTTTCGTCTGCGTCATTCGGAGTATTGCCCCGGAGGATGCAGTTGGTCGCCGTGCAGTCATACATCCCGCCGCCGAAGCGCTTGGCCGTATTGCCGGTGAAGGTACAGTTGGTCGCCGTGCAGTCATACATCCCGCCGCCGAAGCGCTTGGCCGTATTGCCGGTGAAGGTACAGTTGGTCGCCGTTCCGCCAAGCATCCCGCCTCCGAAGTAATCGGCCCTGTTGTCGGTGAAAGTACAGTTGGTCGCCGTTCCGGAATACATCCCGCCGCCGCAGTAATCGGTCCAGTTGTCGGTGAAAGTACAGTTGGTCGCCGTTCCGGAATACATCCCGCCGCCGCAGTAATCGGCCCAGTTGTCGGTGAAGGTACAGTTGGTCGCCGTTCCGGAATACATCCCGCCGCCGCGATCGGCCTTTCCATTTTGCAAGGTGAAGCCGTCTATGAAGCCGGCGCTGTTTGAAGTCACACACCGCCGTTCTCCCTCACCGTCAATGACAGTGCTATTGTCTTTCCAATTACGTTGGTCGCGATCGGTTTCCGTACCCGCAAACCCGCCCAGTATGACGGTTCCTGGATTTAATCGGACCACATCATCCCTCGAAGCGGACGTGTAAATCCCCTTGGCGACCCAGATTTCGCCTCCGTATCCCGATTTGTCCGCTGCCGCCTGTAGAGTAGGGTAGGCAGTCACCCAACTCAGCCCGTCCGGATTGAGAGTCGAGGAGGCGCCATCGACCCGTAGTACCGGCGGCAGGTCAACGGCGTCATTATCGTCTTGAGGAATATGCTCATAGGCTCCCATATCTACTCCCGCGCCTTGGGGACGGCTGCGGCCCAGTATATCCACAGCGGACGCACCGTCGGAGGTGCCCGTATCCATGCAGGGCGAAGTGGAGCGCAGACGGAAATCTCCCACTAAGGGATTTACAAAGTCGGGATTGCCAACAATATTGCCCGTTCCGTCATAGGCAGCGCTAAGACAGGAATAGCTCATGCTTGTTTCGTCTGCGTCATTCGGAGTATTGCCCCAGAGGATGCAGTTGGTCGCCGTGCCGGAATACATCCCGCCGCCGTAGAAGGCCGTATTGCCGGTGAAGGTACAGTTGGTTGCCGTGCCACCAGTCATCCCGCCGCCGTAGAAGGCCGTATTGCCGGTGAAGCTACAGTTGGTCGCCGTGCCTCCAGCCATCCCGCCGCCGGAGATCTCAGCCGTATTGTTGGTGAAAGTACAGTTGATTGCCTTGCCGTAATACATCCCGCCGCCGCCGGAGGTCTCAGCCGTATTGCCGGTGAAGGTACATTTGGTCGCCGTGCCGTTATACATCCCGCCGCCGTAGGAGGCTGAGTTGTTGGTGAAGGTACAGTTGGTCGCCCTGCCCTTATATATCCCGTCGCCGTTGTCCTCGGCCGAGTTGATGGTGAAGGTACAGTTGATAGCCGTGCCGTTATACATCCCGCCGCCGCGCGTAGCCTTTCCATCTTGCAAGGTGAAGCCGTCTATGAAGCCGGTTCTGTTTGAAGTCACACAGCGGCGTTTTCCTTCACCATCAATGATCGTCTTATTGTCTTCCCAATTACGTTGGTCGCGATTCGATTCCGTACCCTGAAAACCGCCATAGAGAGCAAGCGTCTTTGCCGACATATTCACCACAGAATCGGTCGTGCCGGTATACGTGCCTTTTGCCACCCAGATTTCGTCCTGTGCATGGGCAGCATCTACTGCACTCTGAATGGTTTTGAAGGCAGTTGTCCAAGAAGAACCATCGGGTGTATCGGCAGCGGATGCCCCGTTTACCCGCAATACGGCGGCATGGCCGGGCGCCCCGGTCAGCAACAAAAGCAGGGCAAGAAACGCTGCTGTAAAGACTTGTTTACTCCAATCCGCAACTTGAAATTTACCCATGGTCACAGACCTCCTTCGCGTTTGCTTCGTCCGGGATTCTTTCCCCGGCAGGACGATTCACTTCAGACTTGATTCCAATTTTTGTATAACCGATTAATCCTATGGCAGATGCTTTGCATTAAGCATCCACGACAATAGGCACTATAAAACAGTCGAAAATATAATTACAATATTTTAAAACTTCTCCGCTACAAAGCGACAAGTTTCTTATTTTAAAGAATTATACTTTTAAAGTCCACTTATTTTATCTAAATGTATTTTAATACCTAAAACTGATGAAATACAATAAATAACAAGCGTATATGGAGGTGGTTCTCTCTTATGGATCCGCGGGCTCGATAAATCGCGCCCCTACTGTTGTTGGGTCATCGGGAGAGAATTAAGGTGTTGTGGAAGCCCGTGTGCAGCGCCTTGGATCAATGAGCGCGCCGCCCCCGCCGCCACCCGATTCTTCGCTGCGTTCAGAATGACGTGGGAAAGTGAGGCTAGAAACAGGATTAGAAATCAGCGCGTGGTAGTGGGTAAGAGGGTTGGCGGTTCTGTGCTTTGCGGACGGAGATGTTTTCCTCTAATGGACCGGATGGACATGATGGACGCGAAGGACAGGAGACGCACAAAGCCTTCCGGTGTAGGGGCGCGATTTATCGCGCCCGAGATGTTTGTATCGCTAAGACGCTGCGTTACGCGCGCTGGCTTGAGTACCGGCGCGTTGGACACCAAAGAAACCTTGAGTTTGCAATGAAGTGGTGGCGGAGGGGCTTGGGCGCGATAAATCGCGCCCCTACAATTGTTGGGTCAGCGTGAAAAAAGTAAGGTGTTGCGGAAACGTAGTGCAGCGCCTTGGGTCAATGACCGCGCCGCCTCAGCTGCCACCGGATTCTTCGTGGCGTTCAGAATGAAGTGGGAAAGTGAGGCTAGAAACAGGGTTGGGAACCGGCGCGTGGTGGTAGGGTTTGGGCGCTCCTTTCCTATGTATTCTCTTTGTTCATCCTGTCCATCCTGTTGATCCTGTCCATCCGACCCATAGGGTAGACTCTAGGCCGCGATAAATCGCGCCCCTACACAGGAAAACCTTGTACGTCTCCCGCCCATACTGTCATCCTCTTCAGCCCGTCCATCTTGTAAAAAACAGGACCGCCTCACAATCGAGACGGCCCTTATATTACAGCTTAGATTCTATATCAGCGTGAACGATACGCGAAGATGCCGACGCCCATCAGACTTACGCCAATGAGCAGCCAATCACCAAGACCCTTGTGCAGCAATTCAGGTAAGGACAAAATCTTATCATTACTCTTGCAACAACCGCAGCTCTCATCCACCTCTTCGGGCTCACCTTCAGTGGATGCCTCGCCTTCACCTTCTCCTTCGCCTTCTACAGATTCTTCACCCTCAACGGGTTCTCCACCTTCGCCTTCAACAGGAGTCTCGCCTTCGCCTTCGACGGGTTCTTCACCCTCAACGGGTTCTGCACCTTCGCCTTCGCGGGGCTCTTCGCCTTCGCCGGGTTCTTCACCCTCTGCGGGTATCTCACCTTCAACGGGCTCTTCGCCTTCGACAGGTTCTTCACCCTCAACGGGTATCTCCCCTTCAGCGGGCTCTTCGCCTTCGACAGGTTCAGAACCTAAAGATATAATCAGATCAACAGGGCGGCCCCTATAGACCTCAGCGCCCGCCACCGGATCTTGGCTGATAACGCTGTCTGCAGCAACCATGTTGTTGTACTGCAAGACCACCTCGCCGACAACCAATCCGGCACCTAAGATCAGCGCTTCTGCCTCCCCTTGGGGTTTACCCACCACGTCAGGCACAGGTACAGGGATATAATATTCATAGGCACCCATATCGATACCTGCTCCTTGGGGGCGAGGCACTCCATCAATATCCATTGATGGAATATCTGCTCCGGTCCGGCCAGCATCAATGCAGGGCGAATTACTTTGAAGACGCAGATCCGGGAGATCAGCATTTACAAACAGGGGATCCTTCGCAATATTACCCGTTCCGTCATAGGCAGTGCCAAGACAGGAATAGCTCACGCTCGTTCCGGATGCGTCATCGGGAGAATTGCCCCAGAGAATGCAGTTGGTCGCCGTGCCGTCATACATCCCGCCGCCGCGGTAGGCCGTATTGTTGCTGAAGGTACAGTTGGCCGCCGTGCTGTCATACATCCCGCCGCCGAAGCTCTCAGCCCTATTGTCGCTGAAGGTGCAGTTGGTCGCCATGACGAAAGCCATCCCGCCGCCGCCGGAGGCCGTATTGCCGGTGAAAGTACAGTTGGTCGCCGTGCCGTAACACATCCCGCCGCCGTAGTATGTGGCCGAGTTGCCGGTGAAGGTACAGTTGGTCGCCGTGCCGTAATACATCCCACCGCCGTCGTACTCGGCCGAGTTACCGGTGAAGCTGCAGTTGGTCGCCGTGCCCCAATACATCCCGCCGCCGTAGTCAGCTTTTCCATTTTGCACGGTGAAGCCGTCTATGGAGCCGGCGTAGTTTGAAGTCACACAGCGCCGTATTCCTTCACCGTCAATGACCGTCTTATTGTCTTCCCAATTACGTTCGTCGCGATCGGTTTCCGTACCCTCAAAACCGCCATAGAGGACAAGCGTCTTTGCCGACATATCCACCACTGAATCGGTCGTGCCCGTATAGGTGCCTTGTGCCACCCAGATTTCATCCTTTGTATCGGCTGCATCCACGGCGCTCTGAATGGTTTTGAAGGCTTTTGCCCAAGAAGAACCATCGGGCGCGTCGGCAGCGGATGCCCTGTTTACCCGCAATACGGCGGCATGCCGGGCGCCCCGGTCAGCAACAACAGCAGGGCAAGAAACGCAGCTGCAAAAATTTGTTTACTCAAATCCGCAACTTGAAATTTACCCATGACCACAGACCTCCTTTGCGTTTGCTTCGCCCGAGATTCTTTCCGTGAAAGAACAGATTCACTTCAGACTCACTTCCAATTTCTGTATAATCGGTCAATTCTATGGCAGATGCTTTGCACTAAGTTTCCTCGACAATGGCACTATTTTAAGAAGATTTCGCAACAATGCGCCACATCTTATTTTAAAGAATTATACTTTTAAAATCCAGTTTTTTATCTAAATATATTTTAATACCTAAAACTGATGAAATGCAATAAATAACAAGCGTATATGGAGGTGGTTCTCTCTTATGGATCCTTGGGCGCGATAAATCTCGCCCCTACAGGTGTTGCGTCGAAGCGTGCGGGCGGGGTGTTGTGGGTGCCCGGGTACACAGCCTTGGATTAATGACTGCGCCGCCTCCGCCGCCACCGGATTCTTCGCTGCGCTCAGAATGACGTGGGAAAGCGAGGCTAGAAACAGGGTTAGGAACCAACGGACGGAGATGTTTTCCTCTAATGGACCGGATGGACCGGATGGACAGGATGGACAGCATGCACAGGAGACGCACAAAGCCTTCCGATGTAGGGGCGCGATTTATCGCGCCCGAGGTGTTTGTATCGCTAAGACGCTGCGTTACGCGCGCTGGCTTGAGTACCCACGTTGGACGCCAAAGAAACCTTGAGTTTGCAATGAAGCGGCGGCGGAGGGTCTTGGGCGCGATAAATCGCGCCCCTACAGGTGTTGCGTCGAAGCGTGCGGGCGGGGTGTTGCGGAAGCCCGGGTGCAGCGCCTTGGATTAATGACTGCGCCGCCTCCGCCGCCACGGGATTCTTCGCTGCCTTCAGAATGGCGTGGGAAAGCGAGGCTAGAAACAGGGTTGAGAACCGGCGCGTGGTAGTTGGGTAGGGCACTGGCGGTCCTGTGCTTTCCTTCTCTGATAACAACTGATAGCGAGCCGATCCGCAGCAGTGGAACACCAGCGACCGCATACACCATTACGGCGCAATTCACGGCCCATACTGCTTTTATGAAACCCGAGTATCTGAGCCATTTGTCGGTTGCTCAATCTTTGGCTTTTAAGTGTTTCTAGTTTTACAGGGTCATCTCGTGTAAATTGGTGGTGGGCCATTACGGACTCTTTCGGTTCTTTCAACAGAACTATTGTACCGAAGATCTCTGTGATGTCCTCTTTTTTTTTGGATCGGTTGCATTTCAACCTTGAACCGCCCTGTATTTTAATAGTAACTGGATTCTTGAACACAAAACAACGTATGCTATTGAAAGGCAAAAGTATCGGCTAAGCCCCTCGTAAGGGGAGCTATTGACTGCCTAATCCCAAAGATTAAAAAAAACGTGGCCGCCCTTTGAAGCGGCATGGGTTATAGAATCGTTTCTACGGTTCAGACAAGGAATTAAGGTGAAATGAATAGAAAACGGCAAGGATTTACGCTCATAGAACTGCTGGTAGTGATTGCGATCATTGGCATTCTCGCGGCCATTTTGTTGCCTGCGCTCGGGCGCGCCCGTGAAGCGGCGCGGCGCAAATCGTGCATGAATAACCTCAAACAACTGGGTACTATATTTGCCCTATACGCCGATGAGTCAAAAGGACTGTATCCCCGTGTGCATGCCGATGAACCTTGGGGCAATGACTTGCCGGCAGGATGTATCGAGCCGGACCCCGAAGCGAACCGTGCCGCCCTCGCCCCCCGAATAACCGGACTTTATCCCGACTACCTGACCGATCTGAACGTGCTCGTATGCCCTTCCGATCCTGACGCCGGAGATGCTGATCCCTTATGGATTGTCGAGGCGGCGCCCGGTGAGTCTTGTTGGTGTGCGGGAATGCCCGCCCGTCCCGACGTCAGCTACGTCTATTACGGCTATGTTTTGGATAAGGCAGAAGACACAGCACCGTCTATTGACGCATCCTTTTTCGGCGCGCCCGCTGCGGCACGGCTGCCTGCGCAGATGGTCTATCTCATGGCCATGATTTCCTTCATGGAAGGCGAGGCCTTTCTTCAGGGACCTTTAGGCGATAAAAATCCCGATAACGATACGATCTTAGACAAAGATTTGCGGGACGAAATGAAACATGATCTCATAGCGATGATGTCGCAACCGCCTCAAGAGTCCATCGGCAATGGTAACGGCAATAGCTTGTTGCGTCTTCGTGATGGGGTGGAACGCTTCCTGATTACCGATGTGAACGCATCCGGAGCCGGCGCCATGGCACAAAGTACCATCCCGGTCATGTGGGATATCGTATCCGCCGCTGTTCATGGCAGTGCCCAATTTAATCACGTGCCGGGAGGAGCCAATGTGCTCTTCATGGATGGGCATGTTTCATGGGTTGTTTATCCGGTTGCCTTCCCCGCTTCCAAGGGATACGCGTTAATGTCCTCCTTTTTTTAACAGCTAGCATTTTTCTCGGCTCTTTTGTACAAAATGAAGCAGGGGGGATGACACGCCTCTGCGCCGGCGCGAATAACAATCCTTCATTGTTTTCGTTCGACACAGGCAAAACTGAAAGGATAAGGAGCAAGTAAAGGTATGACATCGCTAATACCCATTTTTTCTTTTGTCTTTGGGATTGTCGTCGGGGGGATCGGCGCTTGGTTCCTTTCCAAGAACAGTCGTGCATATATACAAATAAATGAGGAGCTTCTTAAAGTACAAGAGCGTTTCAAACATTCCGAGCAGCAGCGCTCAGACCTGCAAATAGCCCTTGAAGGATCACGGCATCTAACAGAAACAATACGAATAGAACTTTCTGAACAAATGAAAAAGTGCGCAGCCGCAGAGACAATCAATGAGCGCATACCGGAATTGGAGAAAAAACTCACAGAACGTGAGTCACAAATGAACGCCTTGTTGGAAGAGCAATCGAAACTAAAATCCCAGCTCGCTGAGCAGCAGGCGCGCCTGGAAGAGGAGCGCAAGGCCTATGAAGAAAAATTGGTCTTCTTGGATCGGGCGCAAGTCAAATTAACCGATGCATTCAGTGCCTTATCGGCGGAAGCGCTTAAAGCCAACAATACGTCCTTTTTGGATTTGGCCCGGGAAAACCTCAAGAAATACCAAGCCGTTGCACAAGGTGATCTTGAGTTGCGCCAAAAATCCATTGATCAGTTGGTCAAACCGCTTCAAGAATCTCTGGAGACTGTCAACAAACGTATCCAAGAGGTTGAAAAAGATCGTACCATTGCTTATACCTCTTTGACGGAACAAGTCAAACATATGGCGCGCACCCAGTCTAGGCTTGAACAAGAAACCTCCAATCTTGTTAAAGCGCTGCGCTCACCGATTACGCGCGGACGGTGGGGTGAGATTCAACTGCAACGGGTTGTTGAAATGGCTGGAATGCTGGAGTATTGCGATTTTTTCCAGCAAGAATCGGTTGACACGGAAGCAGGGCGTTTGCGCCCGGATATGATCATTAAGTTGCCCAGCAACAAAACCATTGTGGTCGATTCCAAAGTTTCACTGGAAGCCTATCTCTCTGCCCTTGAGGCGCCTGATGAGACTGAAAAAACACGTCTCATGAAAGATCACGCACGCCAGATACGGGATCATATTGCGCGCTTATCAGAAAAGAATTACTGGAGTCAGTTTGAGGCGTCACCGGAATTTGTTGTCTTGTTTTTGCCGGGAGAGCCGTTTTTCAGCGCGGCCCTAGAACAAGATCCCGCTCTGATTGAAAAAGGGGTCGAAAAACAGATCATTATTGCCACGCCGACCACGCTCATCGCTTTATTAAAAGCAGTTGCTTACGGTTGGCGTCAAGAGCGTCTGGCGGAAAACGCCCAAAAAATTAGCGATTTAGGTAAAGAGCTCTATCAGCGTATTCAGACCTTGGCGCAGCACTTCCAGTCTTTAGGCAGAAACCTTGAAGGCGCTGTGAGTTCCTACAATAACGTTATCGGCAATTTAGAGTCCCGTGTGCTCGTTTCGTCTCGACGATTTAAAGAGTTGGGTATTGCTCAGGAGAAAGAGATTCCGGAACTATCTCCGGTGACCCAGTCCCTTCGCTCCTTAGATGCACCTGAGCTGAAGGTACAACCGGGACAGGAATTTGAGCAAATTACAGAAAGTGACCTATAATCGCTTGCCGGAGTCTCATACAGTTTTGACAGCATTTGAAAAGAGGCGTACAAAGTTTGATTTTTGTGGTATGAGCTCTTTATTATGATAGATCGTAGTATTTGTTAACAATAAACTTGCAGGATAATGAATCCCATAATGAACGGAAATACCTCTGGAATTCGTGTCTTTTTGAGTAGGCTGAGCGCTTTGTTCACTGGTATTTTTCGAAGTTCCAAATCCGCTGTTGATCTCAGCGGGAAATTGGTCTTGATGGACAGTGACGAATTGTTGCTGGTGTGGGAGCGACGACTGCGCAATATTCGTCTTCAAAAAGAAGAAGAGGCGTGGATTGGCTTTGAAAAGAAATACGGCAGAGGGAACCCCCTTGTTACCGATGCCTTTGTGAAATGGCAAGAAACCTTGTACCGTTATATAGAACGGGAAAAGGATCGGTTTTTGCGCGAACGGCGCGGTTCAAAAAGCGCGCTCTTCAACTTGATTCGAAAAGGGGCAAAGACCATTGTTGTCACCAAAGGCGCTAAGCCCTATACGCAGAAGTGTTTTAATCTTTTAGGGCTGTCGCCTTATGTTTCTCAAATCTACTCTCCGCCTCCCGGTTCCCGTCAAAAACAATTCGTCGATGCTGTCCTTGAAAATGGGATTAATTCCCTACAACGTTGTGTAAAAGATACGATTGTTGTGGGTCATGACTTAGAAAAAGACATGGCATGGGATCTGGTTCCTCCGCAAAATCAAGAAAATGATGGACACGCGCCCGTCTTTTTATTGTTGGACACCATGGTTTTCGGTCAGGACGTCATTGCCCCTTTAGACGCCATGACGGAGATTATCGAATTGTTGAATAAGCGGGGCAAGAATGATTTTTGGCGCGGATTTAATTCTTTCAAAGTTCCGGGCAAAGGGCGCAGCAAAAATTATTCCTTCGGCATAACCTTATATGGCAATCCACAATTTGTGGACAAAGGAAAGATACCTTTAATCTACGATATCCGCCCTCTTTAATTTTGGGTGATGATCGTGCCCGCATAGAAGAGAGGCGCTTTCCCTGTGCAGACAGATCAATTGATGTCGGATATCACGAAACCTTAGCGATAAAAAAGGCGGCCGCCCAGGGTGGGAGCAGCCGCCTGAAATCATCGTTGTTCAGTCTTGGGTCAGCAGATATAGTCGTTCAAAAGATTCTCCAACATTTCTTGACGACCGCTGACGATCTTGGGTTCACCATGTTTGAGCGTGTAGGCTTCCAGTTCTTCGAATCCCACTTTGCCCGCTTCAATGTCTTTGCCAATGCCCGTCTTCCATCCGGCATAGCGTTGATCAATAAATTTCTTGAAGACTTTGTCTTTGTGAAGGTTGGCGGCGATTTTGAGGCCCCGCGCGAAGCAGTCCATAGCGCCTATGTGGGCATGAAAGAGATCCACGGTGTCAATGGATTGTCTGCGGACATGGGCGTCAAAATTGAGTCCGCCCTTGGTGAAGCCGCCCGCCTTGATAATGGAGTACATGGTCAAGGTCGTGTCGTAGAGGTCGGTGGGGAATTGGTCTGTATCCCAGCCCAACATTAAGTCCCCGCGGTTGGCATCGACAGAACCAAAGATTCCGTTTGCCGAGGCATATTCAATTTCGTGCATTAATGTGTGACCTGCCAAGGTCGCATGGTTTGCTTCAAGATTCAGCTTGAAAGTTTTATCCAGATTATAGCGCTGCAAGAAAGCGTAACAACTGGCAGCATCAAAATCATATTGGTGTTTGGTAGGTTCCATGGGTTTGGGTTCAATATAGAACTGTCCGTCGAACTTTATCTTTTTCGCATAGTCCACCGCCATATTCAAAAAGAGACCCAAATGATCTTGTTCTTTGCCCATGTCGGTGTTGAGTAAGGTTTCATAGCCTTCCCGTCCACCCCAAAATACGTAGCCCTGACCGCCGAGATATTTGGTTACTTCAATGGCTTTTTTTACCTTTGCCGCGGCATAGGCGAAAATAGCGGGCGAAGGATTGGTCGAGGCGCCGGACATAAAACGAGGATGCGAAAAGAGATTGCAGGTTCCCCAAATCAGACGGATGCCCGTATCTTTTTGCATCTTCTTCGCGAGCTTAACAATGTGATCAAGATTTTTTTGGGTCGCAGCCAGCGTATCTTCTTCCGGTGCAATATCGCTGTCGTGAAAAGCCCAGAATTTCACACCCAGTTTGGTAAAGAATTCAAAAGCAGCTTCAAGGGTTTGTTCGGCGATCTGTAAGGGATTGTCCCCTTCATTATAGATGCGCTTCATGGTGGGCACGCCAAACATGTCCGAGCCCTCCCCCTTAAGGGTATGCCAATAACTCACGGCGAAACGCAAATGATCGGCCATCGTTTTGCCCATCACTTTTTCGTTTGGATTGTAATGCTTAAACGAAAGAGGATTTTTGGAATCAGGGCCTTCGAATGCAATGGGTTTTGACACTTCAGGAAAATATACAGTCATGACTCACTCCTTAGGTTGGTTGTCGATTCACGATGGACAACGACTACAGCAAGATTGCTAAAAAAATACGCCGTTCTCAGTAATACCTGTACTATAACAAAACATAGACTGCACAGCTGCCTGAGAGCTGCAGCAGTTCATGTGAACATGCAAGTACTGTTTTATTTCCTATTGCGACAGTACAGCAAAGACATCAGATAAAAGAACGCAAGGATCTTTCACAGGATAAGCCCTTATTTTTACAATATATGTTTGGTTTAATCAAGCGGCTGTACCTGCAAGTCGGCAATTTAACTAAGCGATTCTACGCCGAACACGATAGCCAAGAGCATACCGGTGATAACAAGAATGCTGAGCAATACATTACCCCAGTCGCGCAGGTCGAAGGAGTCGCAGGCAGTTGGACAATCGCCATCAGATACGATCAGGCTTACAGGACCGGGTTCCGTCAGAATAGTCCCTGCTCCGGGGCTCTGTTTTATAATGGCGTCTTCAGGAATCGTGTCGCTGCATTTATAAGAGACTGTACCGAGACTGAGCCCTGCCGCTTCAATTTGTTTCTGTGCCGTTTCCAGATTTTGCAGCACCACATTGGGAACGGTAAAGCCGGCGGTCACGCCTTCTTCGCCTTCTGCGGGTACTTCTTCACCCTCTTCTTCACCCTCTTCTTCTCCTCCTTCCGCCTCGCCATCCTCATCACCACCTATTTCTTCTCCCTCTTCTTCTCCTTCCTCCCCGTCGTCGCCCCCGTTGAGTTCATCATCTTCTGCATCATTATTAGATTTTAAGGCGAACAGCGCTGTTACGGAAAGAGCCGTTTTGACATTCTTATCCTGACGCGGATTATCCGTATTGCCGTCATCCCAAAGTACAAAGAGATGCCCCGTGTTTGCCTCAGCAGCAACAGGAGCGCTGTTGCCGCCATGATTAATAATTTGTGTGGTTTTCCCCAGAAGCGAGCCGCCGGTGCCGGCATGATAGCTCAGGACATAGGTGTTCACTACAAAATGGGCCGTAACATCAATATTTTCGGTCACCCCTTTATCGGCTCTCGGGTTATCTTTAACTCCGTCGCTCCAAGCATCAAAATGGAATCCCTCATTAGCGACTGCATTCACTTCAACACCATCTTTGTTATGATTCACGTGCTGCGTGACCTCTCCGAAAATACGGCCTCCGCCGCCGGCGCTATAGGATAAGGTATAGCTGTTAATATCAAAGTAGGCGGTGAAAGTTTCGGAAGCGGTCACGTCAGTATCCCGCCGCGGATTATCAATACTTCCATCGCTCCACCCTGTAAAATGATAGCCGTCATCGGGAATTGCTGTGACAGGGCTGCCGCTTCCGCCGGCGTCAATGTATTGGGCGCTTGCTCCGGAGATGCTTCCGTGATCATCAGCTGCATAGACCAATGCAAAAGAAGCGGTTTCAGAAGCGGAGGCTTCGTTGAGGATAAGTCCCCAACCCATAAAGGTCACCGCGGCGATGAAGATAAGGATGAAGCAAGCGTGTTTATTGTTGTTGCAGCGCGTAGGCATGAAATCGCTCCTTTTCTAATTTCGTTGAGGAGGGCGCCGCCGGAGTCGCGGTTTTGTTCCTCATCTTAAGTAGTATCTTCAGGCGCTCGGTTTGGGAACGCCCATGATTTTATTATCATAAAAGTCTATGGTATCGCTTCTCAAAAAAGACAGGGATTATTTGATATTTCTAAACCCTGACTCTTGGAATGACAGGGAAGAGAAGAGACAGATTCAACTTCCTTCCATAATGATGCTTCATCGGATCAAATAGTTCCCAAATCATCGAAAATAATTTTGTCGGCAGTCACCTAAACAATTCAACTATTTGGAGAACCGAAAGAAGGGCTATTTGGAATTTTGTATCCTCAATAAACGTCGTTAATCATATTCGGTTAAAAGTTCGTTTTCAGACTCTTTCGCTCGATAGGAAGTATTCAGTGTATCAAAGGTGACGCGCCTGTCCGGGTTAAGTCCCAGTTCTAATTCTTCTTTCCCTGATTCGTATTCTTCTACCGAAATATTTCCAATTACCGAAACGCGCAACCGTGTTCCTGCACTAATGAAGGAGATGCCGGTTCCCTGTGCCAAAGTTTCAGGTGATTCAAAGGATTTCCATTTTTTGGCGGCGCGACCGCCTGACCACATGGTGATAACATAGACCGTTTTCATGAAACAATTCCTTGTGAAACTTGGAGCGATTCCAAGGCTGCCTCAATAACCATTGCCGGTGAAATATCGCGCATACACTGATGGTGTCCAAGCGGACAAATCGGCTTCTGGCAGGGGCTGCATGGAATGTCCAAACGGATAACTTTCCCTTTTTCGTAGGGCCCGTTGGTATATAGTGGGGAAGTGGGCCCCATAATGCAGATGACGGGTTTATGGAAAGCGATTGCTATATGTCTGGGCCCGCTGTCATTGCAAATGAGCAGATCGGCAAGGGCAATGGCAGATTTGAGCGCTGCAATGCCCGGAAGCCCCGCCGGCAGTTCTAAAAATGATGTTTTGGCGTGGGCGATCACTTCTGCGCGAATTTTTTCTTCCCCGGGACCGGTTAACAAAACAATACGTGCACCGGTCTGTTCCGCCAATGCGTCGGCTGTCTCAGCGAAAGCTTCAGGCATCCAGCGTTTGCTCGGACCGAAGGCCGCGCCGGGCGCAATAGCGATGAGCGCGCCCTCACCTGCCAACGCTGCCGACACGGTATCGTGTACAGAAGGATTTAGTGCCAATTCCAGACCTTTACCGTCATCTTCGCAACCCACCAAACGTACCAGATCCAAGTATTCATCTACCATATAAATGGGCGTGATATGACCGTCTTCCATGGGCGGCATCAAGCTTTTGGTCAGCAAGGGGGAGCGCCCGTCGCGGGCGTAGCCGATGCGGTTCTTGCTTCGGACAAACCAAGCCAGCAATGCAGATCGGAAGGAATGGGGAAAGACGACACAGAGATCGCTTCCGGCGTGGTTTAATTGTTTTCCCATGCTCATCAGCGGCAAGAGGGAGGATTTTGGCAACAAGGGGAAAAGCCCGTCAATCCACGGCAGATCCTCGAGCAGATCACGGCAGGACGGATTGGCTGCTACGGTTAATTGCGCCTCCGAGAATTGCCTGCGCAAGGCGCGCAATGCCGGGGTACACATGGCTGTATCTCCCAGCCAATTAGGAGCAAGAGCCAGCACCGATTTAACTGCTTCGGGAGGAATCATCAAATTACTGATCCGTTTCAGGGTTGAAATTTTCATCAGACCGCGCTGTTGATTCCGTGGCAGTACTGCAATTTACAGCATCGGGCGCGGACAAAAGTGTATTCTGTACAAGCGGGTCCGACGGGTCACTATGGCGCTCGTTTGCAGCCGCGTCGCACACTGTTTCATTACCGACCGAAGTCTCAGACCTTTTTTGATCTTCTTCGAGCCCTTGGTTTTTTGAGCGCGCCTCCGCCTCAACCCGTGCCACAGCGAGTGCGAGGGCTTCTGCCTCTGCCTCTTCTTTCGCCTTGATCTTGGCTTGAATTTCTGCTTGACGCGCCTCTTCTACCAAAGGCCGCCAAGTCTCTTCGGTCTGTTCTAAATAGGCCATTAAACCAAAGGAGACACATTCTCGATTGTATTGATTTTCACTTTCAAAGGTAGTGCGCCACGTGCCCCGTTGCATGATTCCATAGAAAGAAGGTTTTTGCCGCAAATACTTTTTTACAGCGGTATCAATATCTCCTTTTCCGTATTGCCATACGAAATCTGCCGGGGAAGTGGTGCTTCCATATGTTTCCCAAAAGGTTACTATATCCATGACATTATTGTAGCAAATGGAGAAGATTATTTCAGCATAGGATAAGCCTGTCTCGATGTGTCGCCCACAGTCTTCTATAAAGTGAAGTTTCACGTGACGTTTAAGAATCGAAAACTCTTTCCGGTGTGGCAGCACTTTTATTTTCAAAATGGAGCGCTGCCAACAGCATGACCGCCGCGATAGTTTGGTATAAGACGGAATAATGTGGCATACTTTTGCGAAGTGCAGTGGCGGATACCCTAAAACAATAACGGATCAACTATTTGGATGGAGTCCCAACGGGGATGACAGAATTAAAAGATACTCATAGCACAGAAGCATGTGATGCGCAATTAAAAAAAGACAATCGGCGCAAAATAATCCGTTTTGTCAGTGTTTTTGCTGTGACAACCCTAACCTTATTAATTGTTTACCGCTACTCGATCGCAACACGGGCCAACGACTGGTACCTCTACACCGCTGCCAACCATACAGCCTTTGTTTTGGATAAGATTGGTCATGCGGAACTTGAACCGCTCCATTACAGTAATTATGAACCGAAAAAAATGCGAGCCTCTATGAGCGCTTGGGAAGAGGGGCGGGACACACCAACGGAAGAAGAACTGAAAGCGGCTTCTCCAGAGCCTTTAACTCCTTGGGAACGATGGTCTTATCGTGCTATTGAATCGCGGAGATCAGACAAGAAACGGGTGAACGGTCCCCGTGTTTATTTCGTGTTGCGCGAAGGGATCGGTACCCAAATCGATAGTTTACAGGGCGAGATCAACGCCTTATTGGCAGACCCTGATCAAGATCTCGATAAAAAGAAGGAAGAAGAAACTAAGCTGCGTCAGGAAATCACGACGCTTCGCACTGAGCTGCAGACCTTGCGCGCTCAAGGTGACGGTAAGCGTAAAGACAGCTCGTTGATCTTTCCCTTTATTCTCGTTCCCGAGTGCGGCGCCATTGAAATTATGGCAATTTTTTTAGCCGCCGTCCTCGCATTTCCCACGCTGTGGCGAAAACGATTGATCGGGCTTGTCGTTGGGCTGCCTGCCATGTATGGCGTGAATATCTTTCGCCTGACCATCTTAGCCATTATCGGCGCTTTAGATACGAAACGGCAATGGTTCAATTTTGCCCATGAATATGTATGGCAGGCCATTTATATTATTTTCGTTGTGGTGGTCTGGCTTCTTTGGGCGGAATATATCGTAAACCGAGAACGCCCTGCAGGGCGCTCACAAGCTTGGGGATTGCCCGCTTTTTGCCTGAAATTTTTGGTCGCCGTTATCGCATTGGTGATGCTCTGGTGGTGGCTGCTTCCCTATTATGGTTATGTGCTGCTCCAAGCGACAGGCATACCGCTGCGCTATCTCTTCGGCATGGCGATTGAGGCGGGCCGTGTCGAGGCATCGGGGTTGATGCGCACAGGAACACAACTTATCTACACCATTGCCGGTCATGAACGAAGTATGCACATCGCCTTGTTGGCGACGAATGTACCCCCGTATGCCGCTTTGATTCTGGCGACTGCAGGTCTTGGATGGCTGCGTCGAATCCGTATTTTGCTTCAAGGCGTCGGCATACTTTGTCTGTTCCATATGCTGTTTATTATTGTTGCCCTTCGTTTCCAAGATGACTTATTAAAAGTCAGTGAAATACCCAGCGCCATTATATTGTTTTTCCTAACTTTACCTTTCATGCTGTGGATCGTCTTCGCCTACTGGGATCGTATCCGTTCTTTAGGGCGCGGTAAAGACCATGATGCGTCGGAAGACAGCGATACAGTGCAAACGAAATGATCGCTGATCTGCCGCCGTGCGCATTTTGCAGCAAGTTAACGGAAAGCCGTGTCTTTCACCCATAATTCCACAACGCTGTCTGGCACTGACAGCGTGAATTCCTGATAGTCCTGAGGAGGTCGTCTATGTCGCTTCGTTTTTCATTATCGTCAGAACAAGCCCTGTCAATCCGTGAAAATTTCGGTACCCCCGTTTATGTCTATAGTGAGGCGTATTTAAAGAAGCAGGCTGCACAAGTGCTTGCTTTTCCCAATGCCTACGGCTTGACCGCCAGATTTGCTATGAAATCCTTGCCCACTGCGGCTGTGCTGCGTATTTTCAACGATGCCGGCTTGCATCTCGATGCAAGCAGCGGATTTGAGGCGGAACGCGCTCTCCGCGCCGGAATTGATCCTTCTAAAATACAGATTACAGCGCAACAGCTGCCCTCCAACCTGAAAGAACTGGTGGAACAAGGCTGCCTCTTTAATGCCTGTTCCTTAAGACAGTTGGAAATTTGGGGACAACTCTTCCCCGGCCGTGATACGGGAATACGAATCAATCCCGGCTTGGGTTCAGGGCACAGCAATCGCACGAATGTAGGCGGACATTCTTCCAGTTTCGGCATTTGGCACGGCTACATCGATCGTATAAAAGAGATTGCGAAAAAGTATGGACTGTCTATTACGGCCATGCACACGCATATCGGTTCCGGAGCAGATCCGGAAGTATGGCTTCGTTGTGCCCGCCTGTCTCTTGATAATGCCGCCCAATTTCCCGACGTACAGCGCCTGAATCTGGGCGGCGGATTCAAAGCCGCCCGCATGGATGATGAAGAGGGCGCTGATCTTGAGCAGATCGGAACGAAGCTTATCCCCGAATTTGAAGCTTTTGCCGCAGACCATGGCAGAAAATTAGCTTTAGAAATTGAGCCCGGTGCCTTCCTGACTGCCAATGCCGGCGTTTTGCTTACCTCCGTAACCGACGTGGTCAGTACCGGAGCGGAAGGATACCAATTTATCAAGATCGACGGTGGTATGACCGAAATTCTGCGCCCTTCCCTCTACGGCGCTCAACATCCCATCGCGCTATTGCCACAGCAATCGAAAAGTACAGGTGAAGACGACTATTTGGTCGTGGGGCACTGCTGTGAGAGCGGCGACATCCTTTCTCCTGAGCCGGGTAATCCGGAAGGCTTGAAGACACGGCGCTTAAAAACGGCCGGCCTTGGTGATCTCGTTGAAATCGGGGCAGCAGGCGCCTACTGCGCCGGCATGGCGGCGAAGAACTACAACAGTTTCCCGGAAGCACCGGAAGTGCTGGTGCGGGAGAACGGTGAATTCACATTGATTCGGCGCGCCCAAAGTTTAGACCAAATGCTGCAAAACGAAATCATCCCGTAAAACTATTGAAAGTAGTAGGGTGTATAAAAAAGTACCGGCACCCGGGAGATCCGAGATGCCGGTACACTGTGGGCATGAAACGTGGGGGGCGCTTATTTCTTCTTCAACGCTTTACCCGCATCACCGCCGACCCGCGTTTTGATACCCAGATGCTTACACAGGGCAAGCAGTTCTTCTAAGATATCACCATAGCCGACCACAATATGGTTGGACATATGCGACGCCATCAGTTCATTACGACCGTAGCCGGGAATGTAGGCGTTGGCAATGGGCCACTGAGGATCGGTGGCTTGCAGGCGTTTTTGTACTTCTTCGTCCGGAAGTTCGACCATTTCACCGGTACCGCAATCCATACCCACCTCATTGTAGGCTTCATAGAAACGCGCCCACGTAAAGACGCCGGGCTTGCACACGCCGGAGCAGGTGCCGCCGCCTAAGGGGAAATAACCGGAAGGTTGTCTATTCACAAAGGTCTTCTTCCATCCGCCGAAATGGGCAGGCGGTGCGCCGCCGGAAATCATGAAGACCCACACAAATTTACCGTCATATTCACCGCCCCAGCGCACGTCATGCAGTGTCGTTTCTGCAGGCATGTTTTTCATCGTGTAAATTTCTTTCATCAACAACTGGGGAATACCGGCGCCGATATCACCTTCATTGAAATGGGGGATCGGTTGACCGGGCATGACGGTCTGTTTGCTCTCCGGATCTTTGATTGCCGGCCGGTCTGTATTATTGAGCATTCCTTCCACAAGGTCGGAGGCGGGCACACAGCGGACTAAGCCATACTGGTAGGGGATACCGATGGCGCTCAGTCCATAGCGCGCCACAAAACGACATGCCGCCACATACATTTTCATTTGGCTGAGTACTTGGTCATAAACCAATTCCGTAAATTTATTGGTGCCCCAACTGAAGTTCACGCCTTTACGGATCAGATAATCCAGTTGCTTTTGGGCTTCTTCATCACTGACAAGCGCCATTTCCGCCACCAGATCGCTTTGGTTCAAATATTCAATAGGCATTCCCAAAGCGCCCAGCTTGGCAGGGTCCATGACTGTATTCAGCATGCCCATGCAGCCGGGATCGAATTGACCCATAATACGGCGTTCACGCCGGATACTTTCCGCCAAAGTCTTGCCGATTTTTTCCGCTTCCGCCGACAGAGTGCATTTCGCGCCATCGGTAAGATGCGCCATGGAATGACTGAGCTTTCCTGTCTTCAGCCATTTATCGAAGTTTTTCATAAAGAAAGGATCATCAATGAAGCCTTCGCTCCAGAGCCGCGCATGTTTCACGTTGAGCCGGTCTAAGGTGGCGGAATGGTTGAGCAGCGCCACCAACCCGGGGAAGGTGCCGTCAAAATTAGCCAAGAGCAAAATGGGACCGCGATGGGTTTGGAGCGGACCGGATACATGGTGTGAATAGGACCAGATATTGAGCAATATGATAACGGGCGCTTCCGGATCTATTTCTGAGAAGACAGCCGTACCTTCACATTGACGGCTCAAAAATCCATGCTTGCGTTTGGAATCAAACTTGGGAAGCACGACTGTATCAAAGCCCAGTTTCTTAGCCGCGCTTTTCACTTGCTTCAGCGTTTTTTCTTGGAGCGGCCAGCCATTTAGACAGGCGGGCTGACGCAGATCGCCATTGGATACCAGATACACTTTCTTTGAACTTGCCATAGTTATATCTCCCTTATGGTTTATTGGAAAAAGAAATCTCATGCAATTGTATGCTTTATCTAGGATACCTTGCAATCTTCCTTCCTTTTCGACAGGCTTGCGAGGGCTGTCCCGCGCAACAAAAGATACCGGTTACAGCCCAATCTGCCTAAAAAGTGGCTATAAATGTTAAACTTAAAGAGAACGATGAACATAAAAAAAGTTGATTGAGTAACCAAAGTCTCTTTACCATAATAATAGCAACGGACAATTGAATGGGATGAGCCGGCATTGACAACGAGACGACCGCCCTGGAAATACATGATTTCACTGCTTGTCACGGTCTCTGTAGGGTAACTTAGACGCCGTGCAGTTTCGCGAGATGAAGTGGTGCCTTTGAATTGTCATAGGACTTAGGAGTGCAGGCATAGTTTAAGAGACTTGACTGTTTCCCATATATTGGAAAGATGTTGTTTTTTGATTACAGGTATAGGCATGAGTCAGACACTCGTTACATTAATGAGAGAACTAAAGAAGCACTACGACCCCGAAGATCTGGGTCTGGTGCGTCATGCCTTCCGTGTTGCCAATGAAGCCCACCAAGATCAGCTTCGTGCCTCAGGTGAGCCTTATATCAGTCACAGCCTTGGGGTTGCGACCATTCTTGCCGAACTGGGATTGGATCCTGTAACCTGTGCGGCTGCCTTGCTACACGACGTGGTGGAAGACACCATTCATAAGATTCCGATTATTCTCCAAGAGTTCGGCGATGAAATCGCGTGGATCGTTGAGGGGGTCACCAAAATCAGCGGGCTGCGCTTTCTCAATGATGATAAGGAACGGGAGGAACAGCAGGCGCAAAATATCCGGAAGATGCTTGTTGCCACTGCCAAAGATTTGCGCGTGATCATGATCAAGTTGGCGGATCGGCTGCATAACATGCGCACTTTGAGCCACCTCAAAATAGAAGATCAAAAACGCATCGCCCGGGAGACTTTAGATATTTACGCGCCTTTAGCGAATCGGTTGGGGATCTCCCGTTGGAAATGGGAATTGGAAGATCATTCCTTTCGCGTGCTCATGCCGGAGATATACCGAAAAATTTCGAAACTTGTCGCCATGAAACGCAATGATCGCGAAGAATTTTTGGAAAACACCATTGCCTATCTGGAACCTCGTTTGAAAGAGTCAGAGGTGGCGGCGCGGGTCATCGGACGGCCCAAGCACCTTTACAGCATTTATGAAAAAATGACCCATCAAGGCAAAGATTTTTCGCAGGTCATGGATGTGCTGGCCATTCGTATTATCACGCAGACTGAGGCAGGTTGTTATAACGCATTGGGCGTCGTTCATGGGGTGTGGACTCCCATACCGGGTAGGCTGAAAGACTATATTGCCATGCCCAAATTAAATATGTACCAGGCAATCCATACCACGGTTATGCGTGAAAATGGTTTCCCCATGGAAGTACAAATACGATCTGAAAATATGGACTATATCGCTAGGGAGGGCGTGGCAGCCCATTGGCGCTATAAAGAAGGGGATTCGCGCCAGCAAGATAAGCTTGGTTCACAGTTGGCGTGGCTGCAAAAAATGTATGAGTGGCTTAAAGACGTGGGCAGCCATGAAAACTTGATGGACAGCATGCGCATGGACTTCTCTTCTGCGAACATTTATGTGTTCACGCCCCGAGGAGAGGTCAAGGAATTGCCCCAAGGTGCAACGCCCTTGGATTTTGCCTATCTTGTGCACTCCTATATTGGGCATCATTGTATTGGCGCGCGGGTAAACGGCAAAATGGTTTCCCTTCGATACAATTTGCAAATGGGCGATTCCGTAGAAATACTCACCTCTAAAAACCAAGAGCCCCATTTGGATTGGATTGATGTAGTCGTCACCGGCAGAGCACGAACCCGTATCCGCCAACGTTTGCGTGAACTCGGAGAGATGGCTCCCGCCGAAGAACAAAAGGTAGGCGTTCGCACGAGACATGTGCGCGGTTCCCGGCGAACCATGCCGACGGCGGAAGTAGTTCGTGAGGTGGATGAAGCGTCAAGACAGAAGTTGATTCGTGTCGAAGGGCTCAAGGGGATGTTGGTTCAGTTTGCAAAATGTTGTAACCCTATGCCCGGCCACGCCATTATAGGGTATGTGACCCGAACGCCGGGGATTTCCATTCACCGCGTAGAATGTAAGAGTTTTGCACGCTCTGCAAGAGATCATACGCGCGTTGTTCATGCCTGTTGGGACGGCGAAAGCCACATGTTGGCGAAAATCAGACTGATCACACGGAACCGCCCCAACTTGCTTGCCGATATTACCAATGCCTTGCGCCCCTTAAATATCGACATTTTAAACGCCCACTTTGGTCCCGGTGAAAACGAAAATAATTACTTTGATTTCCAGTTCGAAGCAACCAACGAGGAGAACATTGAGAAGGCCGCCCAAGCAGTACTCGCTGTGCCCGGTGTTTTCAATAGTATCCATCTCGGCGTACAAGATCCTTGCGACCGAAAGATCCCTAAAAATGCCAAAAAAAACCGAGCAAAAGAACTTAAAGAAACCGGATGAACCCCTCCTGTTCTCCTTGGTCTCTGAGTTTGAGCCGGCCGGCGACCAACCCGAAGCAATCGATTCTTTAACACGTGGTGTTTGTGAGGGGCTGCCCCATCAAGTCTTGCTTGGGGTGACCGGTTCCGGCAAAACATTTACCATTGCCAATGTCATCGCACGGGTGAACCGTCCCACCTTGGTGCTCGCCCATAATAAGATTTTGGCGGCCCAGCTCTATGGTGAATTCAAAGCCCTTTTCCCTCACAATGCCGTTGAATATTTCGTCAGCTATTACGATTATTACCAGCCTGAGGCCTACATTCCGACTACCGATACCTATATCGAAAAAGATTCTTCCATCAATGAGGAGATTGATAAGATGCGGCATGCCGCAACACGGGCTGTGTTGACACGCCGTGATTGCATCGTTGTCGCCAGTGTTTCCTGCATCTACGGTATCGGTTCGCCCCAAGCGTATTTGTCCCTTCGCGTGACGCTTGAAAGGGGCAAAGTTTTCCCGAGGGAAGCGCTGCTCGATAGCCTGATCGCTATGCAATATACGCGCAACGATATAGACTTTCACCGCGGCACTTTCCGCGTTCGCGGCGATATTGTCGATGTTTTTCCCGCCTATGAAGGGGATCGGGCAATACGGATTGAATACTTTGGTGATGAGGTAGATCAACTCTCCGAGATCGATCCGCTCCGTGGCGTTACGATCCGAAAGACGAACCGCGTCGATATTTTTCCCGGATCTCATTATGTTGCTGAGGCAGGAACCATGCAGCGCGCCTTGAAGGCGATTCGTTTGGAATTGCTCACTCGTCTGGGAGAGTTGCGTGCTGAAAATCTCGAATTGTATGCGCAACGGTTGGAGCAGCGCACTAATTATGATTTGGAAATGATGGAGGAATTGGGCTATTGCAGCGGCATCGAAAATTATTCGCGCCATCTCGATGGCCGTCAGCCCGGCGATCCGCCTCATACATTGCTCACCTATTTCCCCAAAGACTTTCTGCTTGTCGTCGATGAGAGCCACATGTCCATTCCTCAGGTTGGCGCTATGTTTCGCGGCGATCGATCCAGAAAAGATAAATTGGTGGAATACGGATTTCGATTGCCTTGTGCCCGTGACAATCGACCTCTCATGTTTCAAGAATTCGAAGAGCGGTTGAACCAAGTTATTTATATCAGTGCCACACCGGCGGAATGGGAGTTGAAAAAGAGTGAGGGCGTTATCGTTGAGCAAGTGGTCAGACCCACAGGCTTGGTAGATCCGGAAGTGGACATACGCCCCGTTGCCAACCAAGTAGATGACCTGCTCCACGAAGCACGCGAACGAGCCGAGCTCGGCGAAAGAACGCTTATCACAACGTTAACCAAACGCATGGCAGAAGATTTGACCGCCTATTACACCGATTTAGGATTGCAGGTACGGTATATGCACGCCGATGTGGAGACCCTTGAGCGCATAGAACTGATACGTCAATTGAGGCAAGGAGTCTACGACGTGCTCATTGGTATCAACCTTTTGCGTGAAGGCTTGGATTTGCCGGAGGTTTCCCTCGTCGCCATTTTAGATGCCGACAAGGAAGGGTATCTGAGATCGGAGACCAGTTTGATCCAGACTTGCGGACGAGCCGCCCGCCATCTCCATGGCCGTGTCATTATGTATGCAGACAAGATCACCGGCGCCATGAGGCGGGCAATCGATGAAACGAATCGACGCCGCGAAAAACAATTAGCCTACAATAAAAAGCATGGTATTACAGCGCGATCCATTCAAAAGGCAGTGCCCGATCTGCTCGGTACGCTGTGCGAACGCGACTATGTGACTTTGGCGAAGGTTGCGGAAACTCCCGAAGTGTATATGTCGGATCAAGACTTTAATAAGACCATTGTTGACTTGCGAAAAAAGATGAAGGAAGCTGCAGAACTCTTAGAATTTGAGCAAGCGGCAAAGTACCGCGATCGCTTATTGGAATTAGAACGCAAAAAAGTGGAGTTGGGTATTTAATCACGTCTAAGAGCGGCAGGGAGCCTGTTTTTATTTGCGGATGATAGGCGTGACGGGAAAGAAAGTACGGCGTCATTGTGTTAACGCAAGGGCGTGCTTGCGGGTATTGCTATACCACTGCGGCGCAGACGCCTTAAAAATGATTGCTTTGTTTGATTATCAAAAAGAGTAATGATACTATTTTTCGTAAGCGGGTTAAGTTCTAAAAGAGGACTTCAACATGAATTGTAGCGGTGTACAAACACTTTAACGGGAGAGAAGCTATGAGAAATGTAGTAGTTGCATCGGCGGTACGTACGGCTATAGGAACTTTCGGAGGCACACTCAAAGACGTCCCTTCTATCGATTTGATGGGAATGGTGGTGCGCGAGGCAGTGGAGCGTTCGGGCGTGCCGCCCGAATTTGTAGGCGATGTTATTATTGGACAATGCATGCAGCGCATGGATGAGTCGCCTTCAGGACGTCTCGCAGCATTGAAGGCAGGCTTGCCCATAGCTGTGCCCGGTTTGACGATTCACCGTAATTGCGCTTCCGGCATGCAGTCTGTCATCTATGGAGCGCAACAAATTATGTTGGGCGATATGGATGTGGTCGTTGCCGGCGGCGTGGAAGTCATGAGCCGTGTCCCTTATGTTTTGAAGGATGCACGCTGGGGGAAACGGTTGCAGCACGGCGTTATGTCTGATGGTATCTGGGACGGCTTGACCGATCCCTATTGCGGATTGATCATGGGACTCACTGCAGAAAACCTGGCGGAAAAGTACGCTATTTCCCGAGAGGAACAGGATGAAATTGCCATGCGTTCCCACAATAACGCGGAAGCGGCAACCAATGCAGGTAAATTCAAAGAGGAAATTATGCCTGTTGAGATTCCTCAGCGAAAAGGTGATCCTCTGGTTTTTGACCGTGATGAGCACGTTCGACTCGGTATGACTATGGATCAATTGGTCAAACTGAGACCCAGCTTCAAGCCTGATGGTACGGTGACGGCGGGCAATGCTTCGGGCATCAATGACGCTGCTGCGGCACTGGTTCTTGTCGCGGAAGAGAAAGCAGAATCACTGGGCGTCACGCCTATTGCTCGCCTCAAAGGCTACGGAACGGCTGCGGTAGAACCGGAATTAATGGGCTATGGGCCCGTGCCTGCTACCCAACAAGCCTTGCTGCGCACAGAACTCAAATTAGATGACATTGATCTGATTGAGCTGAATGAAGCTTTTGCCGCCCAATACCTTGCTTGTGAAAAGTTGCTCAAGCTGAACCGAGATATTACCAACGTCAACGGTTCGGGTATTGCTTTGGGTCATCCCGTAGGATGCACGGGTGCGCGGATTATTGTGTCCTTGCTGCATGAGATGAAACGGCGCGGCAACAGCTTGGGGCTTGCTACCTTATGTGTCGGCGGCGGCATGGGCCAGGCATCTATTTGGGAGATGTGTTAATCCCGGTTATAGTTTACAGCCTATAGGTCTTGCGTGATTAAGAGTGATCTTTCACGTCATAGGCGATGAGTGCGTCGCCATGGCGAATATATAAAACACCCTTTACAATGGCGGGATGCGCCCAATGCCGGCCATCTCCGTCGGTGACCCGAAATTTGCCGCCATGTTGAAACGCTTTGCTATCCGCTTTCACCAGATGGACGAAGGCGCGCGATGATCCTTCATAAATGTAGAGCATGCCATCAGCATAAATAACTACGCCTTGGCGCACTTCAGGCGCGGTCCACATGACTTCGCCGCTTTTCATATCAAGACAAACGAGACGGTTACCCTGCATGTGGCTGGTTCCGTAGAGATAGCCTTGATCCAGCACCAGTCCATGATGTTGGCAATCAAGGGCATCGGTTTGCCACACTTTTTCATACGAACTGCCGTCTTCGGAAAGGCGTATGGCGCCGTTCTCGGATTCATATCCACCCGTATAAAAGAGCAGTCCGTCGAGATACATGGGGCTTACCGCATGAATCCCGTCTCGGGTGAGATGTTCGATTTTCCATAAGAGCCGCCCATCTTCCGCATCCATACAGGCGAGAAAATTAGCCGTTTCTGTGAATAGAAGCCGCCGGCCGTTGTGGGTGTAAATAACGGGCGCACAATAGGACGCTTCATCGCTGAAGCCCTTTGTCGACCACAAGGTTTCGCCGGTATGTTTATCGAGGGCGGCAACTGCGGCATCAGTACCGCCGGGCGTGCAGATTAGCCGCTCGCCGTCAATCAAGAGTGATTCCGCCAAGGTGTACATGATGTTTGGGCCTTGAAAGCGTTCAAGAATGTTGACGCTCCACCGTTTTTCTCCGCTCGGAATATGAAGGCAGAAGAGTTCCCCCAAACCGGAGAGCATGTAGAGATAATCGCCGTCAATGGTGGGCGTAGAACGGGGGCCGGGCGCCTGAGTATCTTCTGTTTCCGGACCTGTAGGAATGGTGCGTTCGATTACCCCATCTTCATTCAACACGAAGATCGCGGAGTTTTCATCGTCCACCATGCCCGGCACATAGAGTTTCCCGTCTACAATAGATGGTGATGAATAGCCATTTCCCAATCCTGTTGTCACCCACAGTTTTGGCGGCCCTTCGTCGGGCCATGCTTTTAATAATCCTGTTTCTTCAAAGCGCCCATCTCGTTGCGGTCCCCGAAATTGCGGCGAACCTTCACCGAAACTGCTGAGCGCCAGACATCCCATGAGAAGCAGACTAAGCACGTATCCTTTCAAATTCAATCTCCTTATTTTGAGTGAAGCTTTATTTTTCTTGTTTTATTATCGTATCCTGATGCAAAGGATACCGAAGTATGCGGGGCGAATTAAACCATGGAAGGTGGTGTACGCGACACCGTGTGTTTTTTTTCTTGAAACGCCCTGAAAAATCTCGTACCCTGTTCAATCAGATTAAGGAGTTGAATAATGATCATATTTAAAACGTTAAACAGACGATTCATCGTGGCCTTTGTCATTGCCCTGTGTTGTGGCGCAGGCGCTTCCGAAACGCTCGTAACAGATGCTAAAGATGCCCTCCATAGGGCGGTGAACTTTTTCAGAACCGAAGTGAGTATACAAGGCGGATACCTTTGGAAATACTCAGCCGACTTGCAGCATCGTGAAGGGGAAGAAAAAGCAAGTGCCTCACAGGCGTGGGTGCAGCCGCCCGGCACACCTTCTATCGGCATGGCTTATCTGGAGGTGTATCACAACACAGGGGACGCCTATTATCTTGAGGCGGCCGTTGAAACGGCTCGTGCCTTGGTTGCCGGTCAATTAGTCTCCGGCGGTTGGGAATATCACATTGAATTTGATCCGGAAAAACGCGATGGATACGCCTACCGTAAAGGCGGCGGCAGCAAGCAGCGTAATATCTCAACCCTCGATGATGATACGACCCAAGCGGCGCTCCGTTGTCTTGCGCTTACCGATCAGGCTCTGGAATTCAAAGATGCCGAGATTCACGAGGCGGCGCGCTACGGCTTGGATTGTCTCGTGAAAGCACAGTATCCCAACGGCGCTTGGCCGCAACGGTACCGTGAATTTCCCAATCCCGAGGATTTTCCTGTGATGAAAGCAAGTTATCCGGAAAGCTGGTCTCGGGAGTATGTGAAAGAGAGTTTCGGCAGCTTTTATACCCTCAACGACAATACATTGGCCGATGTGATTACGCTCATGTTCTTGACCGCTGATATTTATAAAGATGATCGCTACCGTGCCAGTGCTCTACGGGGCGGTGAGTTTGTGTTGTTGGCGCAAATGCCCGATCCGCAGCCTGCTTGGGCGCAACAGTACGATTTTAATATGCATCCTGCGTGGGCGCGTAAATTTGAACCGCCCGCCGTTACCGGAGGAGAATCACAAGGCGTGTTGCGGCTGCTTTTAGAGCTCTATAAGAAGACCGAAGACACCCGTTATTTGGATAGCATAGAACGAGCCCTGAACTATTTTCGTGCATCACTGCGGCCCGATGGAAAATTGGCGCGCTTCTATGAATTGGAAACCAACACACCCCTTTACTTTACCCTTGACTATGAACTGACCTACAGTGACGCATCTATGCCTACCCATTATTCTTTTGTGGTCGGGTCTGCTCTGGATGCCATTGAAAAGGAATATCTGCAATTACGGAATGATTCGACTGCGCAAAAAGAAGAGGCGTCGGCCCCCAAGAAAGCCGCCTCTGCAGATACTGAGACGGTAACGAAAATTATCGCCGCCTTAGATGATCGGGGCGCTTGGGTGCAACAAGGGAAATTGGAAGCACGGGGCAACGACAACAGCCGCCGCGAAATCATCGATGTGCGGCGCTTTGCCCAAAATATCAAGGCGCTCAGCAGCTTTATCGCAGAGCAACAGCACGAAGTGGACTAAGATACTTCCACTGTGTACTTCATCTTGTTGGCTTGTGGTAGCGGAAAGCCTTATCCTTGATAGCGTTTCAGCGCGGCGTCAATGGCTTCTTTGCCTTTTCGCGCCGCGTCATAAGCATCTTCAATCATCCACGCGTCAATCATAATCCAGCCGGAGTAATTGCCTTCCCACAGCATCTTCAGGGATGCTGCAATGTCGCAGTGTCCGTCACCGCATGCCAGATGTTTCGACGTGGGGCCGAATAGGGTACCGTCGGTATCGGTCAAATGAACATGACCGATATGTTCGACGCCCACTTTTTCAAGCATCTCCTCAGGCTTACCTTTACTGCCCCACATGAGATCAAAGTGGCTTGGATCATAATTCGTTTTACAGGCAGGATGATCCACGGCGGCCAGGATTTTTTGTAAATGTTCAAAAGTGTTGAAGATAAAAGGCGGCTCGATTTCAAAAGACATATACATGCCTTCATCGGCACAGATTTGCGCCGCTTCACGATAGCTCAGCGCAAGGCATTCAATAGCATGATCCACAGTAGGGTTGCCTTCGAGTCCACCGCCCGGCCATACACCGATGAATTCACCGCCCAGCGCTTTGCATAGGCGCAGGTCTTTTCGGAATTGTCGCAGCCATGCATGCCTGGCCCGCGGATTGACCGAGTGGGCATCGGAACCGCCGGTTTGCATGCTGTAGATCTGAAGACCGTAACAATCGTGCATGCGGCGCAACGCAGCGATACGCTCGGATTCATCGGCCGAGGGATAGTGCCCCATGGGCCAGCCATCAACCAGCTCAACACCGTCGAAACCCGTATCGGCTGTGAATTGGAGCACTTCCCAGATGGGATAGGTTTTGTTGAAAGTATCCGAGGAAGACATAAATCCGTTCATACCGAGGCCGCAGCGCCATACTTTTTCTTTGGGTGAGGAAGTGTCTTCTGCTTTTGACCCTGTTGTTGCCAATAAACCTGCCGCCACGCTTCCGGCAAGAAATAAACGTCTTGATGTTTCCATGAATTCAGATCCTTTGATACGTTTTAAAGACTTTGATGGCGTGATCGGCTACGCTGCCAATCAGACTCATTTAATCATAAGCACCGGTCAAAATGCATCTTATCATAATTTTGCAGGAACGGCGACAGCTGGTATTTGCACAACATCATGTTTTGATGGCACAATCATACTACGAGCTGTCTTTAGGAGTATGTACCAATAAGAGGGGTATGTGCACGAACCATGAGAGGATAATAAGTACCATGGCAGATCAACACCGGAGGAAGGACTTGCCCGCAGCATCTTCTCCTCAACCTTCCCTAACACGACGCCGCTTTATTCAAGGAGGAGCCGCCTTAGCCGCTTTATCCGCAATGCCTATTCATGGTCAATCGGTTAAAAGGGCTGTCGCCAATGAAAAACTAAACATGGCGTTTATCGGCGTAGGCTGGCAGGGTAAATATAACCTTGAAGTCTTCCTGCAAGACCGCGATGTTCAGGTTGTAGCTGTTTGTGATGTATTTGAAGAAGGTCCCTATATGGGCCGCGGTGTTGCCGGCCGAGAAACTGCCCGAAAAATGGTCAATGACTATTATGAGCACCAAGGGCGTCCGGAAGATGGCTGTGCCGCTTATATAGATTTTCGTGAAATGTTGGATGCCCGCGATGACATTGACGCAGTGGTTATCACTACGCCCGATCATATCCACGCCGTGGCTGCCTTGGCGGCTATCGAAAAAGGCAAGCACGTTTTTTGTGAAAAGCCTTTGGCACATTCGCTCAAAGAAGTGCGGGTGATGACCGAAGCGGCACGGGCTGCAGGCATTGCCACACAAATGGGTAATTGGGGGCACGCCCGCGATGATATCCGCCAACTCTGCGAATGGATTTGGGATGATGCCATTGGCGACGTGAAAGAGGTTCATATCTGGACGACACGCCCCGGCGGATGGTGGCCCTATGGTATTGACCGCCCTGAAGATCAACCGCCTGTTCCCGATACCTTGGATTGGGATCTGTGGCTGGGTCCGGCTGCCTATCGTCCTTACCATTCCGCTTACCTGCCGTTTATCTGGCGGGGATGGTGGGATTTCGGCGCCGGCGCACTCGGCGACATGGGCTGTCATCTCTTGGATCCCGTTGTCTGGGCGCTCCGTCTGGGCCGACCCGAAACCGTCGAAGCCAGTTCTGCGCGGCTTCCGTCGAAAGCTACTCCCCATGCCGTGGAGCTGCCCAAAGGTACCGTTCATCCGGAAACCACAACAGCCGCCGCGCTCGTACGCTGGGAGTTCCCCGCCCGAGAGGGTATGTCTCCTGTGGTGGTTCATTGGTATGACGGCGGCTTGATGCCGCCCCGTCCTGATGAATTGAAAGATGGGCGGAAAATGGGGGATGGCGATGGCGGCGTCCTCTTTGTCGGCGATAAAGGAAAATTAATCTGCGGTTGCTACGGCAGTAATCCCCAATTACTTCCTGATGAGCGCATGCGCAAATACAAAACGCCGCCCCCAACGATTCCCCGTTCTATCGGGCATTATAAAGAATGGGTTCGCGCCTGCATGGGCGGCGAGCCGGCAGCGGCCAATTTTGACTATACCGGGCCGTTAACCGAAATTGTGCAATTGGGCGTTGCTGCCATTCGCAGCGACCGTAAATTGCATTGGGACGGGGACGCATTGGCCTTCCCCAACGCACCGGATGCGGAATACTTAATTAACAGTCATTTCCGAGAAGGGTGGTCTTTATAAGGAAGCGCAGCGATTAGAACAGGAAAGGAGCGACTTATGACAGCGAAGAAACTCGGCGTCTTAATTCACGGAGCAGGGTGGGTTGCAGGTGAGCATATCAGGGCTTTCAAAAAGAATCCCAACAGCGAGATTGTCGCCATATCAAGCCGCAGCTTGGAAAGCTGCAAGAAGCGGGCGGAAGAGGCAGGGCTGGAAAACCTTAGCTTTTACACCGATTATGAACAGGCTTTGGCCCATGAAGGGGTTGATATCGTTTCCATTTGTACGCCCCAACAGCTCCATCCGGAGAATACCATTGCCGCCGCAGAAGCGGGGAAGCATGTGGTTATTGAAAAAGCCATTGCCAACAATCCCAAAGATATGCGTGCCATGTCTGATGCGGTGACGAAGGCGGGCGTCAAGTCGGTCGTCAGTTTTGTGCTCCGTTGGAATCCCATGATTGCGACCCTGAAATCTTTGATTGTAGATGATGCCATTGGCGATATCTTTTATACGGAAGCCGACTATCAGCATGACATCGCCAGTTGGTGGACGGGCTATGAAGAAGGGCGCACCAAAGAACGAGGTGTCAGCGCCATGTTGGTTGCAGGATGCCATTCTTTAGACGCATGCCGTTGGTTGGCTTCAAAAGATCCGAACGCGGCGGCTGTGCCTGTTGAGGTCTTCGCTTGGTCCGGCGGCTATCGAAAAGGGCTAGAGGTGGAGTACGATTATTTCGAGAATACGTGGAAGAAAGCGCCTCCCCTCGAATACGATGATCTGGAAGTGGTGCTTATGAAGTTCAGTGATGGATCCATGGGGAAAGTGACTGCCAATTATGGATGTATCATGCCCTATGCCTTTCCCTTAGAAGTCTTTGGTAACCGGGGTACCATCAAAGATAATCGTATCTGGTCCCATAAATTTCCCGGACAAAATGATTGGATTACCATTCCAAGTATCCAGCCCGTCAGTGCCGATGTAAAACACCATCCTTTCCAAGGACAAATGGATCACTTTGTCGATTGCATTCTCAACGACCGAGAATCCCATTGTAACTTGGCGGATGCGGTGCATACCCACTCTGTTATTTTTGCAGCACTTCAATGTTATGAAACGAAAGAGCCCGTGAAATTACCCTTAGCGGAAATTGAGTAACGGTGACCGACTTAGATTTGTTTGATAGATAATAACCATGAACTGAATAGGAGTCTAAACCATGTCTGAAAAACTGGCAATTCACGGCGGATCCAAAGCGCTTACCTTGCCTCTGCCGCCTTGGCCCTGTCTGGACGACAACGCGATCGATCAGGTGACAGAAACCTTGCGTAGCGGGAAAATCAATTACTGGACAGGAAAGCGGGGCATGGAGTTTGAGAAACGCTATGCCCAATGGCAGGGTTCAAAATACGCCATTTCAACCAGCAACGGAACCAGCGCGCTGCATACCGCTCTGGGAGGACTGAATATCGGACCCGGCGATGAAGTTATCGTGCCCAGCTATACCTTTATTGCGAGCTCTTTTTCTGTCGTACAGGCAGGCGCCGTGCCGCGTTTCGCTGATGTCAATCGAGAAGATCATTGTCTATCGGTGGAGAGTGTGGAGAAACTGATTACACCCCGTACCAAAGCCATTATGCCCGTTCACCTTTACGGGAATGTGGTGGATATGGAGCCTTTATTGGCGTTGGCAGAAAAACATAACTTGTACATTGTTGAAGATAATGCCCAAGCCTTTGGCGGTTCTTATAAAGGGCGGAAGACGGGAACCCTCGGTCATGTGGCCGCCTGCAGCTTTTGCCAAAACAAAACCTTCACCACCGGCGGCGAAGGGGGCATGGTCACCACCGACGATGAAGAAGTGGCGTGGCGCTGCCGTAGTTTCCGCGATCACGGCTATGATGTGCGCGAACGGTTGCGCCTCTTAGAGATGGAGCAAAAGTTGCCCTATATCCATACCATGGTCGGATTTAATTATCGTATGACCGAAATGCAATCTGCTATTGGGTTGGCAGAACTGGATCGTATGGACAATTGGAATATGCCGCGCCGCCGGCGCAATGCGGAAATCTTGCTTGAGGCACTCGCCGACATACCCCAAATCTTGTACTTGCCGGTCGACACCGACGAGCGTAAAAACGGATGGTATGTATTTCCGATTACCCTAGATATAGACAAGATGAACTGTGACATGACGACTTTCCTCCAAGCCTTGGGCGCTGAAGGCGCGCCATGCTGGAATGTATTTTGGCCCCAATGCCATACGGAAGGCGCCTATCGGAATCATCAAGCTTACGGCAATTCGGGATTCCCCTTTAAATCCAAAGAATTTACGGATCCCGAGTCGGTTGACTACAGCAAAGTGGAAGTGCCCAATGCGGTCTGGCATCAATCCAGAACCTTTATTACCTTCATTTTTCCAACCTATGAAGAAGCCCACATGCACGGTATCGCTGAGGGTATTAAGAAAGTCATTGCCGCTTATTCCGCCTGACCCAAGCGAAGGAGAATTCGACATGAAATTAAAATGGGCCGTACTCGGTTCCGGAGGTATTGCGCAGCGCCGTACCATTCCTGAAGGTATTGTTCAAGCTAACAATGCCGTCTTAACCGCAGTCTATGATATCAATCAAGACGTGAACGCTGACGTGGCAGCGCGCTTCGACGCAAAGGCGTGTACCAATGAAGAAGAGCTCTTGACATCCGATGCAGATGTGATTTACATCGCCACGCCCGCGGTCGACCATTGCGAACAAATATGCCGTGCCGCAGATGCAGGCAAGCACGTGTTTTGTGAAAAGCCTTTGGCGATGACCCTTGCCGAATGCGATCAAGCCTTGGCACACTGTAAGGAGCGGGACGTAAAGCTGGGCATTGGTTTCATGATGCGCTTTCATGCCCAGCACCAAGAAGCCCTTGCCCTCATAAAGGAGGGACGCTTGGGTACGCTTGTGCTCGGTCGAGCCCAGCTGTCCTGTTGGTATCCGCCTATAGAAGGCGCGTGGCGTCAAGATCTCACCACCGGCGGGGGCGGCAGCCTGATGGATATGGGTGGTCATTGCATTGACTTGTTGGAAATGTTCTTGGGAAGTGCCGTCAACGTGCAGTGCATCACAGGCAATCTCGTACACAACTACACTGTGGAAGATACGGCAGTGGTACTCTTAGAATTTGAATCCGGGGCGAAAGCCGTGGTGGATTGCCTCTTCAACGTGCCCGATACAGCCTCCTTGAATCGCCTCGAATTATATGGATCGCTGGGCAGTATTCTGGCAGAAGGAACCATCGGGCAAGGCGAATCGGGACACATGGTCGCTCGGCTCCAATCGGATTCAAGAGACTACGAAGCGGATCAAAGCCGAGATGCCCAAGGCGGTGAAATGCTTGTACGACCCGAGCCTGTTAATATGTACCGCGCAGAAGTGGAAGCATTTTCACAAGCGATTCTGGATAACACGGACATTCCTGTGAGCGGCGAAGATGGACGTCATAGCCAAGTTATACTGAAGGCTTGTTATGAGAGTGCCGTTATCGGACGGCGGATTGACTTGATTTTCTAACGATAATGCTATAGATTTTTATTCTCCTTTGATGGGCATAAAAGTAAGATTGGTGGTGTTATATCAACCACTACCGGTGGAAAAGCTTACCGGAATCTAGAGTTACACCAATCCAATAAGTCCAAAAAGGAATGTATCATGTCAGCAGAAAAACGTTTTACGCCGGATATGGCAGTTGCCGATGCCATTAAAATGCACCCGCGGGCGGGCGAAGTTTTCGCCGCCTTTCACCTGGGTGGATGCGCCCACTGCCAAATCAACACCATCGAGACCATCGAGCAGGTATGCGCCGCCTATGGCATTGAAGTGAACGTTTTATTGAAAGTTTTGGAAGGATTGTTTGAATCCGAACCGGCGCCGAATAACTAATCCGGCGGCTTATCCGATCTTTCGCGTTTAAAACGATCCTAGCCGTGTTATGTCCGGAGCTCGATCTTGAAGATAGATCTGGCCTATCCGGAAGTTTGCGCCAAGATTCCGTCAAAAAATATCCGTACACCTCGGATGGGAGGAAGCGAATCCTGCGACAGGGTTCTTGTTATCAAGGTCGAATCTTGACCGCGCCGCAAAAGATAGCCGATGAAAAGGCGCGCAACAAGAAGTTTCACCATTAAAATCCTGTCCTTCCTGTGTCCGTGCAGCGCTGCGGGTGACTGTCTCAAAAGAACCGCATCATGAATAATTCATGTCATGGGTTTTTAAACCTAAGTCTTGTTACAATGACCCTTGTCCTATAAAACAAGATCCATGCACGAGTGTCCATGTTCCGAGAAAGGCATATCATGAAGCGCGTATTAATAACGGGTGTGGCGGGATTTATCGGTTCTCATCTTGCCGAGCGTTTGATTGAACGAGGCGATACCGTTATCGGTATTGACGACTTTAATGACTATTACGCGCCTGCAATCAAGCGGAATAATGTGTGCGCACTCATGCAGCACGAATCCTTTCGTCTTCACGAGTTGGATATCTGTGCCGTCGACGCGCTGCGCGGAGTTTTCGAAAAAGAAAAGCCTAAAGTGGTGGTCCATCTTGCCGCCCGTGCCGGGGTTCGGCCCTCCTTACGTGATCCCATTTTATATCATCAGGTCAATGTGATTGGCGGTCAGTATATTCTCGATGCCTGCCGCGATTTCAACACATCCCACTTGGTATTCGCTTCCAGCTCCTCCGTATACGGCGGCAGTACAAGCATTCCCTTCCAGGAAACGGATCCTGTCATGCGGCCTGTCAGCCCTTATGCGGCAACGAAGCGCATGAATGAATTGCAAGCTTGGGTGCATCATCATCTCTATGGACTGCGCGTGTCAATGCTGCGTTTTTTCACGGTCTATGGACCGCGGCAGCGGCCCGATATGGCGATCCATAAATTTACCCGTCAGATCTTGGAAGGGCGGCCCATCCCCTTATTCGGGGATGGAAGCACACGCCGGGATTACACCTATATTGATGACATCATCCAAGGCGTTCTGCAATGTGTGGATAAGCCCTTTGACTACGAGATTTTTAATCTAGGCGAAAGCAAGACTACTACCTTAGCGGAGTTGGTTGCCCTTATCGAAAAACATACCGGGAAAAAAGCAATCATCGACCGGCAGCCCATGCAGCCCGGAGACGTGGAGATTACCTATGCAGATATCAGCCACGCCCGGGCATGTTTAGGCTATGCGCCGCAATTCAGTATGGATGAGGGCATCGCCCGCTTTGTACGTTGGTTCAAGGACAATGCCTGAAACGCTGCGGCGAAGTCCTAGCCTCTTTTTCAATCTCCGTGCTTGCGGTCTGATAAGGGATCACATGGCGTAAAAGCCGCCGTCCACCACCAGTTCAGAACCATTGCAGAAGGAAGATTCGTCAGACGCCAAATACAAGGCTGCATAGGCGATATCTTTGGGCATACCTAAGCGTCGGCAAGGAATGCCGGATGCGATATTTTGTTTCTTTTCATCGTCAAGGTAAGGTGCTTGCAAAGGCGTATCAATCATGCCGGGATGAATGATGTTGGTGCGGATATTATCAGGACCAAACTGTACGGCAAGGGATTTGGTCAGCGAAATGAGCGCGCCCTTCGCACAAGTGTAAGAGTCCTGGGCCAACTCAAAGCCTGCCAGCGCGGAAATGGATCCCACAAGAATAATGGAGCCGCCGCCCGCCGCTTTCAACGCGGGGATGCCGTGCTTCGTCAGGAAAAAGGGTCCTTTCAGATTGATCGCCTGAACGATGTCCCAATTCTCTTCTGTTGTCTCAATAACGGAGCGGTCGCGATCTTTCCATAAGACGCCGGCATTGGCATAAAGAATATTTATCTTTCCAAAACCTTTGACACCCGCGTCAATGGCTTCTTTGACCGACGCTTCGCTGGAAACATCGCCTACAACCGCGCAAAAGGAACCACCTGCTTTTTCGACGAGCGCCGCGGTCTCTTGCAAGAATTTTTCATTGATGTCCAAACCGACAATAGACGCCCCTTCTGAAGCAAAGAGCACAGACGCTTCACGACCCATTCCCTGACCTGCACCGGTAATCACAGCAACTTTGTCTTTTAAACGCATGAGAGTTTCCCTTTTTCTGAAGTTAATGGACTGTAAATTGGTTAAAAGATCAGCCCGTAGTATAGCAAAGCCTTTAAGGCTACTGTGAATAATTAACCGTCTTGTTTTACCGGTTTTGAAGTCCGATACAAGACTTTTGTCCGATGTAAAGCAACGGGGCTCAGACCAACTGTCCTAACAATTATTTCGGGCACAGGAAAATCTCTCCGACTATTTCGCGCTAGCCTGGAGAGCGGTGATAAACGGCGTGTAAGGCTGTGTTATACTACAGTTCCCGCTACGCCTATGCTTTTCCCCAAGGCTACGTGGTGGTGACTACACCCATGGCATTACAACAAGATTTAGCGAGGCTGATCCCGTTATTAATAGCGTTTTCGGTCTAACAGAAAGCTTTTTAGATAAATTCTCATGATTACATTGAATGAAGCACAGCAAGCGGCAGTTACCGCTCCCGATGGTCCCGTCTTAATTCTTGCAGGAGCAGGAAGCGGGAAAACACGAGTCATTGTTGAGCGTATGGCTTACTTGGTTGAAGAACGCGGCGTAAGTGCGCGCAGCCTATTGGCCTTGACCTTCACCAACAAGGCGGCAGCCGAAATGAGCAGCCGCTTTGGAAAGCGTATCAAATTGGATTATGTGCCGTCTTTTATCGGCACCTTCCATTCGTTTGGCTTATTCGTGTTGCGTCGTGAAGCACGCCACTTGAACCGGCCGCAGAACTTTATCGTTTTTGATGATACGGACCAGCTCGCACTGATGAAACGATTGGTCAAAGAATTGCCAAAGACCTTTACAGCAGTCATCCCAAGAGAGGCGCTGAGCTATATCAGCACGATCAAACAAGTCGAGCCTTTCCCGACTTGGGATGAAGGACCCGATTCTCCCGAAGAAGAAAGCTATCGGGAGTTGTGGAATCGCTATCACGAAACACTCCTTAAAAGTTCTGCCTTGGACTTCGATGATCTTACCGCCCTTTCCGCCTACCTTTTAGAGACGGTTCCCGAGGTGCGTGAACGATTTCGTGAACGCTTTCAACATATCTTGATTGATGAATACCAAGACACGAACCGCAGCCAATATTTGATTGCCCGTAATTTGGGGGAAGACAGCAATTTACTGGTTGTGGGGGATGAAGATCAAAGTATTTATTCTTGGCGCGGCGCGGATATCAACAATATTTTGGATTTTTCCAATGATTTTCCCGATGCACAGGTCTATAGGCTTGAAGAAAATTATCGCAGCACCCAGAACATTTTGAACGCGGCGAATGCGTTGGTCGCCCACAATGTGAACCGGCTCGGTAAAAGCCTTTTCACCAAACATGGGAAAGGCGATCCCATACGCTATTTTTCTGCGCATAATGCAGGCGAAGAAGCGGACTTTGTGGCGCAGGATATACAGCGGCGCAGCCTGCCGCCCGGACAGGTTGCTGTTTTCTATCGTGCCCACGCCGTCGCCCGAATCATGGAAGAAGCGCTGCGTGTCCGTCAAATCCCTTATACCATCGTGGGCGGCATTAAATTTTACAGCCGCAAAGAAATCAAAGATATTTTGGCATACTTGCGCCTTGCCGTGAATCCCGATGACGATGAGTCATTACGCCGTATTATCAATGTGCCGCCTCGAGGTATTGGTAACGCGAGCAAAGAAGAAATAGAAAATTATGCGCGCTTACGCAGGATAACCTTGTTGCAGGCAGTCCGCGAATGTGAGTTGAACGATGCTGTTTCTACGCGGGCACGAAATGCCGCCGCCAATTTGGCGGGTGTTATCGATCAGCTCATACGTGATGCCTCGTCGAAACCTTTGGAAGAGGCGGTAGAAGCGTTAATCAATGGTATTGATTATCGAGGCTACGTGAAGCAAAGTGACGAAAAAGAATCACGGAATCGCGTTGAAATTATAGATGAATTCATCGTTGCATGCCGTCAATACAGCGCGAAGTCTGAAGGCAGCAGGCTTGAGGAATTCCTGCAGGAAATGGCTTTGGTTTCCGACGTAGACCAGTGGGAAGACCGGGGCAATGAAGTGACATTAATGACCTGTCATTGTGCCAAAGGATTGGAGTTTGACCACGTTTACGTGATTGGTTTGGAAGAAGGCCTTTTTCCTATGTCCCGATTTGGAGATGAAGACGACGACTTGGAAGAAGAACGACGGCTTTGTTATGTCGCCATGACCCGCGCCAGAAAAAGTCTGAGCTTATGCGCTGCCCAATCACGCATGGTTTATGGTATATCAGATAATGGCAGGACGCCGAGCCGTTTCCTCAAAGAAGCCGGTTTGGAGCGCCTGCAACAAATTAATTATGACGGCACACTTAAACAAGCGAGAATAGTCGGTGAACGACCGAAGCCGGTAGTGGATCCGCCCACTGCGGAAGCCGTACATACCGGCGATATTATCGAACATGCGAGGTTCGGGCGCGGTTATGTAATGGCCGTGAAGGGTTCCGGAAAAAAATTGCAGGCACGCGTCCGATTCGATAACGACCGAACAAGAATGTTGATGGTGGCCTTGGCGCCGATTCGACTCATTAAGCGCCGATAACTAAAAAGGGAAATGCTGTGAATTTGGATGAGTTGCGGGCAAAAATAGATCTGTTGGATGAAGAAATTATTCAGGCGTTGAATGAACGCGCGAAAGCAGCGCAAGCCATTGGTGATTTGAAACGCAGTACACAAGCGCCGATTTATGTCCCCGAACGGGAAAAAGCCGTATTGACCAAATTGGCACAAAATAATCCCGGGCCCTTGGGCGACAAAGCCATCCACTCCATTTATCGCGAAGTGATCAGTGCCATACGTGCCTTGGAAAAACCGACTAGTGTCGCGTTTCTCGGACCTGAGGACACCTTCAGCCATATGGCTGCCTTACGCATTTTTGGTATTGCATCAGAATACCATCCCTTGCCCTCCTTTCTTGACGTCTTCACCGAAGTGGAGCGGAAACGCGTTGATTACGGCATTGTTCCCGTTGAAAGTTCCATGGGCGGATCTGTCAGTGACACCTTAGACTGTTTTATTTCTTTTGAACTCAAAGTGGTCAATGAGGTGTTGCTCCACATCACGCAAAATCTTTTGGCGAATTGCCCCCTAAAAGAAATTAAGCGGGTCTATTCAAAAGACAACGCCCTCTTACAATGCAGAAATTGGCTGCGCGCGAATATCCCCACTGCAGAATTGATTGAGATCAGCAGCACTGCCGAGGCGGCGCGTCGTGCGGCGTCAGAACCTTATGCCGCGGCTATCGCAAGCCGACTCGCCGCACAGCGTTATAATTTGGAAATATTGTGTGAGCGCATTCAGGACGCGCCCCATAACTACACCCGTTTCATGGTGGTGGGACACCAAATGGTGAAACCTACCGGCGATGATAAGACCTCCATCTTGGTTTGGGTCAAAGACAAGCCGGGCGCTTTGTACAATATGCTCTTGCCCTTTGCGCGGCGCAATATTAATTTGACGCGCATTGAATCGCGGCCGTCCCAGCTCAAAGCTTGGGAGTATGTCTTTTTCATTGACTTTTTGGGGCACCTCGAAGATCCGGGCGTAGCCGATGTGTTGGAAGAAGTGGGCGATCACGCGCGAAATATCAAAATCTTGGGAAGTTTTCCGCGCGCTGAATTGCAGGAATAATGGCTGTCCATATTTTAATGGATTTTGAAGACACTGTTAAGGAAAGAAAAACTTTTTAACGGCGCTTCCAGATGATAGGAGGCGTAGCGGTACAGAAAGTTTACCACTGTCAAGCCCATGGACAGAGCTAGTTCCTCTTTTCCTTCAGCTAAGCCATGAAGGACACGTATTATTTCCTGTCGTTCCGCCAAAGTCGATCCCCGTAAAAAAGGGTGAATGCTGTCGTCGCTGCCGGTAGGCGCCACGCCCGAGACTCTTAACAGGGCGTAGATGACGGGTATAACGACAGCAAGGGGCTCCTTAGTCTTTTCCGATAACGACTCCAAGCCAAAAATTACCGCATTGTACTGCTCTTCGGCAGCATGGTTTGCTAAGGCAGCATGAAAAGCAGTTTCCAGTATAAAGGCGGCTGCAGCGCTCCGTTCAAGATCTTGTTTAAGCGTGCTGTAGCTATCGAGCACGCTCGCGTCAATGAGCAGCTGCACCTGCCGGCTTTCTTTCCAAGCACAGGTGAGTTCCAATCGATTAAAGGTGTCTAAGGCGGCGTGAAGGGGATTCCCTTTTCGTCGTGCCCCTTTTGCGATGCAGGCAAGACGCCCATAATGAGGGGAAAGAAAGGTGACGATGACGCTGGTTTCGCTGAAATCAACTTTCTTTAACACAACTGCTTCTGTCTGTGTATAAGGCATAAAAACTGTATTCTTTTCTTGAAAGAGATCGGCGCCGCTTCAAATTGAGCTGTGAAGCCCACGCGCTGTTCCGCATGCTAGGGATTATTCTGCGACGGTTTCCGAATGGGAAACGTTTTCTATAAGACGCAGGGCTTGTTCTATATATTCTTCCGCCGCCATTTCACCCAAACTGGTTTCCGAAATATATTCATAACGTTTGAAGCTATTGAAATCATACTTGCTCAGCATATAACCGAAAGCGTCATTGGTCAGACCGAAAAGAAAAGGCTGCGCCGTATTCATGTTCCGCTTTAAATAATACCCGATATTGGGCAGCGCTTCTCCCGGTATGGTGAGTATCTTTGCACTGCCTACCGTCACAAGATTGACTTGGGTGACAAGGATGTTTTTGTCTTTCATGTCTGTGGCGATGGAGCTGTTATCTAAGATCATTTGCATGAGCGGAGAAGTCACGGTGAGGTGCACTGCCGCCGCAGCACAAACAAGGACAGGATCCTCTTGTACGGGCGCGTCAGCGACGATGCGCAATGCCTCATCCGCCAACAATTCTCCGATACGGACACACTCTTCCCAGGTCTCCAGATCGCCGTCTTCTCCTCGATTATCGGCGGTGACCATACCGCCTTGGGCGCTGTTAAAAAAGAGCGCGAGCCCGCCGCCTTGCGAAGCGATGCGGTCGTACAAAGGTCCGCAAAGATCAGGGCTGAGAATGCCTTTGTTGCTGCCCAATACTTCCGGGTGGATCGCATAGTTCACTAAGGTAGCGAGTACCGTACCATCCTCGGTTACCGCTTGCAGCACAGCGCATCGCGGATCATAAAGTTTCGGGGCATAGTAGTTATAGGCGATTTTGCCCTGTGCCTCTCCCACAGCAATTTTTAACGACGCGGGCACCGTGTTCGCTGCTGCTTCGTCGATGGCAGCCGCTGCCTCGTCGCAGACCCATTCCAGATAGTTGAGGTCAGCGTGATGTTCGCCCTTTTCATCGGGAAAGTCGTAGGCGTCCGGCGCGCTGTGCGTGTGGGTTGCCCCAATGAGAATATTTTCGGGGGCAATAGCTTTGACGCGATCACGAATTTTGTCGCCCCAGATGCGCGGCCAGCCCAAGGTGTCGATACTTAGAAAAGCGACCCGGGTATCTTTATTTTCGAGTACCAATACTCGTGCCCAAAGTTCACCTTTTTTTTCGTGAACCGCTTTAGGCACGCCCACGCCGCCGGAAACGGGGAGCAGGGGATCGGGCGTGATGACTCGGTTTGCTGTGCCTGCCTTGAAGGTATCGGCGGCCGTGGGGAATGCACAGAGTCCGGCAAGAATTGGAATCAGTGTAAGACGTAGAAAATTCATAAGGATCGTTTCCTCTAGTCATGGGGTTTTTAGAAGTATAGCACCATTACGAAGTTCGACCGATTGCCTCACCCTTTGGTTTTATTTTATCCTTAGCGATCCCAAATAAAAGATGGTTCATTAATAAGGCGAGCCAGCCGATAGGAATCCAGATCCAAAATGTAAGAATGCGAAAGACACCAATAGCCAAAACCAGATGCTCCGGAGGCGCAGATAACCAATACATGAGTCCGCCAATATAACTTTCTGTGATTCCAACGCCGCCGGGAAGACCGCTTATGATGCCTACGAAAAGATTAGACGTCACAATCATAATCGTATGAGACAGCAGGAGCGTAGTCGTGATTTCTCGGCAGATCAAAAACAAAATAAAACCATTCAAAAACCAACCGATACCGGTCAACGAACATAGCATAAAAGTGGCGGGACGGCGTAAATAGGCATGTGGAAGCTGTTTCGATAAGAAGGGGATGAAGTGAACTGCCGAAGACAAAATAAACAAGGCGGCCGCTGTCAATAGGAAGGGCAGCACCAAGGCAATACTCGGTTGTATAGTCCAAAAAAATGATCCAAAAAATACCGATACGGACGAGATTGCTACAAACAATAGCAGCGTAATTTCTGTTTTTGTCGCTACAGCGAGGGATACGCCGTAGATTCGTGATAACTCGGTAGCACGAAAGAAACGGCCCATTTGTACAGGCATAAAAAGACCGGCATAGCCGCTTAAAAAAAGAAGGAGACCTCGTCCTAATCTAAGTCGGACGCCCTGTTGTCGTAAAATACCATTCCAAACTACGGCATCCATGGCTATATCTAAAGTCGCAAAAAGGAAGAGCAACAACAGGAGCCGATAGCGGAAAAACCAAAAAGCAGTTATTTCTTGCCAATTATGACGGCTCATTTGGTAGATGCCGTAAAGCGTTAATGCGGCAAAGAGCAGTAAAACGGCAATGCGAAATACACGAAGCCATCTCTTTTCCCAATTCAAAAAAGAGACGGTTTCAGCGCTGTCTTTGGTAATGGAATCTTGTTTTGGCATTGACTACTCCAGGAAAAGAACATGGTATCATGCTTTTGCCTCGGGATAAAAAAGAAAGTTTTGAAATAGAAAAAGACCGTAATGAGAGAGATTTTTCATTTCCAAAAATAGAAAAATAAAATCGTGACGAAAAAAAAATTTTAGACTGGCGATTTTGAGCGAAGAGCAAAAGCGACATCTTTTTTGTAAAGAAAATTCGATACCTAAAACACTTTAAAAATTCATGAATTTGAGCGACGCTGCTCTTTAATATTGGTTTGACCAAAAAAGTTATTGCTTTTATACCTCATACTAAGGTATAATCCGGTATGGAATTACAGGTTATGTAAGGTACAGTTCCGTCTTTATAAGCTTTAACGCGGGCTGTACTCCAGAAAATCAAGGTGTGACCAGTGTGTCAGGGTATTCTAACTTAAGAAGGAGTGATGGAGATGATCAAAAAAACGAGTTTTGTTTGTGCTGTGCTTGTACCGATATTTCTCATATCGGCTATGGCAAGCATCGCCGGCGCTGATTGGGTTCCGGTACCCGGTCCGGACTGGGCAGGATGTCCAGCTGTTGACAGCGCTGTCTGGCAGCCGTTGCCGAGATGGAAATCCGACAACAATGTGGAGATTGAAGTCACGTCCCCCGTTCTTTGGCCGGACATAGGGACATATGATTTTTGCCGCTATGCAGATAAAATCTATTGTGGCCTTCAACTCGTTGTATCTTTGGCAAAAGAAATTGGTGAATTTGCAAATCTGCTGCAATGTCTCAATATGGACATCAACGGACCGGTAGATCTTGATGGCGACATTCCCGTTTCTCCTAATGGTATGCCTGATGGTCAGTATGAACTGGCCATTTTGGCGCATGCGTTGAATAATCCGTCAAATCCATGGCACGCCCAAGCAACGGCCGCTTTCCAAGCCAATTTTATTTATCTTCGTGAACAGATTGTGACCGCCTTGTCGCTTACTACTGCAAAAGATCTGCGCAGTATAGTTAACTTATTGGCGCCCGGTTTGGTCTCCGGATTGACTTGCGTCCTTGCCGGTTTCGCCACATTGGGTGATCCCCAAACCTATGATGCGTTGGATCAGTTGATGAAGCTGCTCAAAGACATTGGTCTGGAACCGCCCGAAGGCGGCATTGGTTCCGTGACAACCGGTGTCCCTGAATTGGGACCTTTTGGAGATGCGGACGGTGATGGCGCTTCCAACTTCATGGAATATCAGTATTTTGTCGGAGAGCTAGGCTATTCCGATCAAGAATTCATTGCCGCCGTTTTCGATCCGGACCAGCGCCTGACACCCATGTTGCCGTCTGCAAAGATTAGCGCGCCTGCCGGCTATTACCAGATTGGTTCCAATGTTACGCTTACCGCCACGCTAAAAGATTATTATGATATGCCGACCTCCATCGCGTGGTATCACAATGGCGCGGTAATCAGTGGCGCTAACGAACTCGTCCTTGAACTCTTGAATGTTCAAGAAGAAGACAGCGGCTTGTACAAAATTGAAGTGGGCGTAGAATATGATCTCGAAGAAAAAGAGTTAGTTGCAGACGTAATTAGCGCAAACTTCTGGATTACCGTATCGGACACCCCGCTTCCTGTTGGCAGCATACTCGGATTGGCGCTGATGACCTCTGCCTGTGCTTTGGCCGGCGCACAAGTAATTCGCCGACGCAAATAACCTTTTACTAGAATAGACCCTTTTGTCGGGCGCGATTACATCTTTAGATGTAGTTGCGCCCGGCTTTTTTTTGACTCATTGAAAAAGAGATGGAAGAGCATTTCGTCTGTCCTTGTCAGGGCGCATCAATGGAGTTCTTCCATGGATATAGAAGGTCTCGGGATTTGGGATTGAGGCAGGTGTATCTCTTTACGTTGGGACCGCGTTTACCGTCAGTTTCAAACAAGACTTTACTATCGATAGCGTCGCGCCCATTGTTCCTGTCGGCAATCTTCGTTTCGTATTCGCCACCGAATCAATTGTTGGCAATAAGCCGCCACCACAGGAGCATAGGAAGGCAATGCCGCCACATTGTCAAATTCGCCCGGATCCTTTTTCAAATCAAAGAGTTGAGCGGGCATGGCTATTTCTCCGAATTGAACATATTTATACGCCTTATCGCGAACAACCCACAAGCGGCATTCCTCCGGACAGACACCCTCTGTATCACGCAATAGATTGTAATAATAAAACTCATAGAAGATTTCATTTTTTAAGGAGGCGCCTTCATGGCCTCGCAGATAGGGCAATACGCTTTTGCCTTGAAAACGGGGGTGTGGGGGCACACCGAGGAAGTCGCAGATCGTGGGCGCAATGTCAACACTTTCGATGAAGCCTTCCGCTGCATGACCACGGAGAGGATCTGCGGCAGAATCAGGATCTCGTATGATCATAGGGACATGAATAGCGGCGTCATAAAAATGGGGTTTACCGGCAAGATAGTGATCGCCCAAATACGTGCCGTGGTCAGCCGTGAAAATGATCAGTGTCTCTTCCCATTGTCCCGATTGCTTCAGATAATCAAAGAGCAATCCGATACAGTGATCCAATTCGCTAATCATGCCGTAATAGCAGGCGCGTAATTCGCGCCATTCCGACTCAATCTTCAATTCTGTTTGTGCCCAATCGTTGCGACATCGGGAAATATACGGGTGATCATTCTCTAATTCTTGAGGGCGTCTCAGCGGCTCCGTCATATCCTCAGGCGAATAGAGTGCATGATAGGGATCAGGACAGATATAAGGCCCATGGGGTTTAATATAATTGAGGCTGAAAAGCCAATCATTCTTTTCTTGGCTTTGTAAATAGCGAATTGCCTTTTCTGTTACAAAGCGTGCCTCACTATGTTCCGCTTTATAATGGGCGGGGAAATAGAGGGGCAAATGGCCGCCTCTGCCTTCAGTAGGAATCTGATGGCTATACATGGTTTCACGGTTACAATCGTCTGCGGCATAGCCCTTTTCTTGAAGCCATTGATACCATTCCGGGCTGTCATAATCATGCTTGAGTACCACTTCATAGCCCGGTAAAAAATGATCATAGCTCAATGCGTTTCGGTGGGGGTGACCTTCGGGTAAAATTGCAGGGTCACGGGCATAATCATTATAGCCGGCAATAGCCGCTTTGCACCCGTGTTCACTTACAAGGGCGGGCAGACTGTCGTGGGCATCGGCCAAGGGTGTTAAATTATCGAGAACGCCGGTGGAACACAAATACCGCCCTGTGTGCATACAACTTCGGCTCGGCGCGCACGGAGATCCTTGGCAGAAGGCATTTTTAAAAAGCACCCCCTCTCGTGCCAAAAGATCTAAATTCGGCGTTTGGATGAGCGTGTTGCCCGCGGCGCCTATGCAATCAGGTCTGAATTCATCTGCCGTGATCCACAGGACTTTTTTATAGGAGCTTTTTTCCATCGCATGAAACCCTGTTATTTCCACCCAAAAGATCAGTGTATCATCTTGATGGAAAATGATCCAATTGCAGTTTTTGAAGGCTTTTAGACACTCGATGAAAAGGAGACCGAAGTGCATCACGTATCATGAAGAGACAGGAGCCGCATGACCGGCTTATGACCTCTGTGCCGCGGCGCTATAGCTGCAGAGATTAGCGTTATTCCACAAAAAAAGGTTGTGTCCACGCCATGCGTGTTCCTGCGCCGTAGCACTCAACGCGCAGATAGGATAAAGGTGTTACCTGAGGCAGTTCGTATTGCAAGACGGATCCCTCCACAGTAGCTAAAACCATGCCGTGATCGCGTAGGACACGGAAGGCTTGGGTATCCGGTGATTCGATTTCGATTTTACCGAGATCTGTTCGGATCGACCGGATGGTGACGCCCGTGGATACGTAGAAATTGCCGGCGCGCATGGCATTCAAAAGATTTGAAGCGTCGGCATCATCAGCGAAAACCATATTCCAACCGAGTTTCAAATCTTGGAGTCGGTGGATATCGTCATGACCAAAGCCCCAGATTCGCCGCCCTTGGCTGAGCAGCCTGTCCCAGCGATCGGCAGCGTAAGCGGAGCCTTCCGCACGATCAGTGACGCCATTATAAATTTCGATGCCTACATAACCCTGCAACGCGGCGAGTTCACGCTGATCACAATGGTTGAAGTTTTCGCCCCAGTTGGGATGATTCATTATGGCGAAACCCTCGCCCGTATTGACACGATCGATCATGAATTGTCGATCAGCATCAAGAGGCAAAACCTCATCGGCATTGACATGAAGAATATGAGGGCCGAAGGCGGTAATTTCATATCCGGGGATCAAGGTCATACTACGGGCATTAACAGAAGCCGGATCCGTAACGAAATCGTGATCACTGATCATAAGACTGTCATAGCCCTCTTGCGCATAAAGATCCACAATTTCTTGAGGCGATAGTCTGCCATCGCTGTTGGTCGTATGGGCATGGAGATTGACTTTATATTGATTTTGCGTCGTATCGAGATAGGAGGAAGTCAGTTTCATACCTTATGCTTCCTCATTCCACAGAGACTCAAATTCTGCCGCAGTAGCAGTTTGGAGCCGATCTGATTGATAGAGCTCTTTTACGATCGGGTCGGGGATACGCTGAATTTCCTCTGTTTCAGGAATGTAGGTCATCTGTCTCAAAAGAGCATTATTGTCATCGCATTCATAATAGGTGTAGGCGTCGCCTTTTCCCGGAATGAACTGTATGGTCTTGAAATAACGCATGATAGGAGTTCCTTTCATAGGTAAAAGCCAATACGGCTGAGGCTGTCGTCTCAGAAAGAGATCAATAGGAAAACAAGACAATTACGGTAAACCGCTATCTGTGCTGTACGATTACGCACGTCGGCAGTAAGAGTCTTGTAACAAATACAAAGCGATATACTAAGAAGCGTAGTCTCACGATTCTCCGCCTTCACAGCTATAAACAGAAAAACTGTGTCAGACTATTCCCGACGTAATACCCGGGATTCGGAAAACAGATGACGGGCTGAAGTGGCCCCTCCAACGCAAAAACGAAGGTGTCTATAAAATCTTTTTCCGGAAAGACCATGATTAATGATATTATTTAACTTCAATACAATGATGTTTTACACCATAGAACATATTGTACCCCAAGTCCGGATTCCACACAATAATTTGAGTTTCCGTGAAAGGCAAAAAGTAATCCGGTCACGCTATGAAGTTGTGATAAAGTCAGAGCAATGCAGGTCTCTTAACTATATAATTTAATCTGTGGAGTGTCAACGGTGAGTATTCTTAACAATGAAACTTTTTATTTGGCCCTCGGTAATACCGTCGATTCTATCGTTATAACAGACATGGACAGTGTCATCCGATACGTGAACGCCGCCTTTACCAAAATTACCGGCTATGAGGCGCGCGAAGCCATCGGCCTTAAACCCAACATTTTGAAATCGGAAGCAACCACCTTACAAACCTACAAAGAAATGTGGGCTATCATTTTAAATGGGGGGTGGTGGCGCGGCGAAATTTTAAATAAAAAAAAGAATGGCAATCTCTGGTATTCATTTTTGTCCATTACCCAGATCCGCGACGATGAGGGCACGCCCATGGGCTATATTGGCATTGCCCGAGATATCACAGAAATGAAAGACCTCGAAAAACGTCTTTTCGAAATGAGTCTGGAAGCCATTTATATGCTTGCCATGGCCGCCGAAGCTAAAGATGACGTTACAGGAAGCCACCTGCGGCGGGTCCGTTACTATTCCGAGGCCATCGCACGGCAATTAGGGCTTTCCGAACCGGAAATCATTGAAATCGGCTATTCAAGTATGATGCACGATGTGGGGAAACTCAACGTGCCCGACGACGTGCTTAAAAAGCCGGGATCCCTCACGGAGCAAGAATGGGAAGAAATGAAAACACATCCCTTGAAGGGCGCCGCTATATTGAGAGATAAGCCCTTTTTCGGGGTCGCCCGCGAGATTGCCGCCAATCACCATGAGCGTTGGGATGGCAGCGGCTATCCCAAAGGAAAGAAAGGCGAAGAAATCCCTTTATCGTCCCGAATTGTCACCCTTGCTGACGTCTACGATGCCCTTACCACGGTAAGACCCTATAAAGACGCTTTTTCCGATAAAGTCGCCAAACAAAAAATCTTAGAGGGCAAGGGCACTTTTTTTGATCCTCAAGTCGTCAGCGCTTTTGAGCACCTATATGAGTGTGGTGTGATTACAAAAATAAAAGAGAAATATTCTGACGAAGCTCAATGATAAACAGAGACTGCAGTCCATCGCAGAGACGGAGCCTGAGCTTGTTGTTGTGCAGCAAGGATACCCGTTGTAAAGCTATTTTTTTAATATCGAAACGAGATTGAAACATTTTGTTCTTGCGTGATATCCTAGACTCAGGCTTTTGCGAGAAGCTTCGCCGCATCAGCGCGGAGCTTGCCTTATTTCCTTTTGGGTAAAGGTAATTGAGTGTAGGAAATTGTATATACCTAACGGAAAGTATACGCCATGGCTATGGTTAAATCTGAGTTGTCTTATATAGAACCCATTGTTGCCAAATACCCGACGACCAAAGGCGGTATACTGGCGATTTTGCAAGAAATACAACAGGTGGATGGCTATCTTTCTTCAGAAGCTCTTGACGAGACCGCCAGACTGACCGGTGTTTCTGTCAACGAAATTTACGGCGTCGCCACCTTCTACAGCTTCTACAAATTCCATCCGCCCGGCCGCCATCTAATCCAGGTGTGCTTGGGCACAGCCTGCCATGTGCGGGGCGGCGCGAAAATTATGCGCGAATTGGAACGGCTCCTGAACATTAAAGTGGGCGAAGTCACAGCCGACGGTAAATTTGAGCTGAACCGCATCGCTTGTTTGGGGTGCTGTGCCTTGGAACCTGTAGTTGCCATTGACGGCAAATTTTATCCCCGCGTAACCGTACGCAAGCTTCCCGCTATTCTTGCGGAATATGAAGACGAACAGGAATAATGCCATGGATGTCCTTGAGAAACGCTATGCGGATGCACGGAGCGAGTGGAATCAGCTGGAAAACAGCGATGTTCCGATCCTTTTTGTTGGCGCTGCCACCTGTGGCCGAGCCGCCGGCGCAGATCGGATACTGGCGGCATTACGCGAAGAAATAGCAGCGCGTAAGAGCGACGCGAAACTGGTTGAAGTGGGTTGTTTAGGTCCTTGCTATTTGGAACCGCTGGTCTATGTGCATAAACCGGGCAGTGCGCGCATATGCTACGGCAATGTAACGGAAGAGCAAGCGCGCGCCATTGTTGATCGCCATATCTATGGAGATGATCCCTGTTCCCAATGGGCTGTCGGCATCATGGGGGATGCGGCGGGGAACGGCATTCCCCGTTTTGCCGATCATGCCGTGATGCGCGATCAGCTGCGCCGTATCTTCCATAATTGTGGAATTATCGATCCCCAAAACTTCAATCATTATCTTGCCCAAGACGGCTACCGCGGATTTCTGCAGGCCCTTGAAATTGGCGCCGACAAAACCTTGGAAGCAGTGCGCGATTCAGGACTGCGCGGGCGCGGCGGCGCAGGCTTCCCCACCTTTAAAAAATGGGAGTTTTGTCGTAACAGTGCCGGTGAAAAACGTTTTCTTATTTGTAACTGCTCAGAGGGCGATCCCGGCTCTTTTATGAACCGCACTCTGATAGAGGGGGATCCCCATGCCGTTCTGGAAGGGATGCTGATTGCCGGATATGCCATGCATGCCACTGCCGGGTATATTTACTGCGGCGTAGAATATGCAACCGTCTTGAAACGCTTACGCCTTGCTATCACCCAAATGCGCGAAGCAGGCCTGTTGGGTGAACATATTGCAGGCTCTGATTTTTCTTTTGATATTTACGTTAAACGCGGCGCAGGCGCGTATGTCTGTGGCGAGGAAACCGCCTTGATTGCAGCCATAGAAAGCCGCCGCGGTATGCCGCGTCCACGTCCGCCCTTTCCCGCCGCCAGTGGGTTGTGGGGCTATCCCACTACCATTCAAAACGTGGAAACTTTGGGCAACTTGCCCATGATTCTGCGTCATGGTGCAGCATGGTATAAAGAATGCGGCAGCGAAAATAATGCAGGTACCCGTTCTTTTTCCGTAGCAGGAAGCATAAAACGGCCCGGATTGATCGAGGTGCCCCTGGGTATATCCCTCATGGACATTATTTACAAAGTAGGCGGCGGCGCGCCTATGGGTCGTTCTGTAAAAGCGGTGCAAACAGGCGGGCCTTCCGGCGGCTGCATTCCTGCATGGCGTTTTGATCTGCCTGTGGAATATGAGGCACTCGCAGAGGCCGGCAGTATTATGGGCTCCGGCGGGATGATCGTCCTTGACGAAGAAACATGCATGGTCGATCTAGTGAAGTATTTTTTAACCTTCACACAAAATGAATCCTGTGGGAAGTGCCCGCCTTGTCGTGTAGGAACCCGCGCCATGCTCTCCATTGTCACGAAAATCGCAGAGGGCCGTGGTGAACCGGAAGATTTGCAGACCTTAGAAAGTCTGGCGCGCACCGTGAAGCATGGTTCTTTATGTGGATTGGGTCAGACTGCTGCCAATCCGGTTCTCTGTACCTTGCAATATTTTAAAGATGAATTTATTACCCACATTGTTGCGAAGCGCTGTGACGCCGGCGTGTGTACTGCCTTGACGACCACGCCCTGTATGAGCGGTTGTCCCGCCGATATTTATGTGCCGGGTTTTGTTTCATTGGCCGGGCAGCGACGTTATGATGAGGCGCGCGCCCTGCTTCGGGAGCGTAATCCCTTCGCGTCTGTTTGTGCCTATGTGTGCCATCAGCCTTGTGAAAATCGCTGTCAACGGGGAAGCATTGATGAACCAGTTTCCATCGGAGAACTTTCCCGATATTTGGTTACTACGGAAATGCAGGTGGCGCCGCCGCGCGTCATTGCCAACGACGCCAACGCAAAACGTAAGATTGCCATCATCGGCGGCGGTCCCGCAGGATTGACAGCGGCCTATTTTCTCGCGCGCTTAGGCTATAAGCCCGTGCTCTACGAAGCTTCCGATTCGCTGGGCGGTATGCTGACCCAAACCATTCCGGCCTTTCGCCTGCCCCGCGAAGTGGTCGACCAAGAAATAAAAATGATCTGCGATCTCGGCGTTACTGTAGAATTCAATCAACGCCTAGGCACAAATCTGAGTTTATCCGCGCTCCGTGAAGCCGGCGTGGAAGCGGTCCTCGTGAGCAGCGGATCATCCATTCCGAATAAACTCCAGGTGCCCGGAGAAGAGACGGAAGGCGTCGTCGACGCCGGTGCTTATCTTTCCCAATATAACCAAACAGGAACCGCGCCCGCCGGCAAAAAGGTCGTGGTCATTGGCGGTAATAATGCTGCTTTAGATGCCGCACGGACTGCCAAAGAGCTCGGTGCTGAAGAAGTCACCCTTCTCTATCGGCGTACCCGAAGGGAGATGACGGCTTATGAAAACTGTATCGATGATGCGGAACGGGAAGGCGTGACAATCACCTGCCTTGCCGGACCGATGGCGGTCAATACCGAAGCCGGGCGTGTCTCCGGTCTTCGTTGTGTGCGCATGGAATTGCATGAATACGACCTGAGCGGCAGACAAGCGCCCGCCGCGCTCGGAGATAGCCAATTCGAGATCAACGCGGATCTGGTCATTGTGGCGGTGGGGCGTCAGCCGAATGCCGAATTCTCTTGGGCCGATCCAGATTTGGAAATGGATGTGAGCGGGTTTATTCGCGTCCATCCGGAATCCCAACAGAGCAGCATTCCTTGGCTCTTCGCCTGTGGTGAAGCGGCGCAAGGGGCGCGCTCCATCATTGAGGCTATCGCTTCCGGAGAACGCGCAGCCGCCGGACTTGATCATTTCTTGACAGGAGCTTCCCACCCCTTCTGGCGCGTTCAATCGCTGGTAGATACACCCTTTGATCAAGATGCCGATTTCGTTGCGACGGCAAGGCTTGTCGTGGATCGTTCTCGTGTCGAAAAGCAAAAAGATAGTTTTGAAGAAGGTGTGGGTATTTTCACCGAAGAAAACACCATAAGTCAGGCTTTGCGTTGCCTGCGATGCGATTACTGTAAAGAGCATCAATAGTCGTTTCCCCAGACGTGTTTGAGTTTAACAGACAGGATCGGATTTACATGGAACTTACCATTAATGGACAACGGGTCACAGCGGAAGCAAAAGAAACCCTTCTCGAATGTGCGCTGAGACATGATATTCATATTCCGCACTTGTGCACCCATCCCAGTCTGCCGCCCTTTGGCGCATGTAGGATGTGCATGGTCGAAATTGAGGGGATGCGAGGTTATCCCACAGCCTGTACAACGCCTGTTGCACAGGACATGGTCGTACGTACCGACACGGAACCGCTTCGTGAATTGCGTAGAAATATCCTGGGCCTGATGATGCTCGAACATCCCAGCGCTTGCCTGTTGTGCGGGCGCAGAGATGAATGTGAAGAGTTTCGGCCTGTCGCCGAGAAGGTGGGTCGTACTACCGGCTGTCACACCTGCAACAACAAAGAGCTTTGCGATGTGCGCGCCTTGGCTGAGGATCTCGGATTTTCGGCCTTGCCCGTGCCGCCCCGGTACCATTTCCGGCCTCTGGAACGCTCCGATCCCTTTATTGATCGTGATCTCAACTTGTGTATTCTCTGCGGACGCTGTGTGCGCGTTTGTAAACATCAACATGGCAAGTCCATTATTGATTTTGTGGGGCGGAGCAGTGTAGCCCGGATCGGCGAAGCTTTTGACCGCAGCCTTCTAGATGCTGATTGCCGCTTCTGCGGATCCTGCGTAGATGTTTGCCCCACAGGAAGTTTGGCGGATCGTTATGCCAAATGGTTTGGCAAAGCCGAAACATGGGCGCAGACAAGTTGTGTCCTTTGTGATGAAAGATGTACCCTTAACATTGGCATTGTAGACGAAAAAGCCATATCTGTCCGTGCTGTCGATGAGGACAAGCCTTTGTGTGTGCTGGGACGTTTTGCAACAGCGCCGCTTATGAATCATAGCGAACGGCTCCATGTGCCGCAGATTCGTGTCGGTGAAAACCTGCGCGAAGTGAATTGGGACGCGGCTTTGGCACATGCCGCAGAAAAATTGATGCCCTACAAGGGCACTTCATTTGCGCTGGTTTGCGATGCCCAGCTGCCCGAAGAACATCGCTTCATCTTAAAGGCATTCACTGAAAAGGTCATGGATTCTCCCCACTATATCGAATTGGATGCCAACAAAAATGGCAGCGAGAAGGCTGACTTGCCTGAAGCATGTAAAGCCGTCATCGCTGTCGGAAACCTTTTAACAGACGCGCAATGTCAAAGATTGGAATTAGTACTTGTCCAAGATGCCTATACGTCTGTCATGTTAGACAAGGCTCAAGTGGTTTTTCCCGCTGCCGTCTTCACAGAAACGAATGGAAGCATCGCAGACCGCGACAAAATATACCGGCCTTTATTCCAAGTAACAACACCGCCGGGACAAGCCAAAGCAGATTGTGAAATTATCATTGCGCTTGCAAAAGAACTTGGCGCGGAACATGTTGTAGCAGATGATACCGTTGCAAAGTTGACGCAAACGGCAGCGCCCATCCTTTGCGAAAAAAGGAATACAGTTCCGCCCGCCGCCGCTGATCCTAAAAAGCGCGCTCTTTTCTTTAGAGGGCATTCCATTGACGCTCTCGTAAAGGGACTGGATTCTTTGCCCGCATCAGGACAAAGAATTCAGGAAACGACAGAAGCGGCAGTTGTTGCCCCTGTGCCGGGCACGCCGCCGGAAGCGTTTCAGATTCTTGCTAAACGAGAAATTTCACCCAATAATCACGAGATTGTGTTTTATGCGCCCGTAGTGGCGAAAAAAGCGCGGGCAGGTCAGTTCGCCATTATTATGGCTGACGCCACCTCGGAACGGGTTCCTTATACCCTCTGTGATTGGGATGCCGACGCGGGGACCATCACGCTGATTGTGCAGGAAAAAGGACAAAGCAGCCGTAAACTTGCACTCATGCAGGTCGGTGATAAAGCCGCCCATATCGTCGGCCCCCTGGGCACCCCCTTGGATATAAAAAAGTACGGTACCGTCGTGCTTTTAGGAGGATGCTACGGACTGGGAGCCCACATAGCGATTGCCAAAGCATTAAAAGACGCCGGGAACCACGTTGTGATTATGGTCGAAGCACGAAGTCACTATCTCCATTATTATGAAAATGAATTAGCACAAGTGGCAGACGAATATATCGCCTCCACCATCGACGGTTCTAATGGAGTGCGAGGTCATGCCATTGACGTGTTACTGCGCCGATTGAAGAAGGGCGCCCATGTTGATCTCGCTATCGCGGTGGGCTGTCCCTTTATGATGAAAACTGTAGCTGCTGAATTGAAAGATATTGACTGTCCCGTCCTTGCTGCGCTCAATCCAATTATGTTGGATGGCACAGGCATGTGTGGCGCATGCCGTGTTACCGTTGATGGTGAAACAAAATTCGCCTGTGTTGACGGGCCCTTTTTCTCTGCTCATCAGATAGATTGGGAAGAATTAAAAGATCGACGCAACGCCTACAGCGAAGCGGAGATTGGTTCCTTGTTATCTACAGAACCCGTTGTACGCACCCATCACGCCCATGGTCATGGATGCGGCTGCGGAAAAGCATAAGTACCCCTGTAACGGAAGATTAAATTATGGCAGACCTTCGAAATGCAGATGACGCTTTGACAAAACCAAAGCCGAAAAAAGTGCGCCCGCCCCGGCAGGCTATGCCCGAACAAGCGCCGGAAGATCGTGCGCGAAATTTCCTGGAAGTGCCCTATGGCTATACGCCGGAACTTGCCATGCTGGAGGCAAGCCGCTGCCTCAACTGCAAAAAACCAAAATGTGTGGACGGCTGTCCCGTTCATGTGGATATTCCCGGGTTCATTGTATTGGTACAAGAGGGCAAATTTGTCGAGGCGGCACAGCATCTCAAAATACAAAATGCCTTGCCCGCTATTTGCGGAAGGGTCTGTCCCCAAGAAGAGCAGTGTGAACGGCTCTGCATTTTGGGTATTAAAGGCGAACCCGTTGCTGTCGGGCGATTAGAGCGTTTTGTTGCTGATTATGAACGAGATTCCGGCACTGTTGCCATTCCCGAGTTGCCGCCCAGAAGCGGAAAAAAAGTCGCCATTATCGGGGCTGGTCCTGCGGGATTGACTGCAGCAGGTGATCTTGTGCGCATGGGGCACGAAGTGACAGTCTTTGAAGCCCTTCAAGAAACGGGCGGCGTTCTCGTCTACGGGATCCCTGAGTTCCGCTTGCCCAAAGAAATTGTAAAAGCAGAGGTACAGTTCCTTGAGGCAATGGGCGTCTCTTTTGTCATGAATTTTGTGGTAGGGCGAAATGCCTCTATCCCGGAACTTCTAGAGGAAGAGGGCTTTGATGCCGTGTTTATCGGAACAGGAGCCGGGCTGCCCGCCTTCCTGGGCATTCCCGGCGAGAATCTGGTCGGTGTATACAGCGCCAATGAATATTTGACCCGATCAAACCTCATGAAGTCCTACCTTTTCCCAAAATATGACACCCCGCCTATTCGTCGCAAACGTGTCGCTGTTGTTGGCGGCGGTAATGTGGCGATGGACTCAGCACGCACAGCGTTGCGGCTCGGCGGAGACGTCCATATTGTCTACCGGCGCGCGAGGGAGCAGATGCCCGCCCGCTTAGAAGAAATTCATCACGCCGAAGAAGAAGGCGTCAAAATGAAATTGCTCACCAATCCCAAGCGGATTTTGGGCGACGACAACCATCGAGTCATCGGCATCGAATGTATACAAATGGAACTGGGTGAACCCGACGAATCTGGACGCCGACGCCCGGTACCCGTCAAAGATTCGGAATTTGTCATTGATGTGGATACCGTTGTTATTGCCATTGGCAATAATCCTAATCCCTTAATCCCGAGATCTATGCCTGAGCTTGCCCTCTCGAAATGGGGAACCATTGTGGTCGATGAAGAGACCATGGCCACCTCCGTTAAAGGCGTATTTGCCGCAGGAGATATCGTTTCCGGAGCCGCTACCGTAATCAGCGCCATGGGACAGGCGCGGACGGCTGCCGCAGCCATTGACCGATACTTACAGGGAGATGCTATTTCTTTTGTAAATGAGTCTGCGCAAAACTAAAACTTTATATCGCTATTAAAAAAATACACAATCCGCTGGTATCAAAAGTAAAAGCTGATGAACAAGATCGAAGCCAAAACGATAGCTCATAACCTTTCCTTTAGTTTCCACAGCCGTATAAACAGTGCTGCTATGTTGTAACTTTAAAAATCGCAGTATAAATAGTTTGATAAGTAAAGAGCCTTTTTGCTTGACATAACGACCTCCGTGTGGTAGCATTAAGACGCTAAAAGAGATTGTGATCAATGTGGCGGCAAGCTAGCGTTGTCGCTGCTTGATGGGAATCAAATAAAACGAATCGATGTTAAATAGTGATAGGACATCTCTAACCTGTAAAGGGTAAAGCCCATGCGTGCTAAACAAATACTCGTCGTTACGATCTTTTCTTTGCTCTTTGTGTTGGGACCCGGGGCTTTCGCCGCGCCAAAGCCTTGTCCTATCAACAGCGCTGACGTCTATGACACAATAACAGACATTGCCTTCCTTATTTTCGATCACGACGACAATGGATACATCACCTCTGAAGAAGTGAGCGCCATTTCGCCTGAACTTGCCCAAAGCGCCGGTTCATATTTAAGCAAATGGGAAAACGGTATCAGTCGTTGGTGGTTTCATAGGATTATGGAAACCTTAAATCTCTTCAACTATGTGGATAAAAATCGGAATGGTTTGATCGAGTTCGAAGAGGTGGAAGAGTTCATTCCGGAAGATATTTTTGCCTATCTGGATATGAACGATAATAGCGTTATTGACTGTGAAGATTGGGCACGTATTACAGCGCCCTACACGAGCTCCGATGTTGAAGGAGGCTGTGGAACTCTAGATCTTTTGGCCATTATAGTAAATGGCGGCATGACATTTGTCGACCTCACGAATGACGGATATATTTCACAAACTGAAATCGCCTTACTTGCTGACGAATATGCCGATCCTATTTTACTTATCATAGATCGTGATGGCGACGACAAAATCTCCGAAGCAGAGCTCTTTTCCTTTATTGAAGCCATCCCCATCAATATCGTTAATGTCCTCGATAGGAACGGCGACGGCGCTATCCAAAAGGACGAGGTCTCTTTTGTCCCCGATTTGGTTTTCATGGCCCTCGATAAAAATCATGACAATCAATTGGATTGCGAGGATGCCCCAAAAATACCGGTAGAAGAACCGATCGAAGACGCTTGTCCTTTGCCTGAAATTGGCATTATGGAAGTCTTTGACCTAGCAGTTACTTGGCTCGATACCAATGGCGATGGCGCCCTTTCTCTTGATGAACTCCGCGCAATTTATACTGGTTTAGAAGAAGAATGGTTTAAAACGATTGACCTCAATCGTGATGGTCGATTAAGTCGAAATGAATTGAGTATTTTTGTGGCACTGGCCCCTATCCCCGGAGATTTGCTCTCGTTGATAGACAGCAATGGCGACCG
>Ga0172382_10000486_pt1 | contig 75033 bp, 69 predicted proteins | sample Leawel138RmetaG_FD_122245 | JGI IMG/M metagenome (GOLD analysis project Ga0172382, IMG submission 122245) | Leachate microbial communities from a municipal landfill in Southern Ontario, Canada - Leachate well 138R metaG | ecosystem: Engineered > Solid waste > Landfill > Unclassified | place...
ATTTTCGACCACGCTTCGTCGTCCAGCCAGTAGAGCTTCCGCATTCAAGGCTCCCTTCCAGAAGCCTTGAATCAGAACGGTAGAAAGCTCGCCACGCCTAATTGAGTACCGACCCTAGGGCGCTTCGCCGGTCCACTCCCAGTGCCAGGGCTCGAACGGGTAGTTGACGAAGCCGAACCTGTGGGCGTTCGCGGTCAACCAGGCGTAGGTCGCGGTCCGCGTCATGTAGAGGCGGTTGGGGTCGGCGCTGGAGTCGGGGCCGTAGCCCGGCGCCTGACCCACGTAGAGATCCATCGCCAGGCCCGTGCGGTGCGGCGAGCAGCGGGCGCGGACGACGCCGTTGCAGTTGCCGTCCCGCTCGCAACGGGCGTCGTCGTATTCCGGGCTGCGGTAGCCGGAGAAGATGGTGAGGTTGCGGGCGTCCTCGGCGATCCGCGGCTCCTCGGCCCGGGCCGCCTGCACCATGCGCCGGTAGGCGGCCAGCGCCCCGCGGCGCAGCTCGATGGTCTTGCCGCCGTAGCTTTCCTCAGGACGGGCGGCGGCGAGCTGGCCGGGCGAGGGCGGGGCGGGACAGCCGGCCTCGCGCATCGAGCGGACGACCGGCCGCTTCAGCTGCCACTCGGTCTTCATGCGCACGAACGCCGCCTCGTCGAGCACGCCGGTCTGCGGCAGGCCGTTGTTCGCCTGCCAGCGGGCCAGCGCGGCGGCGAAGCCGGGGCTGTCGGGCGGGCAGGCCGAGCCGATCTCTCGCGAGACCAGCCGGTAGTAGGTCCCCCAACCGCGCTCCTCGCGGCCGAACGGGCTCCAGGCGAGGTTGCGGTAGTGGACGGCGTTGGTCCTGGCCGCCTCTCCGAGGGACGCGTGGTGGCAGGCCTGGTCGGAGATGGATCCGGCGGCCTGGCCCGCGGGCGGCGGGGCCCAGGCCTGCCCCTGGGCGCGGTCCTCGGCCTTGGGCGGGGCCCGCAGGATGAAGCCCTTCCCCGAGCCTCCGTCAGAAGGCGAACAGCCGGCCAGCAGCAGCGCGATCGCCGCTGCAGCCCGGAACCGGCCTCGCCCAAGCGCCTTCATTTTCCGCGTGTCCCTACCTTCAGCTTGCGAGTGTGAAACGATGAAATTCGACCGGCGCTCCCTGGCCCTCGCCGCGGCGACGGTCGCCCTGGCGGCCTGTTCCGACATGGTGATCAAGGCCGACCGGACCAAGGACGATCCGGGCGCGCCGGCCTCGGGCGACGCCGCCCAGGACGCGGCCGTCCAGGCCCAGGCCTCCGCCAACCCGCTGGCCGAGGGGATCGACCGGGCGGCCTTCTCCACCGCGATGCCGGACGCCGAGCCCGGCCGCCAGATGATGATCCGCGCCCAGGTGCTGCTGGACCGCGCCCGCTTCTCGCCGGGCGTCATCGACGGCGCCTACGGCGAGAACGTGCGACAGGCGATCGCCGCCTTCGAGGCCGCCAACGGCATGCCGGTGGACGGCCAGCTCGACGCGGCGGTGTTCGAAAAGCTGACCGCCATCGACGCCAGCCCGATCATGCAGGACTACGTGATCACCGAGGCCGACGTGAAGGGTCCGTTCGCGCCGAAGATCCCCGACGACTACGAGGACATGGCCGAGCTGGAGCGGCTGTCCTACACCAGCCCGGCCGAGATGCTGGCCGAGCGGTTCCACATGGACGAGGACCTGCTGCGCGCCCTCAACCCCGACGCCGATTTCACCAAGGCCGGGACGCCGCTGCTGGTGGTCCGTCCCGGGGACGACAAGCTCGCGACCCAGGTGGCGCGGATCGAGGTGGACAAGGCCGAGCGCGAGGCTCGGGCCTTCGACGCGGCGGGCCGGCTGCTGGCGGTCTACCCGGCCACCGTCGGCTCCAGCGACATGCCCGCGCCCAGCGGGCGGCTGAAGGTGGCCGCCATCGCGCCCGACCCCACCTGGACCTACGACCCGGCCAAGCTCAACTTCGGCAAGGCCGGCAAGAAGCTGACCATCGCCGCCGGGCCGAACAACCCGGTCGGCAGCATCTGGATCGACCTGACCAAGGACACCTACGGCATCCACGGTACGCCCGAGCCGGAGAAGGTCGGCAAGGCCGACAGCCAAGGCTGCGTGCGGCTGACCAACTGGGACGCCGAGGAGCTCGGCTCGGCGGTGAGCCAGGGGACCGAGGTGGTGTTCGTCGGAACCGAGGGGACCAGCGGGCGGGCGCCCGCCTAGCTGCGCCACCTCAGGGTGGCGGGCTGCACCGGGTTCTCGAACGGGCGGCCCTCGCGGCGCGAGGCGGCCCACTCGCGCTTGAGCTGCTGGTACCACTTGGCCTGAGTGTCGGCGTCGTCGATCCACAGCAGCGAGGGATCGTACTTCAGCCCCTCGTTCTGCAGGTTCACCATGTCCCCGTCCTGCCGCAGGAAGGCCCGCGCGCCGGCGGCGATGAAGGGCCTGAGGAACCAGAAGGCCGGGTGGTCGGACCAGATGATCTGGGTGATCCGGGTCCGCTTCTCGTTGATCGGCGTCAGGCAGGTCAGCGACAGCACCTGGCGGGCGCCCACCGTCACGTGCTCCCAGCGCAGGCCGGGCAGGCGGAAGGTGATCTCGGTCAGCGGCTCGCCGCCGAGGATGGCGTAGGCGCGGGAGTTCTTGGACGGCTCGTGTCGCACCATGCAGAAGCCCGCCTCGCGCGGCTCGAACTTCTTGGACTTTTCGTGCTGGCTCTTGGCCGAGCGCCACCACCACTGCTGATGCACGTAGGGGCCGTGCGCCGGGTCCATCAGGCCGACGACCGCGTGGTCGATGTGGGCCTCGAAGTCCATCCGGTCGACCAGCTTGGGCCCGCCGCCGACCACGCCGGGGAAGGCGGGCGGGGCGATGTCCGGCTCGCCGGAGAAACGCGGGTCGGCGCTGATCCAGACGAACACCAGCCCCTGGCTCTCGCGCACAGGATAGCGGCGCACGCGAATCTTGGAGACGTCCATCGCCTGGTCGCCGACCAGCGAGGGGATCGCCGTGCAGGCTCCGTCGGTGCCGAACCGCCAGCCGTGGTAGGGGCAGGAGACGACCTCGCGGCCGTCGTCCTCGCGCGTCAGCTGGCCGGCCGAGAGCGGCGCAGCCCGGTGCGGGCAGATGTCCTTGATGGCGTAGGCCTCACCGGCCTGGGTTCGGCCGAGCAGGATCGGCTCGCCGAGGATCTCGTAGCGCTGCAGCTTGCCGGGCTTCAGGTCGCCGGACAGGGCCGCGAAATGCCAGATGTCCGTCAGATACCCCTCGCCGAAGCGGGTCTGCGGCGTGCGGGTCGGACGGGAGTCACCTTCGGGCATGGCCGGGTTTTAGCGGGCTTCGCCGCCCGCCGCACCCCCTCGCCGATGGGCGGAAAGGGGCGGGGCGACCCGCCGGGAGCTTCCCGGCCGGTCGCCCCCGGTCCTCAGCTCAGGACGACGATCGCCACGCGGCGGTTCTGCGACCGCCCTTCCGGCGTGTCGTTCGGCGCCACCGGCGCCTCCTCGCCGTAGGAGATGGTCGACATGCGGTTCAGGGCCACGCCCTGCTTGGCCAGGAAGCGGCGCACCGCCTCGGCGCGAGCTTCGCCGAGCTTGTCGTTGTAGGCCGAATCGCCGGTCGCGTCGGTGTGGCCCTGGATCTCCAGGTAGACGTTGCGGTTCTCTTCCCGCAGACGCTGGGCCAGCTCGGCGAGCCGCGCCTCGGCCTCGGGCGACAGGCTGGCGTGGTCGACCGGGAACTTCACCGAATCGTCCGACAGCACGACCTCGTAGAGGAACTTGCCCTCGGCCAGCTTGTGGGCCGCGTTGGCCCGCGCCAGCGCCTCGCCCGCCGTTCCTTCGACGACAGTCACCCGCTCGTCGACCACGGCGATGTTCTCGCGCACGAACTTGTGGCTAGCACACCCCGTCGTCGCGATGGCCGCAGCCAGCACCGCGGTGGTGATCGCCCCCGCCCTCAGTTTCGCTTGAATCACAGTCGATATCCCTCTGTCGACGCGCCTCTCCTGGGCGCCAGCGTGGCCGTCAGGTGCTTCAACTGGCGTGGCGGCGTAATGACGCACTCATGGCGCAATCATGGCAACGCTACACGCAGCTGGGGGGATCGTCTGCCCCACTTCGGTCATTCCGGCCCGTCATGGTTAAGCCCGTCGCGCCTCCCGGAACGGGTAGGCGGGGCCGGGGACGGTGCGAACTTCCGTCCGGTCGACGGGTTGTGGCCGGAAGGCCACCTTCCGGCGAGGAGATTCGAAGCGTGATTCCGGGGTGGCGGCAGTGAGCTTCGACGTGGCGATGAGCGCGGACCGGCGCGGCGGGGCGGCCCGCCGCCGGCGCCGGCTGCTGGCCCTGCCGATCAGCCTCGCCGCCCACGCGGCCGTGGGGCTGGCCATCTACCAGGCCCGTCCCGAGCCGCTCGCGATGTACGAGGAGCAGGCGCTGGCGCTCAGCCTCGTGGAGCCGCGGCTGATCGTTCCGCCACCGCCCCCGCCACAGCCCGAGCCGGAGCCTGCGCCCGACGCCGCCGAGCCGGCGGACCCGGCGCCGCCCTCGGCCGACGCGCCCGTTCCCACGCCCTCGCCCGACAAGCCCAAGCCGCTCCGCAAGGCGAGGCTCGCCAAGGTCGTCCCGCCCGACGTCGCTCCGCTGTTCGCCGGCAAGGCGCAGACCGATGCGGTAGGCGTGGCCGACACCATCCGTCCCGGAAACGGCCTCAGCGACGGCGAGATCGCCGGCGCCCGCACCGCCGGGTCCGGCGGCTCGGGGGGCGGCTGCGACATGGTCGAACTGCTGCAGAAGGCGCTGCGCAGGGACGCCGAGGTGCAGGCCGCCATCGCCCGCGAGCACGCGGCCCTGGCCGGAAAGGCGATCAACCTTTGGGCCGGCGACTGGGTCCGGAGCTCGGGTCAGGAGGGCAAGGGCCTGGCGGGGGTGCGTCAGGCGATCATCATGGAGGTCGGCTTCGCTCCCGCCGCCTGCCGCAACGAGACGGTCCATGGCCGGGTGCTGATTTCCATGTCGGACCGGCCGGGGGCGCCGCGCATCGTGCTGGGCTCGGACGCCTGGCGCTGGAACCACCTCCTGCACGCCGAGGGCGCGGTGCGCAGCGCCCGCTACGGCGGCTAGCCGCGCTTCGGACCGACGAAGCCGACCGTCGCCCCCTGCGGGTCGGTGACGATGATGATGTAGTCGCCGCCGGGGATCTCGGAGGGGCCGTACTGAATCTGCCCGCCGTTGGCCGTCACCGCCTGCGCTGCGCGGTCGATGTCGTCGACGCCGAAATAGTACAGCCAGTTGGGCGGGGGGCTGTCCGGCGGCTGGGGCGAGATCGCCCCGATCATCCGTTCGCCGATGTTGATGAACTGGTAGTCGCCCAGGTCCGGCATCGGCATCGTATCGCCCTTCAGCCAGCCGAATCCGGCCGTGTAGAAGGCGAGCGCCCCGGCCGGGTCGCTGGTGTTCAGCTCGTTCCACTGGCAGTGGCCCACCCCGTCGGACTTGAACGAGGTGCTGGTCCCCTCCGAGGCGCCGCGCATGATGTAGAAGGGCGCGCCCTGTGGGTCGGCCAGCATGGCGAAGCGGCCGACGCCGGGGATGTCGGTGGGCGGCACGTGCTGGACCGCGCCGGCCGCGACCAGCTCGCGCGCCTTGGCGTCGACGTCGTCCACGCCGATGTAGCCGAACCAGGACGGCGGCGCCGAGGCCTGCTCGGGCGGCGTGCGCATCAGGCCCGCCACCTCGGTCTCGGGCGTCGAGAACAGGCGGTATTCGGCGCCGGGCTCGAACTCCCGCACCGTCCAGCCGACGACGGCGCCGTAGAAGCCGGCGGCCGCATCCGGATCGCCGGTCATCAGCTCGTACCAGATGAACTCGCCTGGGGTGTTGGTCATCGGACGTCCTCCTCCGCCGAAGGACGGCCAGCATGCGCCCGATCCGACAGAGCGCGAGCGGAAATTCCTAGTCGCGGCTCCGCTTGCGGTCCGGCGAGGGCCGGCGGGCCGGCCCGCGCGGCGGTCGGCGCTCGCTGGGGGAGGGCGGTTCGGTCGGCGTGATCCGCAGCTCCCCGGCGTCGGCGGCGGCCGCGGCCGCCTCGCGGAAGCGCGCCTCGGCCTCGCGGGCGATCTCGAAGCGGGTCTCGCGGTCGAAGATGCGGATCTGGCCGATCTCCGGTTTGGTCACGTGGCCCAGGCGGCAGATCAGAGGGACCAGCCACTTGGGGTCGGCGTTCTTGCTGCGGCCGATCGGCAGCCGGAACCAGGCCGCCTCGTCGGGCGCGAGCCGCGGCGGCCGGGCGGGCGCGGGCCCGCGCGGCTCGGCAGGGCCGTCGCGGCCCTGGTCGTAGACCTCCTCCGGCTCGGGCAGGCGGGCGCGGTAGAGCCGCACCAGGGCGGCCGCCACCTGCTCGGGGCTGCGGCCTTCGAGAATCTTTCCGGCCAGCTCCATGTCCTCCGGGGAAGACGGGGCGTTCAGCACCGGGTCTTCCAGCAGCCGCGCCTCGTCCTTGGCGCGGATCGCCTCGGGCGAGGGCGGGCCAGACCACAGGGCGTCGACGCCCGACGAATCCAGCAGCCGTTCGGCCTGGCGGCGCTTGGTGTAGGGCACGATCAGCACCGACACGCCCTTGCGCCCGGCCCGGCCGGTGCGGCCGCTGCGGTGGAGCAGGGCGGCCTTGTTGGCCGGCAGCTCGGCGTGGATCACCAGTCCCAGGTCCGGCAGGTCGAGGCCGCGGGCGGCGACGTCGGTGGCCACGCAGGCGCGGGCGTGCCCGTCGCGCAGCGCCTGCAGGGCGTCGGCCCGCTCCTTCTGCGACAGCTCGCCGGACAGCTGCACGGCCGAGAAGCCGCGCTCGCGCAGCGCGCCCCAGAGGTGTCGCACCTTCTCCCGCGTGGCGCAGAAGATCAGCGCGCCGGGCGCCTCGAAGTAGCGCAGCAGGTTGACCACCGCATTCTCCACCTCGTTCGGCGCGACGCGCACGGCCCGGTACTCGATGTCTCCGTGCGGCTCGTCCCGGCGGGTGGTGTCGATCCGCACCGCATCGCGCTGGTAGCGCCTCGCCAGCGCGGCGATCTCCCTGGCGATGGTGGCGGAGAACAGGAGGGTGCGCCGCTCCGCCGGCGCGCTGTCGAGGATCTCCTCCAGGTCCTCGCGGAAGCCCAGGTCCAGCATCTCGTCGGCCTCGTCGAGCACCACGACCTTCAGGGCCGACAGGTCGAGCGAGCCGCGCTCGAGATGGTCGCGCAGGCGGCCCGGCGTGCCGACCACGATGTGGGCGCCGGCGGCCAGCGCCCGCTGTTCGCGCCGCGCGTCCATGCCGCCGACGCAGGTCGCCACCACAGCCCCGGCCTCGGCGTAGAGCCAGGTGAGTTCGCGGCTGACCTGCAGGGCGAGCTCGCGGGTGGGGGCGATCACCAGGGCCAGCGGGGCCGCCGCACGCTCGAACCGCTCGGCCTCACCCAGCAGCGGCCAGGCGGCGGCCATGCCGAAGGCGACGGTCTTGCCCGAGCCGGTCTGGGCCGAGACCAGCAGGTCGCGGTCCTGCGGCGCCTCCAACACGGCCTGCTGCACGGGCGTGGGCGCGCCGTAGCCCTGCGCCGTCAGGGCGCGGGCGAGGGCCGGGTGGGTGGAGGCGAAGGGCATGGCGGATCTCGTCGAGGGCGGGGGCGCGGCGTGGCGCCTCCCGCGGGATAACGCAAATCTTTCCTTCCGGGCCGCCAGGGTGCAGCTTTCGCCGACCGCAGCATCCGAGGCCTCGCCGATGACCTTCCGCGCCGTTTTCGTAGCCTTCTCCCTCTCGATCGCCGCCCTCGCCGCAGCGCGGGCGGCCGCGGCGGCCGAGCCCGACATCGCCCTCTACGCGATGGACTGCGGGCGGATGGAGCTGGCCGACGCCGACGCCTTCGCCGACGACGGGGCCTACAAGGGCGTGGCGAAGAAGCTGGTGGTGCCCTGCTACCTGATCCGCCACCCCAAGGGGGACCTGATCTGGGACACCGGCCTGACCGAGGCGATGGCCGACGCGGCCGCCAAGCCGCCCGGCATGAGCATGGACCGCAAGCTGTCCGACCAACTGAAGGAGCTGGGACTCTCTCCAGCCGACATCGAATACCTGGCGGTGAGCCACAGCCATTTCGACCACATCGGCAACGGCGGCCTGTTCGCCGCCTCCACCTGGATCGTCGACGCCGACGAGCGCGCCTACGCCTTCCGGCCCCAGGCCCGGGCCGACAAGATCGAGTTCGGGGCCTATGCCGCGCTGGAGAACGCCAAGACGGTCGAGATCAAGGAGGACGCGCCCTACGACGTGTTCGGCGACGGCTCGGTGCAGATCGTGCCTGCGCCCGGCCACACCCCCGGCCACAGCGTCCTGCTGGTGAAGCTCGCCCAAGCCGGCCCCGTGCTGCTGACCGGCGACCTCTGGCACATCGCCGAGAGCCGCGAGGCCAAGCGGGTGCCCCGCTTCAACGTCGACCGGGCCAAGACCATTGCGAGCTACGAGGCGGTGGAAAAGCTCGCCGCCGAGATCGGCGCGCGTGTCGTCCGCCAGCACGTCCCCGAGGACTTCGACGCCTTCCCCAAGTTTCCGCAGCCGCTGCGGTAGGGGATAAGCGTACGTATCACGCGCGGAGGATGGACATGGCGTAGGGGCCGAGGGCGAGGTTCGGGCCGCGCGCGTCCACTTCACCGGAGTGGAGCAGGGGCTCGCCGGTCAACTGAACTTCAGCGGCCTGAGACCCGAGGTTGAAGACGCAGGCGACCGCCTCGCCGGCCTCGCGGCGGGTGAAGGCCAGCAACGGGTCGGGCATGTCCAGGAATTCGATCTCGCCGAGCCGAAGGGCGGGCGTCGCCTTGCGCAGGGCGATGATCCGGCGCGCGAAGGCGAGGGTCGAGTTCGGGTCGGCCTCCTGCGCCTCGACCGCGAGGTCCCGGTGCGTCTCGGCGAGCGGCAGCCAAGGCGCGCCGGTGGTGAAGCCGAGGTTGGGCGCATCGGAGCGCCAGGGCATCGGCGTGCGGCAGCCGTCGCGCCCGCCGTCGTAGGGCCAGTAGAGGTCGCCAACCGGATCGCGCAGCTGGGCGCGCGAGAGCCTGGCCTGCGGCAGGCCCAGCTCCTCGCCCTGATAGACCAGCGTCGTGCCCTTCAGCGTCAGCAGCAGGCCGAACAGCAGGCGCGCGAGCTGGGGCGAGGCCGCCTCGCCGCCGAAGCGGCTGACGGTGCGCGGGACGTCGTGGTTCGAGAAGCTGATGGTCGGCCAGTGTTCGGGATGGGCGGCCAGCGTCGCATAGTGATCTCGAACGAACTGCGGCCCGAGCCTGCGGGCCAGAAGCAGCACGAAGGTGTAGGCCGAGTGCAGCCCTTCGGCGGGCGAGCAGTAGGCGCCGCAGCGGGCCTCCTCCTCGGAGAACTCGCCGAACACGAACCTGTCGCCGTGCGCCTCCACCCGCCGGCGGATGGCGGCCAGCAGCGGGATGTTCTCCGGCAGGTTGGAATCGAACAGGTGGCGCTGCAGGTCCGAGGCGTGGCGCCAGTGCGCCGCCGTGCGCTCGTCTGGCGGCACGGGCGGGTTGTCGCGCAGGCCGGCGTCGTGGAGGAAGGCGTTGGCCACGTCGAGCCTGAAGCCGTCGACGCCGCGCGCCAGCCAGTGGTCGAGGACGCTCAGGGCCGCCTCGCGGGCCCCCGGGTCGCGCCAGTTCAGCTTCGGCTGCTGGCGCAGGAACTTGTGGTGGTAGTGCTTGCGACGCTTGGGCTGGTAGGACCAGGCCGGTCCGCCGAACACGCTCAGCCAATTGTTCGGCGCGGTCCCATCCGGCTTGGCGTCGGCCCAGACGTACCAGTCGGCCTTGGGGCCGCTGTTCCCGCCGGTCAGGCTCTCGACGAACCAGGGATGCTCGTCCGAGGTGTGGGCCAGCACCTCGTCCAGCAGCACCTTCAGGCCGCGGGCGTGGGCCGCCTCAAGCAGCGCCTCGAAGTCGGCGAGGGTCCCGTAGTCGGGATGCACGCCCTCGTAATCGGCGACGTCGTAGCCCCAGTCCCGGTCGGGAGAGGGATGGATCGGCGAGAGCCAGATCCCGTCGACGCCGAGCGAGGCGATGTAGTCCAGCTTGGCCGCGACGCCGGCCAGGTCGCCCTGGCCGTCGCCGTCGGCGTCGAAGAAGCTGCGAACGTAGACGTGGTAGAGGACCGCCCCCCGCCACCAGGGCGTCATACCTCGAGGGCGCTGTGGATGATCTTCGAGACGATGCCGTACTCGACGGCCTGCTCGGCGTTCATCCAGAAGTTCCGCTCGGTGTCCTTGACGACCTTTTCGTAAGGCTGCCCGGTCTCGCGCGCGATCATCCGGTTCACCCGCTCGCGCATCTTCACGATCTCCTCGGCCTCGATCTCGATGTCCGAGGCCTGGCCGCGCACGCCGCCCATCGGCTGGTGCAGCAGGAAGCGGGTGTTCGGCAGGCAGAAGCGGTTTTCCTTGGTCGCGCCCAGGAAGATGTGGGCCCCCGCGCTGGCCACCCAGCCGGTGCCGATCACCTTCACGGTCGGGCCGCAGAAGCGGATCATGTCGTGGATGGTGTCGCCGCTCTCCACGTGGCCGCCCGGCGAGTTCACGAACACCTTGATGTCCGCGTCGCTCTCCGAGGCCAGCGCCAGCAACTGGGCGGACACCCGCTCGGCCAGCCGCATGTCGATCTCACCGAAGACGAGCACCGTGCGGCCCTTGAACAGGGCGTTCTGGACCGGGCCGGCGGTCATCGGCATGTCGGGCAGCCGCGACTTTTCCTGGTCTTCGTCCTCGTCGTCGTCCATGCGGATATACATTCAGAACCTCCGTTCAGTGGGCGCGAACCTGTCCCGCCGCGCGCCTCGCCGCAAGGGGGGAAGCTGAGGAAAGCCGCAGTCGGCGTGTGGTTGCAGCGTCCAAACCCCCTCTGAAGGCGCGCCCGATGCCTGCGCCTGCGCCCCTGCTGGAGACCCTACAGGCTCTGCCGCTGGCGCTTGACCTTCCGGAAGCGGGCGCCGCAAATGGCGGGCTTCAAACACACGTTTAAGGGAAGACGCCATGACCACCGATGCGATCGCCGAGGCCGGCGCCCAGACCAGGGCGCAGAACCTGTTCGACCTCACCGGCAAGGTGGCGATCATCACCGGCTCTTCCCGTGGCATCGGGCGGGCGATCGCCGAGCGGATGGCCCAGCACGGCGCCAAGGTGGTGATCTCCTCGCGCAAGGCCGGCCCCTGTGAGGAGGCGGCCGCCGAGATCAACGCGCGTCACCCCGGCCACGCCATCGCGGTTCCGGCCAACATCTCCTCCAAGGACGACCTGCAGCGGCTGGTGGACGAGACCCGCAAGGCCTTCGGCAAGGTCGACATCGTGGTCTGCAACGCCGCGACCAACCCGTTCTTCGGGCCGATGTCGAAGATCAGCGACGACGCCTTCCGCAAGATCCTCGACAACAACATCATCGCCAACCACTGGCTGATCCAGATGGTCGCCCCCGAGATGATCGAGCGCCGCGACGGGGCGGTGATCATCATCTCCTCGATCGGCGGCCTGCGCGGCTCCACCGGCATCGGCGCCTACAACATCTCCAAGGCCGCCGATTTCCAGCTGGCCCGCAACCTCGCGGTCGAGCTCGGCCCCAACAACATCCGGGTCAACTGCATCGCCCCGGGCCTGGTGAAGACCGACTTCGCCCGGGCCCTGTGGGACACCCCGGAAGCCGAGAAGCGCTCCAGCGCCGGCAACCCGCTGCGGCGTCTCGGCGAGCCCGACGACATCGCCGGCGCGGCGGTCTTCCTCGCCTCCCCGGCCGCCTCCTGGATGACCGGCCAGGCCATCGTCGTCGACGGCGGATCCACCTGCTGAGGTAGCGGCCGGCGCCTTCCCTCCCCTTCACGGAGAGGGCAGGCGCCCTCCCGATGACTGGTTGGCGCAGTCCTACCTGTCTCACCTATTCCTGCCGCTCGCCTCACCAGAACAGCTGATACGCCGCGAAGGCGGAGGCGCCGGCGCTGATGGTGAAGGCGACGAGGACGAGGAGGCCGTCGCGGGCCAGGAGGCCGAGGCCGAAGGTGGCGATTGCGGCCGAGGGGATGAAGGCGACGAAGGGCAGGAACTCCAGCGGCGGCACCGCCATCGCCAGGAGCACGCAGACCAGGGCCACAACGCGGTCGGCGACGGCGCCGGTCAGCACCTCGAGCCTGGGCCGCACCATCCGGTCGACGACACGTGCGGGCTTCTCGACCAGCCGCACCGTCTGACGCAGGCGTTCGGCCTTCACCGAGCGCCGCAGCACGAAGCCCGGCAGCCACAGGCTGGAGCGGCCGATCAGCAGCTGGCCTGCGACCAGGAAGACGATCAGGGCGATCAGCGAGGGCGCGCCGGGCGCGGCCGACACCGGCGTCATGCCGAGGAGGCCGGTGACGAACAGCAGCGGGCCGAACGAGCGGTGGCCGATGGTGTCCATCACCTGCTGGACGGTGACCCGCGGCCCGTTGCCCTCCACAGCCGCCGCCAGCTCGGCCAGGAGGGCCTCCAGATCGCGCGGCTGTCCGGCCTCGACCATGCGTGCGGCTCCTCCTCGAGCAGACGACGCCCCCGTTAACGCCCGAGCCCCCGGGTTCGACGCGGCGCCCCTTGCGGCGTAGCCTCTCGGCCGGCCCGTTCGGGTTGGGAGGATGCCGCCGGTGAGCCGCAGCTACGAGACCCTTGTGTTCGACACGCCTCGGCCGCACGTGGCGCGGATCACGCTGAACCGGCCGGCTCAGATGAACGCCTACACCTTTGCGATGACCCAGGAGCTACTGGCCGCCATCGCCGCCTACCGCGACGACGACGACCTGCGGGCGCTGGTGATCACCGGCGCGGGCGAGCGGGCCTTCTGCACCGGCGGCGACATCTCGGGCGCGGACCCGGACCACGCCCGCAAGGTCGGGGCCTCGCCCATGGGCCACGGGCGCGAGATGCGCGACGGCATGCAGGCGGTGGTGCTGGCGCTGCGCCGGCTGGACAAGCCGAGCGTGGCGATGATCCGCGGCTTCGCGGTCGCCGGGGGCCTCGCGCTGGCGCTGGCCTGCGACCTGCGCATCGCCGCCGTCTCGGCGAGGCTGGGCGACACCAGCAACAAGGTCGGCCTGCTGCCCGACGAGGGCGGCGCCTGGCTGTTCCCTCGGGCCATGGGTCTCGACCGGGCGCTGAAGATGACCCTGCTGCACGAGATCTACCCGGCCGGCGTCGCCCGCGACCTCGGCCTCGTCACCGAAGTGGTCGAGGACGCCGCCCTGGAGCCCCACACCCTGGACCTGTGCGAACAACTGGCGGCCAAGGCCCCGCTGGCCGTCCGGCTGACCAAGATGATGATGGCCAAGGCGATGGAGAGCTCGCTGGAGGCCTCGCTGGCGGACGCCCAGATGGCGGTGATGATCGCCAACCCCAGCCGCGACGTGCGCGAGGGCGTCGAGGCCTTCCGCCAGAAGCGGCCGCCGAAGTTCGAGGGCCGCTGAGCCTCAGACCCGCACGGTGAACTCCAGTCCGCCGGCGAACGGCAGGGTCTGGGTGCGCAGGCGGTTCGCCGGGTCGTTCAGATAGGCGAAGTAGTCGGCGTAGGCCTCGGCGAACTGGGTCGTATTGTCGGCGATCACCACCGCGCCGGGGCGCAGATGCGGGCCGATCAGCTCGATGGCGGGCCGGGCCATCTCGGTCCAGATGTCCATCAGCACGAAGTCGACGGGGCCCTGGAAGTCCTTCAGCGTCTCGCGCAGGTCGCCCTCGCGCAGTTCGATGAGATCGACCAGCCCGGCCTCGGCCCAGTGGCCCCTGGCGGCCGCGCATTTGGCCGGCTCGTATTCGGTGGCGATCACCCTGCCGGCCCCGCCCTCGGCCAGGACCACCTCGCGCACCGGATCGGCCAGGTGGAGGGTCGAGACGCCGTAGGAGCTGCCCACCTCCACCACCGTGCGGGCCCGCAGCGCCCGGCAGACCTGGGCGCAGAAGGCGGCCTTGTCGGGTTCCAGAGCCACCATCTTGTCGGCCATGAAGCGGTGGGCGTCTTCGTCCAGCGCCCTCCAGTCGAGGTCGCCGGCCCGGGCGCGGCGGCCGAAATAGGCGCCCAGCTCGGGGTCCTGCGCCGCGCTCTGCGCGTGCAGCCGCTCCAGCACGGCGCGCACCTTGGGATCGGCGGGCAGCAGGCTCACGGCCGCACCTGCGCGTCGTACTGCATGGCGCCCGCCACGTTGCCCTCGGTGTCCTCGAACCAGACCAGCTCGCCGACGCCTTCGATGCGGAACGGCCGGGTCAGCAGTCGGCCGCCGTTGGCCTCGATGGAGGTGATCGTGGCGCCCAGGTCCTCGACCCCGAAGGTGAGCTCGAGCGTCTGGCGCCGGCCGTCGATCTCGCGGCGCTCCTGCAGCGCCCCGGCCACTCCGGCGCCGCGCGCCCGATAGAAGTCGGGCGGACCCCAGGGCTCCCAGGTCCAGCCCATCACCGCCTCGTAGAAGCGCCGGGCCCGGCCGACGTCGTCGGCGTTGATCGCGAAATGGTGCAGGGGCGCGGGCATGACGGTCTCCTCCCTATCGACCTCTGGACCGCAGACTAGCGGGTGGCGAAACGACGTTCTCCCGCTATCCTGCCGAGGAATGTCGCAGACGCGCCAAACCGATGGGTTTTCGGTCCGCAGCCTGGCGGTGACCTACCGCGACGGCGAGACCATCGAACGCCACAGCCATTCGTGGGGCCAGCTGATCTACGCCGCCTCGGGGACGATGCGGGTCGCCACCGACGAGGCGGCCTGGCTGGTGCCGCCGACCCGGGCGATCTGGGTGCCGCCCCGCGTCGCGCACGAAATCCACATGCGCGGCCAGACGGCGATGCGGACGCTCTACATCGCGCCTGAGCGGGCCTCGGCGCTGCCGCCGGCGTGCCGCGCCCTGGAGGTCTCGCCGCTGCTGCGCGAGCTCGTGCTGCACATCGTCGGCGGCATGCTGAGCGCCGACGCTCCGGAGGACGAGCGGCTGTGCGGGGTGCTGATCGACCTTCTGGCTCGCAGCGAGGCGACGCCGCTCGGTCTGCCGCTGCCGAAGGACCCGCGCGCCCGCCGGCTGGCCGAGGCGTTTCTGGCCGATCCGGGGAACGCGGCGCCGCTTGCGGCGCTGGCCCGCGAGGCCGCCGCCGGCCTGCGCACCCTGCAGCGGCGGTTCGCGGCGGAGACCGGGCTGACGCTCGAGGCATGGCGCACCCGCGCGCGCCTGCAGCACGGCCTCGTCCAGCTGGCCGACGGCGCCTCGGTCACCGCCGCCGCGCTGGAGGCCGGCTACGCCAGCCCCAGCGCCTTCATCGCCGCCTTCAAGGCCGCCTTCGGGGTGACGCCCGCGAAGTACCGCGCGGGGCGCTAGCGGCGCACAAGGTCGCGCGCCTTGGCCAGCCGCCGCACGCCCTCGTCCAGGGTCTCGTCGGACTTGGAGAAGCAGAGCCGCAGGATGGTCGTCACCGGCGCCTCCTCGAAGAGGGCCGAAACGGGGATCGAGGCGACGCCCGCCTCCTGCACCGCGCGCAGAGCGAACTCGCGGTCCGGCAGGTCGACGCCGGAGGCCGGCAGATCGACGTTGAGGAAGTAGGTGCCCTGCGAGGGCAGGGGGGCGAAGCCCTCGCACCGCAGCCCTTCGGCCAGCCGGTCGCGAGAGGCGGCGAGCCGGCCGGGCATTTCGGCGAACCAGGCCTCGCCGGTCTCCAGCCCGAAGGCGACGGCCGTCTGCAGGTTGGGCGGGGTGGTGAAGGTCAGGAACTGGTGGGTGCGGGCGAGTGCGGCGGTCAGCTGCGGCGCTGCTGCCAGGAATCCGACCTTCCAGCCCGTCAGGCCGAACATCTTGCCGGCAGAGCCGATCTTCACGCAGCGCTCGCGCATCCCGGGGAAGGCGATCAGCGGCCGGTGGCGGGCAGGGGCGAACACCACCTGCTCCCAGACCTCGTCGCAGACCGCCACCGCATCGTGCCGCACGCAGAACTCGGCCAGCAGCGCCAGGTCCTCCTCGGGCAGCACCACGCCGGCCGGGTTCAGCGGGTTGTTCAGCACCACCATCCGGGTGCGGGGCGTGAACGCCGCCTCCAGCATCGCCCGGTCGAACCGCCAGTGCGGCGGCGACAGGCGGACCAGCCGAGGGATCCCGCCCGCCCGGCGGATCAGCGGGACGTAGGCGTCGTAGAGCGGCTGGAAGACCACCACCTCGTCGCCCGGCTCGATGAGGCCCAGGAAGGCGGCGGCCAGCGCCTCGGTGGCGCCCGAGGTCACCGTCACCTCGCGCTCCCAGTCGAGGTCGAGCCCCTGGGTGCGGGCGTAGTGGTCGGCGACCGCCCGGCGCAGCTCCGGCAGCCCGGTCATCGGAGGGTACTGGTTGTAGCCGTGCAGCACCGCCTCGGCGGCCTTGGCCCGCACGGACTCGGGTCCTGGATCGTCCGGAAAACCCTGGCCCAGGTTGATCGCCCCGTGCCGCCGCGCCAGCCCGCTCATCTCCTCGAAGATGGTGGTCGGCAGGCTGGCGAAGATCGGATTGGCCATGGTCAGGCTTTGCCCTCCCCCGGCCGGTCGCGCAACGCCTTCCTCCCCTTCGGGGGAGCGGCGCCCGGGCGCTACGCCTGTTCCTTCTGCCGCTTCTTGCGGAAGCTGGGATTCAGGACCTGCTTGCGCAGGCGGATCGACTTGGGGGTCACCTCGACCAGCTCGTCGTCCTCGATGTAGGCGATCGCCTGTTCGAGGGTCATGCGGCGAGGCGGGGTGAGGCGGACGGCCTCGTCCTTGCCGGCGGCGCGGACGTTGGTCAGCTGCTTGCCCTTCAGCGGGTTCACGTCCAGGTCGTCGGAGCGGGAATTCTCGCCGATGATCATGCCCTGGTAGCACTTCTCGCCGCCGCCCACGAACATCACGCCGCGGTCTTCCAGGTTCCACAGGGCGTAGGCCACCGTCTCGCCGTCGGAGTTGGACACCAGCACGCCGTTGCGGCGGCCCTCGATGGCGCCCTTGTAGGGCTCGTAGTGCGAGAAGACGCGGTTCAGCACGCCCGAGCCGCGGGTGTCGGTCAGAAACTCGCCCTGGTAGCCGATCAGCGCGCGCGAGGGGGCCTGCAGGGTGATGCGGGTCTTGCCGGCGCCCGAGGGGCTCATGTCCTTCAGCTCGGCACGGCGGGCCGACAGTTTCTCGATGACGACGCCGGTGAACTCCTCGTCGACGTCGATGACCACGTCCTCGATCGGCTCCAGCTTCTCGCCGGTCTCCGGGTCGGTCTGGAACACCACCCGCGGGCGGCTGATCGACAGCTCGAAGCCCTCGCGGCGCATGGTCTCGATCAGCACGCCCAGCTGCAGTTCGCCGCGTCCGGCGACCTCGTAGGCGTCCTTCTCGCTGGTCTCGGTGACGCGGATGGCGACGTTGGCCTCGGCCTCCTTCAGCAGCCGGTCGCGGATCACCCGGCTCTGCACCTTGTCGCCCTCGCGCCCGGCGAGCGGCGAGTCGTTGACCGACACGGTCATGGCGATGGTCGGCGGGTCGATCGGCTGGGCCGGCAGCGGTTGGTCCACCTCCAGCGCGGCGATGGTGTCGGCGACGGTGGCCTTGGACAGGCCCGCGATGGCGACGATGTCGCCGGCCTCGGCGGCCTCGATCGGCTGACGCTTCAAGCCGCGGAAGGCCAGCACCTTGGTGATCCGGCCGCGCTCGACCTCGATCCCGTCCGGGCTCAACGCCTTGATCGCCATGCCGGGCACGCCGCGACCCGACTCCACCCGTCCGGTCAGCAGCCGGCCGAGGAAGGGGTCGCTTTCGATCAGCACCGACAGCAGCTTGAACGGCTCGGCGGCGCGCTCGGCGGCGGCCGGCGCCGGCACGTGCTCGACGATCTTCTCGAACAGCGCCGTCAGGTCCTTCTTCTCGTCGGCGATGTCGGTCACCGCCCAGCCCTGCTTGCCGGAAGCGTAGAGGTGCGGGAAGTCGAGTTGCTCGTCGGTGGCCCCCATGTTGGCGAACAGGTCGAACACGTCGCCGACCACCCGCTCTGGATCGGCGTGGGCCCGGTCCACCTTGTTCAGCACCACGATCGGCCGCAGGCCGAGCTTCAGCGCCTTGCCCAGCACGAACTTGGTCTGCGGCATGACGCCTTCCTCGGCGTCGACCAGCAGCAGCACGCCGTCGACCATGCCCAGGATCCGCTCGACCTCGCCGCCGAAGTCGGCGTGACCGGGGGTGTCGATGATGTTGATGCGCGTCTCGCCGGCCGCGCCGCGCCACATCACCGAGGTTGCCTTGGCGAGGATGGTGATGCCGCGCTCGCGCTCCTGGTCGTTGGAGTCCATGGCCCGCTCGACGGTCGCCTCGTTGGCGCGGAACACGCCGGACTGGGCCAGGAGCTGGTCGACGAGGGTCGTCTTGCCATGGTCGACGTGAGCGATGATGGCGATGTTGCGGAGCGACATGGAGCGGGGATTTCTATCTGCGGTGCGAGGCCGCGGCTTCTAGAGGAGGCGGGCCGCCGACGCCATAACCTTGTGATGCGGCGAAACATCGGCGTCGGACGCGGCGGAAGTCCCCAATCTACCCGGCTTTGTGCGCCGCAACAAGTTAGGTTTCATACAAACCATTCGCACTCTGTTGATTTTGCTGCGGATTTTTTGGAGCGCCCGGATTCTCGCGAAGAAATCGCAACTTCCCGCTTGCAGTTTTGTGCGTCGCACAGTATACACATGCCCGTGAGACGTCGCTGACGTCTCTGCCCTTCCTGGGCGTTTCCTCCCTAATGAACTGCCGCGCCTTCGGGCGCGGCTTTTTTTTCTGTAGCCTGAGACAAGCCTCCGCGCCGGCGTTCGGCTCGGGTTGAGAGTGCGGTGCGGAATCTGTCGCTCGGCCTTGCGGCCACCCTGAGCCTGACCGGCGCCGCACAGGCGGCCGAGCCGGATCTACTTCACCTGCAGGGGCGGTCCCGTGTTCCGCCTGGACGCGCCGGTCGAGGCCGCGGGCGCCGCCGCGCGCTAGCGCGGGCTGCTCCAGTCGGCGGCGACCAGGGCCTGGGTTAGGGTCGCGAGGTCGGCCTTCAGCGCCGCAAAACCGGCGGTCGGCTCCAGCCGCGCCTCGTCCAGGTAGAGGGCCCGGTTGATCTCGATCTGCAGGGCGTGGGTGCGGCGGGCCGGGCGACCGTAGTGCTCTGTGGTGTAGCCGCCGGCGTAGGGGGTGTTGCGCGCCACCCGATAGCCAAGCCTGACGAGCTCGGCCTCGACCCGGTTGGTCAGCGCCGCCGAACAGGCCGCGCCGAACCGGTCGCCCAGCACCATGTCGCAGGAGCCGAGCCGCCCGCTCTGCCGCGCGGCCGCCGCCGGCATCGAGTGCCAGTCGATCAGCACGGCCAGCCCATGGGCGGCGTGGGCCTCGCCCAGCAGCCGGGCGAGCGCGGCGTGGTAGGGCCGGTGCGCCCGCTCGATCCTCGCCCTCGCCTCGGCGAAGGTCAGCTTGCGGGCGTAGATCTCCTGGCCTTCCGAGACGATGCGGGCGATGGCCCCGAGCCCGGCGGCCACCCGGGCGGTGCGGGCCCTGGCGAATTCCGGCAGCTCGTCGGCGAACATCGCCGGGTCCAGCTCGAACGGCTCGCGGTTGACGTCCATGTAGGCGCGGGCGAAGCGGGCGGCGAGCAGGGCCGCTCCCTGCTCCGGCGCGCCGGCGATCAGCTCGTCGACGAAGGCGTCCTCGCTGCGCCGGATGGCGGTCGCGTCGAGCGCGGCGGCGGCCATCATCTCCTCGGGATAGTCCCGGCCCGAGTGGGGCGAGGCGAACACCAGCGGGGTCGGCGGCGGCAGGCCCTCGGGCGCGGCCCGGCGCAGCAGGAAGGCCGGGTCGCTCTCCTCGCATAGCTGCGGCCCGGTGGTGAGGGTCGGCGTGCCGGTCATCGGGCCATATGACGTGGGGCCGCGGGGCCGGTCAAACGTCGAACGGGCGGCGGGTTCATCGTGAATTTACGAACCTCGTGATAGCGTTCCTGCTTCCTACAACGCGGACCCAGCATGCCCCGGATCCTCCTGGCCGAAGACGACGATTCCCTCCGCGGTTTTCTCACCCGCGCGCTCGAACGCGCCGGTTACGAGGTCACCGCCTGCGCCGACGGCGAAGAGGCCCAGGCGGTGCTCGAACAGAACTGGGACCTGCTGCTCACCGACATCGTCATGCCCGGCGTCGACGGCATCGAGCTGGCCCGCCAGGCCGCCGCCCGGCATCCCGGCCTGCGGATCATGTTCATCACCGGCTTCGCCGCCGTGGCGCTGGCCGCCGGCGATCAGGGGCCGCCCGGCTCCAAGGTGCTGTCCAAGCCGATCCACCTGCGTGAGATCGTCTCCGAAGTGGAGCGGATGGTCGCCGCCTGAAATCGGGGGCGTCGGCCTGCTTGCGCCGGCCCGGCGGCCCCGCTATATCGCCGCTTCCCGTTCCCCCCCTCGGGGGACCGACCCGGTCGGACGCGTAGCTCAGCGGGAGAGCACTACGTTGACATCGTAGGGGTCGCTGGTTCAATCCCAGCCGCGTCCACCATCTCTCTTCCCGACAGTCGATCAGGTTGAACGCCGCCGTTTCGGAGCGTTCCCTCCCCTTCATGGGGAGGGTCGGCGCTGCGCAGCATCGCCGGCTGAGGGGAGCGTCTCGCTGACGAGGCGCCGGGCCCTTTGCGACACAACCTGTCCCGTTTGGCGCCGGACCCCCTCCCCAAGAAGGGGGGACAGGCGGTCAGGCGATGCCGGCTTGGCGGTGCGAGGCGTGGGTGCTGCGGAGTACGTCGCGGGCGACGTCGCGGGCCTGTTCGCGGATGTCGGGGACGGCGGTGATCTCCCAGAAGGCGCCGCGGGTGAGGGGGCCGACGGCGTGCAGGCCGGGCTGGGCGGCGCCGTCGGGGCCGAGCACGCGGGAGGCCTCGTCCACGTCGAGGCCCAGGCCGCAGCGGTCGGGACGGGCCAGGCCCTCGGCCAGCAGCGAGCGGATCAGCGCATCCTCGGTGTGGCGTACGTCCCCCTGGCGCCCGGTACAGTTGACCACTGCGTCCACATAGAGCCGCTGGGTGCGCCGCGCGCCCCGCGGGCGCCAGTCCACCCGCACCTGGTCGCCGCGAAGCGAGAGGGCGCGAGGTTCGCCGGCGTGCAGGACGAAGGCGCCCGCCGCCTCGGCGGCCTTCAGCCGGCGGGCGACGGCCGGCGACATTCGGTGGCGATGGACGTCCCACCAGGGCCGCAGGTGGCGCAGGAAGGCGCGCCGCTCGGCGTAGGACCAGGAGCCCCACAGCGTGCGGGCCGAGCCGCGGGCTTCGTCGATCACCTCGCGCCAGTCGCGCGTCCTCGCCGCCTGCCGCAGCTGCCGCATCACCTCGAGCGGCGAGCCGGTCAGCCGCATCGCGCCGGCCGCCGGCGGATTGGGCCCGTGTTCGGCCGGCAGCAGCCCGCGGCGGGAGATCACCGTGAAGCGCCGGTAGGGCGCGGCGTTGGCCATCACCACGTCGACCATGGTCAGGCCGGAGCCGATCAGCAGGACGTGGTCGCCGAGGTCGGGCGGGATCCCGCCCGGCCGCCAGGGGTCGACGATGTAGCGACCGCTGCGCGCCAGCTCCGGGTCGAGCCCCGGCAGGGCCGCCGGAACCGGCGCGCCGGTGGCCAGCACCACGGCGTCGACGTCGAAGCTGCGGCCCATCGAGGTGGTGAGCCGGTAGCCGCCGCCGGCCCTGCGGATGCGGTCGATCCCGTCGGCCTCGAGCAGCAGCCGCGAGCCCCCGGCCCCGCCAAACATCGCCTCGCGCAGCATGTCCTGCAGGTAGTCGCCATAGGCCCCGCGCGTGACGAATCCGCCCTGCGAGCGCCAGCCGCCGTGGGCGGCCAGCCACTCGGTGAAGTGGTCCGGCCGGTCCGGGAAGGCGCTCATGTTCGCCGCCCGGACGTTCAGCAGGTGCTCGGCGTTGTCGGTGCCGTAGGCCAGGCCGCGGCCGAACACCCCGCGCCGTTCGAACAGCCGGACCGTCGGGCCGTCCCCGGCGGTCAGCAGGTGCAGCGCGGTGAGCAGGCCGCTGAAGCCCGCACCCACGACGGCGACGACCGGTCTGTTCACCACGGCGGCTCCGACTAGGCGGCGTCTTGCGGATCGAGGCGGAAGACGACCACGCGACCGTCCCGGTGGAGGCCCGCGCCGGCTTCGTCGGCGACGGGGCCTTCGTCCAGCAGGGCGACCGGCAGGTCGAGCGGAACGTCCGCCAGCGCCGCCGAGAGCGCGTCCGCCCCGGCGGCGCGCACATAGGGGCCCTCCAGGCCCAAGACCTGGCCGTCCAGCGCGACGATGGCCAGGCGGCCCGCGGCGGCCTCGGCCCGCGCCTCGTCCCAGGTCACCGCCGGCAGCGGCGGCTGGAAGCCCGGCCGCTCCGCGGCGTGGCCGTAGGCATGCACGTGCAGCACCGGCGTGTCGCTGATCACCTCGATGGTGTGATAGGCGCCGGTCGGCAGCAGGATGGCGTCGCCCGGGCCGACGACCACCTCCTCCTTCAGTTCGAACTGGTCCTCGCCGGTCGGGACCCAGATGCGGTTGGTCTCGATGCCGCCGGAGACGCCGACGACCGCCGCCCAGGAGACGTGCGTATGCGGCTTGCCGCCGCCGCGGCCGGTGAAGCCCAGCGAGACGTAGATGCCGCCGCGGCCGTCCGGCGAATGGGCCAGGCGGAACAGCCCGCCGCTGGTGCCGGGGGCGCGGGGGAAGGCGCTGACCGGGAACAGCTCCGGCCGGCGGGCGAGGCCGGTCAGGACCTCGCTGATCTCGGAAAGGCGCTGCGGCTCGGGCCGGCCGGAGACCTCGATGTCGTGGACTTGCCGGGCGGCCTCGCGCCAGGCGGCGGTGCGTTCAGCGAGCGTGACGGTCATGGATGCGGTCCTCAGATGACGGGGGGAGCGTTGACGACGTTGCGGACGTAGGGCTCGCGCTGCTGCAGGCGCGCGTAGTAGGCGGAGATGACGGGCAGCTCGGGCCGTTCGATCGGCAGCTTGAACCAGCGGTTGACGATCATCCCGAGCGGGATGTCCCCGAATGTCAGGTGGTCTCCGGCCACGAACGGGCGGTCGGCCAGCCGGTCCGAGAGGATGGCGAAGGCGGTCTTCGAGCGTGCGACCTGGGCGGCCACGAACTCGGCGTCCGCCTCGCCGCCGTGGCGCAGCACCAGGCGGGCGAAGATAGGGTTGACCGCCGGCAGCAGGGTGGAGTTGGCCCACTCCATCCAGCGGTCCGCGTCGGCCCGCACCCGCACATCGTCCGGCCAGAAGTGCGGGGCGCCGTGCCGACCGCCGAGGTAGCGGATGATGGCGTTGGACTCCCACAGGGTGAAGCCGTCGGGTTCCTCCAGCGTGGGCACCAGGCCGTTGGGGTTCTTCGCCCGGTACTCGGGCGTATCGACGACGCCGAAGCTGCGGCCGGCGTCGATCTGCTCGTAGGGGAGTCCGAGCTCCTCCAGCGTCCAGTAGACCTTCTGGGCCGAGGAGGAGGATCGGCGCGCCCAGATCCTGGGGACCGCGGCGGGGGTGTCGGAGGGGGCGAGGGCGGCGCGGCTCATGCGTTCACCTTGACGTCGAAGATGGATTTCAGGTTCGGGCGGCCGGCGGCGAGCGCGACCTGCAGCTCACGCGGGGAAAGGCCCCGGCGCGGGCCGGCGTCGGGCGACGGCGGCGGCATGTAGGGCGGCAGCGGCGCGCCGGGGCCGGTCGCGAACATCCCGACCTGCCGGGCCAGGACAGCCTGCGCGGCGGGCGTGAAGAGCCATGCCTTCAGCAGGCGTGCGGCGTTCGGGTGCACCACGTTGCGGCTGATCGCGGCCCCGAACGGGACCAGGGTCGAGAAGTCCGGCGGGAAGACGATGGCCACCGGCGCGCCCAGCTTCCGCTGGCGCAGCACCGTGGGCAGGTAGGCCCAGAGCTGGATGTCCTGCCGCCCCTGACTGACGTAGGTGACGCCCGCCTCGATGCCGGCGTAGGCGCCTTTGTCGCGCAGTGCCTCGAGCTGCGCCCGGGTCACCCGCCCCTGGTGGAGCAGGTCGGTGATCGCGACATCGGTGGTGCCGTTCTGGGTGGCCGGCCGGATGTAGGTGTAGCGCTTGCGCCAGCGCGGCTGGAGGATGTCCTCGAAGGTCCTCGGGACCGCCTCCGGCGGAACGGCGCGGGTGTTGTAGGCCAGGCCGAATGCCTTGGCCAAAGGGTAGTCCACCAGCCCCTCGGGATCGCGCCAGCGGGGCTCGAACTCCGCGACGGACTTCGGTGAGAACGGCAGGAAGTAGCCCTTGTCGGCGATGTCCTCGACGATGTTGACGGGCGGCAGGTAGACGTCGCCGAACCGCCGGCCGGTGGCGGTCTCGGAGTCGATCCGGATCATCACCTGACTGGGCGAGATGTGCGAATAGACGGCCGTCAGGCCCGGGAAAGCGTCCTGGAAGGCGCGCCACAGCGGCTGCCACTCGCTGTCGCCCGTGCAGCTGTAGAGGGTGACCTTCTCCTCCCCGGCCGCGAGCGCCCGGCGGTAGAGCTCGGTCATCTCGGCCCGGGCCTCGGCCGAGCCGGTCAGGCCGAGCGGCGCCGCCCGCGCGGGATCGGCGGGCCGGCGTGCGGCCGGCGTCTCGCAGCCGGCCAGCGGCAAGGCTGCGAGGCCCATCAGGAAGGCGCGCCGGCTGGTCATGCCGCCTCCTCGCGCAGGGCGGGCGCCGGTTCCGGAGAAGCCGGGATCAGCACCACGTCCGACGGCTTGGCCCACAGGTGCACGGTCTCGCCGTTCACCGGCCGGCCGGGGGACCAGCGGTCCGCCGCCAGCGTGGCGAACAGAACCTGGCCGCCCACCGCCACCCGGGCGCTGTAGCGGTCGCCCAGGTAGGTGACGGCCTGCAGCACGCCGACCAGCGCGTTGGGACCGGCCTCGGTCGCATCGAGCGACACGTGCAGCCCGCTGGCGCGGATGGCGGCGCAGCCGCGGGCGCCGGCCAGGGCGGGGGCCACCCAGCGGCCGGTCAGCGGCCGCAGCCAGCCGTCGGGCCGGAAGCCGCCGCCGACCTCCAGCGTGCCGTCCAGCAGGTTCTCATAGCCGACGAACTCAGCGACGAAGCGGCTCTTTGGCGACAGGAAGATCTCCGTCGGCGGGCCGAGCTGCTCGACCTCGCCGTGGTTCAGCACCGCCACCCGGTCGGCCAGCGCCAGCGCCTCGGCCTGGTCGTGGGTCACGTAGATGGAGGTCGAGCCGGCTTCGTCGTGAATCCGCCGCAGGTCGTGCCGCAGGCGGAAGCGGAGCTGGGCGTCGAGGTTCGACAGGGGCTCGTCGAACAGCACCAGCCGCGGGCTGGCCGACAGGGCGCGGGCCAGGGCCACCCGCTGCTGCTGACCGCCGGACAGTTGCGAGGGAAAGCGGCTCTCGAGCCCCGAAAGGCCGACCAGGTCCAGCACCTCGTCCACCCGCCGGGCGATCTCGGCGCGCGGGATCTTCGGCCGCCGCCGCTCGAGCGGATAGGCGACGTTCTGGGCGACCGTCATGTGCGGCCACAGGGCGTAGCTCTGGAACATCATTCCGAGGCGGCGCGCGTTGGGCGACGCGAAGACGCCCCGCGCCGCGTCGGCCACGACCTCGTCGCCGATCTGGATGATGCCTTCGGTCGGCTCCTCCAGGCCCGCGATGGCGCGCAGGGTGGTGGTCTTGCCGCAGCCGCTGGGCCCCAGCAGGACGAAGAACTCGCCCGAGGCGATCTCCAGGTCGATCCCGTTGATCGCGCCGCGCTTGGGCGCGACGACGCCGGGGGCCCGGCCGGGGAAGTGCTTGTGCAGGTTGCGCAGAATGACCCTGGTCATGAGCGGTCCTTTGCGAGGGAGGAGAGGCGGCGCCGGGCGAGGCCCGAACCGGCCTTCAGCACCGCGTAGCCGCCCAGGCCGACCCCGGCCTTGGCCAGCAGCGTCAGCATCAGGAGGGCGCAGGCGATGGAGAAGTCGCCGCGGTTGTTGAGGTCGTAGATCACCGCCGCGATAGGCCGTTGCCCCGGCGCGTCGAGCAGCAGCGGCACGTCCAGGTTTCCGGAGGTCAGGATGGCGGCCATGAACCAGCCGGTCAGGAAGCTGGGGGCGATGAGCTGCAGGGTGACGTCGGCGAGCGCGCGCGGGCCCGAGGCGCCTGAGGTGCGGGCCGCCTCCTGCAGGTCGGGCGAGATCTGCGCCATCGCCGCCCCGGCCGCCTGCATGGCGAATGGCATGACGCAGGCGATCATCGCCAGGCCGGTCAGGTAGATGGTGCCGTAGAGCTGCTGCAGGCCGGGGGTCGAGACGAAGGCCCAGGCGATGGCCAGCGCCGTGACCACCCCTGGCATGGCCAGGGGGATCAGGGTGGTGAAGCGGATCACCACCGCGGTGCGCGCCCCGCCGGCGCGGCCGGCCTGCACGGCGGCCACCGCCAGGCCCATGGCCGCCAGGCCGACGCCGGCCGACAGGGCCAGGGTGGTCAGCAGCGAAGGGACGACCCGCTGAATCCGCAGAACCTCGGCGTAGTTCCGCAGCGACAGGTTCTCGTAGACGCCGGGGAAAGGCTGGATCGAGCTGAAGGCGACCGAGCCGATCGGCGCGACGGCGGCGGCGAACAGGTAGAGGCCGATCAGCGCGCCGAACACCCAGCGCAGCCGGCCGAGCTTCAGCCGCTGGCCCTCGCGGGCCTTGCCCCCGACGGTGAAGAAGCTGCGCGTTCCCAGGATCTTCGCCTGCAGGAAGCTGAGCGCGGCGATGAGCAGCAGAAGGCTGAGCGACAGCACGCTGGCGCGGGCGTAGTCGGGCTCCGCGGCGACGGTGATGAACTCGAAGATCCGCGTGGTGATGACCTGGATGTCCTGCGGCCAGCCCAGGATGACGATCATGTCGAAGGCCTGCAGGCCGGTGACGACGCCCAGCAGGATCGCCCCGGTCAGCGCCGGCGCCAGGATCGGCAGATTGATCCGCCAGAAGGTCTCGAAGGTTCCGGCTCCGGCGGTCAGCGAGGCCTCGTCGTGAGAGGGGTCGAGCGCGCGGAACGGCCCGATCAGGAACAGGTAGATGACCGCGACCTTCTTCAGCACCATCACGCCGAGCAGGCCGCCCCAGGTCTCGATGTCGATGAGCGTCAGGTTCTCGAGGCCGGTGAGGCTGCGGGCGATCTGGTTGAACAGGCCCGTGTAGGCGTTGCCCAACAGGGCGTAGCCGACCGCGTAGAACAGCCCGGGCGTGGCGAACATCACCACGATCGCCGGAGTGATCCAGCGCCGGAGCGGAGCGTCGGTGCGCTCCGACAGGAAGGCGAGGCCGGCCGCCAGCAGCGCCGCCGCCGCCGTCGTGACGAAGGAGATGGTCAGCGAGTTGGCGACCGACTCGCGCACGGCCGGGACGTTGAAGACGCTGCCCCACGCCTTCAGCGTCCACTCGCCCGGAAAGCCCGGCGCGGCCGTGCGGAAGCTGCCGACGGCGAGCATCGCCAGCGGCCACACCAGCAGCACGAACAGCACCGCCAGGACCGGCGCGAAGCGCACCGGGGCCGCCCTGCCAAGCCGCCGCAGGTGCGGGCCGAGGGGGCTGTCGAAGGTCGCGGCCGGCGCGGTCACGTCAGGCGGCCTCGGTGCGCGGCGCCGGACGCCAGCGGATCACCGGATGCTCGCCCCGCAGCACGATCTGCTGCAGCAGGCGGCGCTTCTCGGGCGAGAACGGGTTGCGCCGGTGCAGCACTCCGCGGTTGTCGAAGATCACAAGGTCGCCCGGCCGCCAGTCCTGTTCCCACTGGAACCGCTCCTGGGTCGCGCGGGCCCAGACCTCGTCCAGCAGCTTCTCGGACTCCTCGACCGGAAGGCCGGTGATGTAGGCGTGCATGCGCCGGCCGAGGAACAGGGCCGGGCGGCCGGTCTCCGGGTGGGCGGAGACCAGCGGGTGGACGCGACCCGGGGAGGTGGTGACGTCCGTGATCTCGTCGAAGCCTTCGACGAGACCAGCCGCGTTGGCGGCCCCGCTGTTCTTGAGCGAGAGCTCGGAGAGCTCCGCGAGCCTTTCCGGCGGCAGGGTTTCGGCCGCAAGGGTGACGCTGGTGAAGGCGGTCTGGCCTTCGCCGGAAGGCGCCTCGACGGCGTACAGCACGGTGAAGCTGGCGGGCTTCTCCCGGGTCACCATGTCGGAGTGCCAGAACAGCTCCTTGTTGCCGTAGGCGCCCTGCGGAGCGCCGTTCTCGACGATGTTCGAGACCGCGCCGATCTCCGGGAAGCGGTCGTCGGTCAGCTTGTTGTCGCGCCGCGGGCTGTCCTTGGCCTCGTCGGTTTCCTGGCCGCGGACGGTGGGATCGCCGATCCGCTTGGCGAAGTGGACGACGGCGGCCGCGCCCAGCGCCTGGCCGCGGATGCGCACCACCTGGTAGGCGACCGCCGCCTTCTTGATCTCGCGGATGGCGGTCTCGTCGAGGGTCTGCACGTCGTCGATGTGCAGGTCCGCGCCGATGGCCCGGTCCGAGGGCGTGACCTTGAAGCGGCTGAACGACAGGTTGTCGGGGGCGTGGCGAAGTTGCGTCATCGGAAGTCTCCGGTCGGGGGTCAGAAGTCGAAGGAGAGGGAGGCCCAGACGAACCGGCCGTCCCGGTTCACCGGGTTCAGCGACGAGTTCGCCAAGCCGCCGTCGATGTAGAACTGGTTCACCCGGTCGGGCGTGGAGCTGAACAGGTTGTCGGCGCCGACGCTCAGGCGGACCTTTTCGGTGAGCTCGTAGGCGACCGAGGCGTTGACCACCTGCTGGGAGGAGAAGGTCTGGTCCTTTTCCGGCCGCACCGGGTCGAGCTGCTTGTACTGGCCGTAGTGGATGCCGGTGGCGTTCACCCGCCAGGGGCCGCGGCTCCAGGTTCCGGACAGCACCAGCTTGATGTCGGGCGTGCCGTACTCGAGGTAGCCGGCGGTCTGGCGCCCGATCGGCACGCGGCCGTTGATCGCCCGGGTCTTGGTCACCTCGGTGCGGTTGAGCTCGCCGGCGAGGCGAAGGTCGAGGTCGCCATCGAACAGCTCGGTGGCCCAGTCGGCCGTCAGGCTGAGGCCCCGCGTGCGGGTGTCGAGGGCGTTGGTGAAGAAGTTGGCCGAGATCGCCTGCGGGTGGCCGGCGGCGCGCAGCAGCGCCTCGACCTCCGGACCGGCGAAGTTGTCGGACAGCGCGATTCGCTCCTCGATGCTGATCTGGTAGGCGTCCAGGGTGATCGACGCCGCGGAACCGATCCGCCAGACGACGCCCGCCGACAGGTTGACCGACTTCTCCGGCTTCAGCGGCGCCGAACCGAGGGCGATGGCCACCGGCGTGTCGACCTTGAAGGTGCGGACCTGGAACAGGCCCGTCTGATTCACGACGTTGGTGGTCTGGGTGTACGAGTAGCCGACCTGGCCGATGGAGGGCGCGCGCACGCCGGTGGACACCGAGCCGCGCAGGGCCAGGGCGTCGTTCAGCTCCCAGCGCGCCGAGGTCTCGCCGGTGACCACGTCGCCGAAGTCGGAATAGTTCTCGGCCCGGCCGGTCGCGGAAACCCGCAGGTCCGGGGTGATCAGCCCCTCGACGCTGGCGTAGCCGCCCCACACCTTGCGCGACAGCGAGCCGGCGTCGATCGGCAGGTAGGCCTGCCAGGTCATCGAGCCGTAGGGCGCCGGACGGCCGGCGTTCGGCCCGTCGAGGATCGGCACGCCGCCGTCGATCCAAGAGGCGGTCTCGCCCGCGCCGATGCGAAAGAACTCACGGCGGCCGGAGACGCCGGCGGCGAAGGTGAGGGGACCGGCGCCGAAATCGATCGGCAGCTCGGTCACCCAGCCCAGGTTGACCTCGGTCTGCTGATTGTAGAGCGAGCCGGTGTCGAAGTCGGTGGGCGTGGCCAGGCCCAGCGAAGCGTTGTTGGATTTGGTGGTCCGGTAGGTCTGCTGGTTGTCGCCCCAGGTGAACGAGAGGTCGAACTCGCCCAGCCCCTCGGGCTCCCAGCGCAGGCCCGCGCCGAAGGTCCTGTCCTCGCTGTTGACCCACTGGTTGGGCTTGGCGCCGTCCGGGTAGAGCGCCCGCACCGTCTCGTTGGCGCGCGGCAGCAGCGGATTGCCGTTGATCCGGGTCCGCTTGAAGGCGGTGGTGGCGAAGCCGTAGAGCTCGAGCTGGTCGGTCAGCTGGCCGGCGGCGTTGAATGCCGCCCGCACGTCGGTGCGGATCTCCGGCTGGCCGCGGTAGAACTTGGCCTTGTCGACCGTCGCCTCGCGCGGATCGCCCGGGAAGTACCAGGCGCGGGTCTCCGGAGCCTCGAACTGGTCGGTGTCGTCGGCGTGCCCGGCGTCGATGGCGAAGGTGGCGAAGCCGTCGCCGGGCAGGGCGAAGCCCTTCCAGAGGCGAACGTAGGCCTGCTGGCCGTCGCCGTCGCGATATTGGCCGGCGCGGACGGTCAGGTTGCCGCCGTCGGCCTCGTCGCGAAGCACGATGTTGATGACGCCGGCGATGGCGTCCGAGCCGTAACGTGCGGCGGCGGCGTCGCGCAGCACCTCGACCCGCTTGATGGCCGAAAGCGGGATAGTGGCCAGGTCGACGGCCTGGTTGCCGCGGCTGGTCCCGCCCTTGACGTTGACGAAGGCCGACTTGTGCTGGCGGCGGCCGTTGACCAGCACCAGGGTCTGGTCGGGCGCGAGGCCGCGCAAGGTGGCGTTCAGATTGGCCCCGGCCGCGCTGCCGATGGTCACGGAGGGGAAGTTGACGGCGGGCGCCTGGGCCTGCAGGACCTGGCCGAGGTCGGCCGCCCCGGTCTGCTGGATCCGTTCGGCCGAAACCACGTCGATCGGCGTGGCGCTGGTGCGCACGGTCAGATCCGACGCGCTGGTGCCGGTGACGATCACCTCGTCGACGAGACTGGCCATCGCATCGTCGGCGCAGGCCGGACCGGCGAGGGCGAGCACCGCGAGCGAGGCTCCATAGGCGAGACGACGACGAACTGCAGGCATACCTTTTGACCTTGTGATCTGTCCCCGCCGGCGGCTCCGAGCCGCTCGACGTTCCCCGGGTCAGCGCCGTCACACAGGACGGCGAGGTCAGGAACTCCTATAAAACCGATAGGGATTCAAGGATAGCTTTTCTGGGGCTGTTTCCAGTTATTCCGGCGCCTGGTCCGGAGGGGCTCCCCGACATGCGCCTGCGGGAACAGCCGGGGCGGCGGATCATTCTTCCGGGCGGTGCGGAAGGAGCGATCGGTGGACGAGACAGGCGAAGGCGACGCCGGGCTGGAGGCGGGAACCGGGCGAGAGGTTCAGGCGGCGGAGGTGGAGATTTCCGGCGGTCGGCTACGGCTACGGGCGAGCGTTCGGGTCACGCCGGCCGGGCTGCTGGCGATCGGCGCGCTGGTCAGCGGCATCCTGCTCTCGACGACGGCGCTGGTCTGGGCGTCGACGGGCGTGGCGCGCCGTCATCCCCTAGCCACGCGATTGCGGCCGCGCTGAGCAAGCGCGCGTAGCCTAGTTTTTCTGCGGAGGTCGCGCTCGCCCGCCTTTCAGGTGAGGCGGACGACCGCCACCGGATCCGAGGCGGGGAAGGTTTCCTCGAGGCCCTCGTCCAGCAACCGCTCCTGGCGTTGTTTCAAGTCCGCGTCCGGGCGCCGGTCGCCCGGGGCTGCGGCTGCGGCGTCGTCCGCTCGCGCGCCGCTGGAGCCGCGTTCGTAGACGTTCTGGTTCTCGACGTTCATCGCGCCGTCCTCTCGAAGATGCGCTTGGACGGCGGCTGCGCCGGCGCCCGGTTCTATGGACAATCCGCCAGACGCGCGAAGGTTCACCCAGGGGCGCCCGACGACGGCGTTTCCTTTGCCATCTAACCAATTGGAATTTCGAGGCTTTGCGGCCTGTGGCGCCGCGTCGCCGCACGGGCAGTGGTGTCCTGCCGCGTACCAATGGTTTTGGCATAAATGTCAAAGAACGCCGTAAGTACACCATAAGTAACGATGCGACTTTTAGTGATACGTCAAAATCTATAGCTGTTGCGGCGCTGCATCACTGTAAAAAACGTTGGCGTCAGATTGACCCATTTACTGGCATTGATCCCGGAAAGGGGCGAGGAACCAGCGCCCGCAAAGCGTTCCTGACGAGGTGCGTCGTTGGCGGGAATTGGAAGTGTTCCACAGGGGATAGTATTTTGATGTCCAGAAGCAGATTTTTCTGCAGCGGGTCGGCGTTCGCCGTCGTCCTCAGCCTCGGCCTCGCCGGCGCGGCCCACGCCCAGGACGAGTACGCCGAGGTCGAAGAGGTCGTGGTCACCGGCTCGTTCATCGCCGGCACGCCCGAGGACGCGGCCCTGCCGGTCGACGTCATCTCGTCGGACGAGCTGCAGAAGCAGGGCTCGCCCTCGACCACCGACATGATCAAGTCGATCCCCGCCGTTCAGGGCGTGGCCGGTGAGTCGAACCAGTTCCGCGCCGGCCAGTCGACCGGCACCAGCAACGTCAACCTCCGTGGCCTGGGCGCCCTGCGCACCCTGGTGCTGCTGAACGGCCGCCGGGTTGCTCCCGTCCCGGCGACCGGCATCGGCGTCGACATCAACCTGTTCCCGGTTTCGGCCATCGGCCGCGTCGAAGTGCTGAAGGAAGGCGCCGCGGCGACTTACGGCTCGGACGCCATCGGCGGCGTGGTGAACTTCATCACCAAGAAGCTCGACGGCTTCGAGGTCGGCGGCCAGTACAGCTTCATCCCGGGCTCGGACGGCGAGTACAGCGTGTTCGCCAACTACGGCTGGCGCGGCGAGCGCGGCAGCGCCCTGCTGTCGGCCGGCTACCGTCACCGCAGCGAGCTGCCGGTCACCGAGCGTGACTTCGCGATGCCGCCCTTCGACACCAACCCGGGCGGCGGCTGGTCGAGCTTCGGCAATCCGGGCGCCTACTTCATCCCGGCCAACGCCGGAGCCGGCTTCGCCTCCACCACCCGATTCATCGATCCGGCCTGCGCCGCGCTCGGCAACGATCCGCGCGTCGCGACCTCGGGCCAGACCTGCTACTTCCAGTTCGGCCGGTTCAACAACCTGATCGAGGAAGAGGACCACTATCAGCTCTACGGCGAGGTGAACTTCGAGCTCACCGACAGCGTCGAGTTCCACGGCGAGGCCATGTGGGCCAGCCACGACGTGCCGCGCGAGAACTCTTCGCCGAGCTACGCCCCGGTCACCGGCCCGACGCTGTCGGCCCAGGGCCCGGTCGGCGCCGTCATCCCGAGCTACTTCTACATCCCGAGCGCCAACCCGGGCCTGCAGGCGCTGCTGCCGCAACTGAGCGACGCTCAGCGCGCGCAGATCCTGGCCTCTCCGCTGGGCGGCATCTTCACCACCGGCCTGGCCTGGCGCCCGTACGGCGCGGGCGGCGACCCGCTGACCGGCGAGTCCAAGCACGACCGCCGCTACTTCGAAGGCTGGCGCGTCAGCGGCGGCTTCAAGGGCGAGTTCGAGAACGGCATCGGCTGGGACGTCGCGCTGACCTACTCGGTCAACGAGAGCGAGATCTCCACCCCGGACATCGTCACCAACCGCCTGCAGCTGGCCCTGCGCGGCCTCGGCGGCCCGGGCTGTAACCCGGCCACCGGCGCCCCGGGCGTCGGCCCCTGCATGTGGTTCAACCCGTTCTCCACGGGCGTGGCGCGCAACGCCGCGACGGGCGAGGTCAACCCGGGCTACGTGGAGGGCTCGGCCGCCGCGGCGGCCAACAGCCGCGAGATCGCCGACTGGATGTTCGAGAACTACGCCTTCTCGTCCCGTTCGGATCTGTTCGTCGCCGACGCCGTGATCAACGGCCGGTTCGACGGCCTGAACCTGGCGGGCGGCGACATCGGCTGGGCCCTCGGCGCGCAATACCGCGTCCAGGGCTTCGAGCGCCGGGTCAGCAACATCTCGAACTCGGACGTCAATCCGTGCATCGAGGAAGGCGTCGCCAACTGCCCGCTGAACCAGCAGTTCGGCCCGCTGAGCTTCTTCGGCGGCCTGACCAACCAAGCCTTCGACAGCTCGGTCTGGTCGGTCTTCGGCGAACTGCAGGTGCCGTTCACCGACACCATCGACATGCAGCTCGCGGTCCGTCACGAGGACTACGGCGGAAACGTCGGCTCGACCACCAACCCGAAGATCGCCCTGCGCTGGCAGGCGACCGACTGGCTGGCTCTGCGCGCCGCCGCCGGCTCCACCTTCCGGGCTCCGCCGCAGGCTCAGCTGCTGCCTGACGCCACCACCAACCTGGTGTTCACCAGCGAGGCGGGCGGCTACCGGCCGTACGACACCTTCGGCAACCCGAACCTCGACCCCGAGACCGCCGACACCTTCAGCCTGGGCGCGATCTTCGAGATGGGCCCGGTCAACGCGACCCTCGACTACTGGCGCTTCGACTTCGGCAACCCGATCGGCACCGAGTCCGGCACCCGGATGTTCGCCACCCTGATCCAGGGCGGCTGCAACTTCCCGGCGGCCTTCCTCGCCCGGTTCACGCCGAACACCGCCACGCCGATCGGTCCGGGCGCCGGCTGCACCCCGGCCAACGTCGCGCGCGCCCGCGTCAACACGATCAACGGCGCCGAGATCAACACCTCGGGCATCGACGGCTCGATCACGGTCCGCTTCGACGACGTTTGGGGCGGCCGCCTGCGCCTGGGCGCCGATTTCACCTACGTGTTCGAGTACAAGGTGGGCGCGATGATGGTCGAGGGCGTGGAGGTGATCCCCGCCAACGACTACGTGGGCCACTCGGACCTGACGCACGGCTCGCAGCCGCAATGGCGGGGCAACGTCTACGCCGAGTACACCACCGGCCCGCACAACGTCCGGTGGACCATCCGCTACATCGACAACATGATCGACACGCGGAACGGGGCCTTCGGCGGCGCCAACATCTTCGGCTACGGCGCCAGCGGGTTCCCGGTCACGGGCAACATCGTGGCGGCGGGCCAGAAGATCGACGCCTTCATCACCCACGACCTGACCTACCGGGCCGAGCTGCCGTGGAACACCACGCTGACGGCCGGCGTGGTCAACGTCTTCGACGAAGACCCGCCGTTCGCCCGCTACGACCTCAGCTACGACCCGTTCACCGCCAACCCGCTGGGCCGCTACTTCAAGCTCGGCGTGACCAAGCGGTTCTGATTCTCTCCTGGGAGGCGGCCCGACCGCCTCCCGCCACCTTCCAGCGCCGCCGGCCCCGCCGGCGGCGCTTTCTTTTTGCCCGCCGGGATAATTCCCGGGGACCGCGGCTCTGATGCAACAGTCGCCGCAGGCGTAGCGAATTGCTCGCCGATTTACGTCGCGTCACCCAGTTTCGAAAAGCACGTACGGCCCGGCTTTATAGGGCGCGGCTGTCAAATTCAAACTTTCGGTATGTTTTCACCCAGAACGGGTGCACGACGTGGCGGAAACCCCTGCGGCGCAATCCTGACGGAACAGCGACATGTTACGGCGTTGACAACTTAACCAGCTCCGTGGTCAAGCCGATGGATTACTCAAGCGTCGAAGCCCCCGCGCCAGACGGCCGGCTCGACACCGTGAGGGGGAAGGAAACAAACCAAATGCGTAAGGGCAGGTATTTCTGCAGCGGCTCGGCCTTGGCCGTCGTCGCCTCGTTCGTCCTGGCCAGCGGGGCCAGCGCACAAGCCGAACACACGGTCGAAGAGGTGATCGTCACCGGCTCGTTCATCGCCGGCACGCCAGAAGACGCGGCCCTGCCGGTGGACGTGGTCAACGCCCAGGAGCTGGAAAAGCGCGGCACGCCGACGATGGTCCAGCTGATCAAGACCATCCCCTCGTCCGGGGCGGTGATCGGCGAGAACAACCGCTTCGGCTCCGGTAACGGCACCGCCACGATCAACCTGCGGAACCTGAACTCGGCGGCGACCGGGGCCCGGACGCTGGTCCTGTTCAACGGCCGCCGCGTGGCCTCCGCCACCCGCTCCCTCGGTTCGGTGGACATCAACAGCCTTCCGGCCGCGGCCATCGGCCGGGTGGAAGTGCTGAAGTCGGGCGCCGCGGCGACCTACGGCTCCGACGCCATCGGCGGCGTGGTCAACTTCATCACCCGTCGCGACCTCGACGGCTTCGAAATCAGCGGCAACTACCAGTTCATCGACGGCTCGGACGGCGACTGGAACGTCAGCGCCCTGTACGGCTACGCCGGCGAACGCGGCAACGTGATGCTGATGGCCGGCTACCGCGCCCGCTCGCAGCTGCCGATCTTCGAGCGCGACTGGGCCATCCGCACCGGCCCCGAGGGCTATCTGCAGAACCCGCTTGGCGGCTGGGCCGGCACCGGCAACCCGGGCCTCTACCTGGTCCCGACCGCCAATCCAGGCGGCTCGCCGGACACCGGCTTCGCCAGCGCCAACTTCACCGGCGGCCTGATGGACATCGGCTGCGCGGCCAACGGCGGCTCGCCCTATGCGCTGACCACGGCGATCGTCAGCCCGACGTCCTGTAACTTCCAGTATACGGTGTACGACAACCTCGTCGAAGACGAGAACCACTACACCCTGTACGGCGAGGTGAACTTCGACCTCACCGACGACATCACCTTCCACGCCGAAGCGCTGTGGAACCGCAACCAGACGCCGCTGCAGCACTGGGCGCTGACCGGTCCGAACCAGTACCCGACCCCGATCACGGCGTCCGGGGCCTCGCTGGGCGGTGGCACCTCGCCGGTCCCGGCGACCGGCACCTCCGAGCAATCGCGCTTCTACATCCCGGCCAACCACCCGGGTCTGCAGGCGCTGATCTCGCAGATCAACGCGGCCAGCTGCACCGGCTCGGTGCTGCCCTACGGCGTCGACCCGGCGACCTGCGCCGTCGGACTCGGCGCGGCGCGCTCCCGGGTGGCCAACGCCGCCCTCTACGGCGTGATCGCCAGCCCCACCGCCTGGCGTCCGGTCGGCTTCGCGGGCGCGGCCCACGAGGCGGACAAGCACTCGCACTACAGCTACAACACCGACACCTGGCGGATCGCCGGCGGCTTCAAGGGCACCTTCTGGAAGGACATCGGCTTCGATGTCAGCCTGACCTACCAGGAGATCGACTACCGCTATAACCTCGAGGACACCTCGGTGAACCGCCTGCAGCTGGGCCTCCGCGGCTACGGCAGCCGGGCCGGGGATCCCAACCAGTGCACGCCCGAGGAGACCAACAACTTCACCACCGGCGCCGGCAACGCGGCCCTGGGCTGCTACTGGTTCAACCCGTTCTCCAACGCGATGGAGCAGAGCCTCTCCGACGTTGGCCCGAACCCCTACTACATCGACTCCAGCGGCATTCCCGGCTTCAACGAGGCCGCGGCCAACCGCGCCGCCCTTCTCGACTGGATGGTGGAGAAGCAGTACCAGACCAACACCACCCGGCTGTTCGTCGCCGATGCGATCTTCAACGGCGACACCGGTTGGAGCCTCTGGAGCGATGACACCATCGCCTGGGCCGCCGGCGTCCAGTACCGCTACGACCGGCAGATCCGGCAGCCCGATGCGCTGTACTCGACGGTGGCGACGCCCTGCGTCGACAGCCCGCCGTTCGGCGACGGCATCCCGACCTGCCCGTCCACGGGCACCGGTCCGTTCCTGTTCAACGCCAACAACGGCCCGGTGGACGTGAACCGCGAGATCTTCGGCGCCTTCGCCGAAGTCCGCCTGCCGGTCACCGACAACTTCGAGATCACCCTGGCCGGCCGCTACGAGGAGTACATCGGCCTCGGCGACACCTTCAATCCGAAGCTGTCGGCCCGCTGGCAGGTCACCGACTGGTTCGCCGTCCGCGGCTCGGTGGGCTCCACCTACCGGGCGCCGCTGGCCACCATCGTCCAGAACGACTTCAGCCGCGGCCTGACCAACGCCAGCGGCACCTATCGGGCCAACGACCTGTACGGCAACCCGAACCTGAAGCCGGAAGAAGCCGACACCCTCGACTTCGGGGTGATCTTCGACATCGGCGGCTTCAACGCGACGATCGACTACTGGCAGTTCGACTTCAAGGATCCGCTGACCAGCGAGGCCACGGCCGACCTGATCAACCTGGCCATGCCGTCCACCGGCGGCTGCGGCCCGGCCGCGGTGCTGACCCGCCTGACGCTCACCGCGCCGTGCGAAGCGGGGGCTACCTCCGCCGTCAACCGGGCGAAGATCCTCTCGTTCCGCACCCAGTACATCAACGGCGGGGCGATCGAGACGTCGGGTATCGACTTCCAGGCCAACATGGACTTCGGCGACCTGCTGTGGGGTCGCCTGCAGGCCGGCTTCGACGGCACCTGGCTGCTGAAGTACGACGAGTCGCCGTACGAGATCGAAGGCGTCCCGACGGCCGCCGGCAAGATCGACCGCGTGGGCAAGTTCCGCGCCTCGGTCTTCACCGGCTACAACCAGCTCCGGGCGAACGCCTTCGTGAACTGGAGCCGGGACATCCACAACGTCCGCTGGCAGGTGCGCCACATCTCCTCGACCACCCACTCCGAGGCGCTGGCGATCTCCCTGGCGAACAACGTGAAGAGCACCTCGAAGATCGACGAGTACTGGCAGCACGACATCACCTACACCGGTGAGCTGCCGTGGGAGACGACCCTGACCCTGGGCGTCCAGAACATCTTCGAAGAGGATCCGCCCTTCGCGATCGGCACCCAGTACAACTACGACCCGGGCAGCGGTAACCCGCTGGGCCGCGTGTTCGTGGTCGGCCTGAAGAAGCGCTTCTGATCCCGGGGCGGCCGCCCGGCCGCTCCACCCTTTCCTCTACGGCGGCGCCGGTTTCCGGCGCCGCTTTTTTTCGCTCTCACGCCATTGCGCAGGTGAAATATTCGAGCAGCGTTGGAGCTCCGGCGCCATCTCCTAGAAAGTGCAGATACGTCAAAAACAGTATTCGAAAACGCTGCTCGCCGACCGAGCGTAGCATTGGTGACTAGATTTTTACGATTGGCCCGTTCATCTATCCGCCAATCTAGAAGCCAGACCTGCATGAAGTCGGGTCAGGCGCCCTGAGGGGGAAGGAACCATTTTTATGAAGAGCAGATATTTCTGCGGCGGATCATTGCTGGCCGTCGCACTGGCTTTTGGCGCCACGCACGCCGCCTACGCCCAGGATGACGCGGCCGAGCTGGAAGAGGTGATCGTCACCGGCTCGTTCATCGCCGGCACCCCCGAGGACGCGGCCCAGCCCGTCGACGTGGTCAACGCCCAGGAACTGGAAAAGCGGGGCTCGCCCTCGATGGTCCAGTTCGTGAAGACCATCCCGTCGTCGGGTGCGGTCATCGGCGAAAACAACCGCTTCCTGTCCGGCAACGGCACCGCCACCATCAACTTGCGGAACCTGAACTCAGCGGTGACCGGGGCCCGGACCCTGGTCCTGTTCAACGGCCGTCGCGTGGCCGCCACCACCCGTTCGCTGGGTTCGGCCGACATCAACAGCTTCCCGTCCGCTGCGATCGCGCGCGTCGAAGTGCTGAAGTCGGGCGCCGCGGCGACCTACGGCTCCGACGCCATCGGCGGCGTGGTCAACTTCATCACCCGCCGCAACCTCGACGGTCTCGAGCTGAGCGCCAACTACCAGTTCATCGACGGCTCGGATGGCGACTACGACATCTCCGCGGTGTGGGGTAAGCAGTTCGAGAGCGGCAACGTGTTGCTGATGGCCGGCCACCGCGCCCGCTCGCAGCTGCCGATCTTCGAGCGCGACTGGGCCATCCGCACCGGCACCGAGGGCTATCTGCAGAACCCGCTGGGCGGCTGGGCCGGCACCGGCAACCCGGGCCTCTACCAGGTCCCGACCGCCAATCCGGGCGGCTCGCCGGACACCGGCTTCGCCTCCGCCGCCTTCACCGCGCCGCTGATGGACGTCGGCTGCGTGGCCAACGGCGGCGCGCCCTACATCCTGGGCTCGGCCACGGTCGGCGGCACGCACCCGACCCTGAACCCGAACCCGGCCTGTAACTTCCAGTACACGGTGTACGACAACCTCGTCGAAGACGAGAACCACTACACCCTGTACGGCGAGATCAACTTCGACCTCACCGACGACATCGAGTTCCACGCCGAAGCGCTGTGGAACCGCAACCAGACGCCGCAACAGCACTGGGCGCTGACGGGTCCGAACCAGTACCCGACCCCGATCACGGCGTCCGGGGCCTCGGTCGGCGGCGGCACCTCGCCGATTCCGGCGACCGGCATCTCCGAGCAATCGCGCTTCTACATCCCGGCCAACAACCCGGGCCTGCAGGCGCTGATCTCGCAGATCAACTCCGCCAACTGCACCGGCTCGGTGCTGCCCTACGGCATCGATGCGGCGAGCTGTAACGCCCTGCTGAACGCCGCCCGCCAGTCGGCCGCCAACGCGGCGCTGTACGGCGTGGCCACCAGCCAGACTCAATGGCGTCCGGTCGGCTTCGCGGGCGCGGCCCACGAGGCGGACAAGCACTCCCACTACAGCTACAACACCGACACCTGGCGGATCGCCGGCGGCTTCAAGGGCACCTTCTGGAAGGACATCGGCTTCGATGTCAGCATGGCCTACCAGGAGATCGACTACCGCTATAACCTCGAGGACACCTCGGTGAACCGGCTGCAGCTCGCGATGCGCGGCTACGGCAGCCGGGCGGGCGACCCGAACCAGTGCACGCCGGAAGACACCAACAACTTCACCACCGGCGCCGGCAACGCGGCCCTGGGCTGCTACTGGTTCAACCCGTTCTCCAACGCGATGGAGCAGAGCCTCTCCGACGTTGGCCCGAACCCCTTCTACATCGGCCAGTCCAACATCCCCGGCTTCAACGAAGCTGCGGCCAACCGCGCCGCGATCATGGACTGGATGATCGAGAAGCAGTTCCAGACCAACACCACCCGGCTGTTCGTCGCCGACGCGATCTTCAACGGCGACACCGGCTGGACCCTGTGGGCCGACGACAGCATCGCCTGGGCCGCCGGCGCCCAGTGGCGCTACGACCGCTACATCGAGAGCCCGGATGCGATGTACTCGGCGGTGGCGACGCCCTGCGTCGACAGCCCGCCGTTCGGCGACGGCCTGCCGCCGTGCCCGACCAGCGGCACCGGTCCGTTCCTGTTCAACGCCAACAACCTGCCGTCCGACGTGTCGCGTGAGATCGCCTCGGTGTTCTTCGAATCGAGGATCCCGATCACCAACAACCTCGAAGCCACCCTGGCGGCGCGCTACGAGCGCTACATCGGCTTCGACGAGACCTTCAATCCGAAGCTCTCGGTGCGTTGGCAGGCGACCGACTGGCTGGCGTTCCGCGGCGCCATCGGTTCGACCTACCGGGCTCCGCTGGCCACCATCACCACGACCGACTTCGACCGTGGTCTGACCAACGCCAGCGGCACCTATCGGGCCAACGACCTGTACGGCAACCCGAACCTGGAGCCGGAAACCGCCAAGACCCTCGACTTCGGCATCATCCTGAAGTTCGACCGGTTCAACGCCACGGTCGACTACTGGCAGTTCGACTTCGAGGATCCGCTGACCAGCGAGACCGCGGCCGACCTGATCAGCCTGGCGATGCCGGCCTCCGGCGGCTGCGGCCCGGCCGCGGTGCTGACCCGTCTGTCGCTGACCGCGCCGTGCGACCCGGCGGCCACCGCCGCCGTCAACCGCGCGAAGATCCTCTCGTACCGCACCCATTACATCAACGGCGGCGGGATCGAGACCTCGGGCATCGACTTCCAGGCCAACTTCGACATCGGCGAAGTCCTGGGCGGCGATCTGCAGGCGGGCTTCGACGGCACCTGGCTGCTGAAGTTCGACGAGTCGCCGTACGAGATCGAAGGCGTCCCGACGGCGTCCGGCAAGATCGACCGCGTGGGCACCTTCCGCGCCTCGCTCTTCACCGGCTACAACCAGCTCCGGGCGAACGCCTTCGTGAACTGGAACTACGACATCCACAACCTGCGCTGGCAGGTCCGGCACGTCGGCTCGACGACCCACTCCGAAGCGACGGCCCGCACTGTTGCGGCCAATGTGAAGGGTCCGATCAAGATCGACGAGTACTGGCAGCACGACCTGACCTACACCGCGCAACTGCCGTGGAACACGACGGCGACCCTGGGCGTCCAGAACATCTTCGATGCGGATCCGCCCTTCGCGATCGCCACCCAGTACAGCTACGACCCGGGCAGCGGTAACCCGCTCGGCCGCGTGTTCGTGGTCGGCCTGAAGAAGCGCTTCTAGGCTTCGGGCCATCTTCGGATCGGGCGCCGCTCCTCACGGGGCGGCGCCCTTTCTCTTTTGGGTGTCAGCCGCTCCTACCGGAGCGCGCGGCGCGGCGCGCGAAGCGCTCGGGATCGACCACCGCCGCCAGCGGGGCGGGCAGCGGGGAGGGGGCGCCGGCGATCTGCGCCGCCACGTGCTCGGCCAGCAGGGGCGCGAAGGCGAACCCGCGCGAACCGAGGCCGCACAACAGGAAAAGACCCTCCGCGCCCGGCGCCGGGCCGGCCAACGGAAGCCGGTCGGGCGTCACCGCCCGCACGCCGGCGCGGGACTGGAGCGGTCGGCCCTCCAGCCTGGCCGCAAGCAGCGGCAGCGCCCGGCGCACCAGCTCCAGATTGCGGGCGTCGTCGTCGGGTCTGAGGTCCGTCCCGGCGTCCTCCCGGTCGTGGGTCGCGCCGTACAGCACGCCGTCGCCGGTCGGCACGGCGTAGCCGCCCCAGGCCGCCGCCTGGGGGCTGGACACGCCCTGCGCCCAGCTCGCCTGGCCGCGCACCGGCGAGAGCGGCAGTCCCGGCACGAGCCGCGCGCAGTCCAGGGCCGCGGCCAGCACGACGGCATCGGCCTCTACGAGCAGGCCGCCCTCCGCGTCCTCGAGCCGCCAGACCCCGCCCTCTCGCATCAGTCGCTCGACCCGGCCGTCGATCCTGTGCGGCGACCAGGCCGAGAGCGGCGCGCGAGGATCGATCACCAGGGCCGAGCGCTGTTCGAGGGCCTGGGGGCAGGGCTCGCCGAGCCTGTCCGAGACCGCCTCGGGAGGGAGGACGGCCAGTTCGCCGGAATCGAACAGGCCGCTGGCCGCGATGGTCTCGAACCGCCGCACGTCCCGCGGCTGGGCGGCGAGCTGCAGCACGCCGTGCGAGCGCACGGCGCCCTCCAGCCCCTCGTAGAGCCGCACGGCCCGACGGAAGGCCTGGGCCGCGATCTGTGCGACCGGGCCCAGGCCTGCGTCCAGACGGGGCGTGACCAGGGCCGCCGGGTGGGTGAAGCCGCCGCTGGGCGGCCTGGCCTCGTCCACCAGCACAGCCTCGACGCCGAGGACCGCGAGCGCCCGGGCGGCGGAGGCGCCGGCGATGCCGCCGCCGACGATGGCGACGCGCGGGATGGGCGGATCGCGAGGCTCTCCCGGCCGCCTGGCCTCCAGCCGTTCGCGCTTGCCGCCGAACCCCGGCCGCTTGGCGACTTCGAACCCGGCCGCCTGCAGCCCGCGGCGGACGGCGCCCGCCACGGTGAAGGTCGCCGCGGTCGCGCCGGGCGCCGAGCGGGCGGCGACCAGGCCCAGCACCTCCTCGCGCCACATCTGCGGGTTGGCGGAGGGGGCGAAGCCGTCGAGGAACCAGGCGTCGGCCGGGCCGGACCAGCCGGCCAGCGCTTCTGCGGCCTCCAGGTGGGCTACGTCGAGGACCGCGCCGAGCTCGGGCAGGTCGATGCGGTGGAGCCCGCGGGCGTCGCCGGGCCATTGCGCCAGCAGGCGCGCGGACAGATCGGCCAGCTCCGGCCAGGCGGACAGCGCCCGCGCCGCCTCCTCGCGTGAGATCGGGTAGGCCTCGACGGAGAAGACCTGCAACTGGCCACCTGCCGGGCGGGCGCGCCGCCACAGCTCCAGGAGGGCGAGGATGTTCAGCCCGGTCCCGAAGCCCAGCTCGGCGACCACGTACCGCCGACGCCCGGTCCAGCGCTCGGGCAGGCCGCAGCCGGTCAGGAACACGGCGCGGGATTCGGCCAGGCCGTCCTCGGCCGAGAAGTAGACGTCGCCGAACAGCCGCGAGCGCGGGCGGCCGTCCTCGGTCCAGGTCAGGGGCGAATTGTCGTCGGGCTCGCTCATGCGGGCTTCATAAACGAAAAGGGCCGCCCCGAAGGGCGGCCCTCGCGAGACACGCGTGAAGCGTGCGTCGGCTTACTTCGGCGCTTCGGTGGCCGGAGCGGCCGCAGCGTCGGTCGCGGCGGCGTCGGCCGGAGCAGCGGCAGCGTCGGTCGCGGCGGCGTCGGCCGGAGCAGCGGCAGCGTCGGCGGCCGGAGCGGCGGCGTCGGCGGCCGGGGCTTCGGTGGCGGCCGGCTCTTCAGCCGTCTCGGTGTTTTGCTGGCAAGCGGCGACGGAGAGCGCGGCCATGGCGGCGCCGGCGACGAGCAGCTTGCGGAGAGTTTCGGAGGTCATGATCCCTGGGTTCCCTCTAAGGTCGGGTTCGCGCGCCCTTGCGTGCGACCTGGACCCTCCGCGTCCGTGAGGCCGGAGCGAGGAGGGGTCAGATCACGAGCGCGAGATCGACTATGCAGCGCTTCGCGCCCGGCACAAGGCCCTAATTCACGGCCGCGTGATCACTTTTTTCGCAATTTCAGGCTGCGAAGAGCAACCAATGGTGAAGCTCCGGGCAGGCGGGGCGGCGCCCGTCCGTCCCCTGAGGTGAGAGAGGTTACCCCTCCGCCGGGATCGAGGAGAGCGCCTCTTCGAGCTCGAGGAAGCTCGGCTGGGCGGGGCTGGGGACGTTGCCGCGGCCGATCTCGACGCTGATCTGAGCGGCGTTGCCGTGCAGGTGGGCGACCAGCACCGACTGGATGATCCTGTAGAAGGAATGCTCCTCCTCGACCACGTTGCGGAGCCTCGCGCCCATCGGACCGACGAGGCCGTAGGCCAGGAAAACGCCCAGGAAGGTGCCGACCAGCGCCCCGCCGATCATCGCACCCAGAACCTCGGGCGGCTCGGTGATCGAGCCCATGGTCTTGATGACCCCCAGCACCGCCGCGACGATACCCAGGGCCGGCAGGGCGTCGGCGAGGCTCTGCAGGGCGTTGGCCGGAGCCAGCGCCTCGTGGTGGTGCTTCTCGAGCTGCTTCTCCATGGCGTCTTCGACCTGGTGCGGATCCTCCAGGTTCATGGTCATCATCCGCAGGGTGTCGCAGATGAAGTCCACGGCGAAGTGATCCTTCAGCACCCGGGGGAAGCGCGAGAAGATGGTGCTCTGCTCGGGATTTTCGATGTGACTCTCCAGGGCGATCACGCCCTTGGACTTCATCGTCTTCGTGAGCAGGAACAGGAGGCTCAGGAGGTCGCTATAGTCCGAGGCCTTCCACTTCGGACCGGCGAAGATCTTCTTGAAGCCGGTTCCGGTGGCCTTGATCGTCGCCATCGAGTTGGAGATCAGGAAGGCGGCGATCCCGGCGCCCCCGATGGCCATCATCTCGTGCGGCAGCGCGTGGGTGATCACGTCCAGCCGACCGCCGGACAGCAGGAAGCTGCCGAACACCATCGTGAACAGCACAACGATGCCGATGATCTGAAACATGCAGTCGGGCCCCCGGATCCTGGTCCGACAACTTCGCCGTTAATGCTTAAGGCGAGGTGATCAAGAGGGTTTGCGCCCGCCGTCGGCACGGCCTAACAGCGAGCCCATGAGTCAGCCATCCACGACACCCGACGGCATTCCCAAGCGGTCGTTCGCCATCATTTTCGGGGTGTCGCTGGCCACGGCCATGGGCAACACCGGCCTGATCTCGGTGCTGCCGGCGATCGGCCGCTCCACCGGCATCCCGGACGAGGCGGTGGTGGCGATCTTCTCGCTCTCGGCGCTGCTGTGGGCCTTCTCCTCGCCGATGTGGGCCCGGGCCTCGGACCGGCACGGGCGCAAGCCGCTGATGATCGTCGGCCTGGCCGGCTTCATGGTCTCGATGGCGCTGTGCGGCATGGTGGTGGCCGCCGGCCTCGCCCACCTCGCCCACTGGGTGGTGATCTTCATCTGCTTCCTTCTGGCGAGGGCCCTGTTCGGCTTCTTCGGCGCCGCCTCGAACCCGGCCACCCAGGCGTACGTGGCCGAATACACGCCGCCGGAGAAGCGCACCGGGGCGATGTCGAGCCTGGCCGGCGCCTTCGGCCTGGGAACGGTGATCGGGCCGTTCCTCGCGCCGCTGTTCGTGCTGCCCTTCGTCGGGCTGTCGGGACCGCTGTTCGCCTTCGCCCTGATCGCCGGGGTGATGCTGGCGATCGTCGTCCGCTACCTGCCCGAAAGCGAACGCCGGGCCAGCGCCGAGGACCGCCCGCCCGAACCGCTCGACGCCAACGGCAAGGTCCGCCCGATGTGGCGCGACCCTCGGATCATCCCCTTCCTGGCCTACGGCTTCCTGGTGGCCGTCTGCCAGACGGCCCAGGGCCAGACGCTGGGCTTTCTGATCATCGACACGCTGGACATGTCGCCGACCGAGGCCCAGGGCTTCATCGCCGTGGCGATGATGTTCGGCGCGGTGGCCGGCCTGCTCGCCCAGTGGGGCATCATCCGCATGTTCGACATGACGCCGCGCCAGCTGCTGCGCTGGGGCGTGGGCGTGGCCGCAGTCGGCAACCTGATCGTCGCGCTCTCGCCGGGCTACTGGAGCGTGGTGGTCGGCTATGCGGTCTCCAGCCTGGGCTTCGGCTTCGCCCGCCCCGGCTTCACGGCGGGCGCCTCGCTGGCGGTGAACATGGGCGAACAGGCGCGGGCGGCGGGCGCCATCGCGGCGGTCAACGGCGTCAACGTGGTGCTGGCCCCGGCCTTCGTTTGGCTCTACCGGCACCTGTCCTGGGGGCCGTTCGTGCTCAACGCGCTGATCCTGGTGGGCCTGTTGATCTACGCCTTCCGCAACACCCAGCTGAAGAACGCCGACCCCAAGCCGGCGACCCGCGAGGACGCCACCATGGCCACGCTGGAAAAACGCAACGAGGGCGGTGGGATCTAGAGCCGGGCCTCGGTCCTGAGCCGGCGCACCATGTCCATCGAGAGGTAGCCGTCGGCGGTCAGGCCGCGCGACTTCTGCCAGGCGCGCAGGGCCGCGCGGGTGTTGACGCCGACCACGCCGTCGGGCGCGCCGGGGTCGAAACCCAGCGCCGCCAGCGCCCGCTGGGCCGCCTGCCGGTCGGCCAGCGCCAGCCCCACCTCCTCCGGCCAGGCCTTCGCCAGCGGCCCCATGCCCGCGAAGCGGTCGGCCAGCAGTCCGACCGCCAGGGCGTAGGCCGTCGAGTTGTTGTACTTGCGGATCGCGAAGTGGTTGGGGAACAGCAGGAACAGCGGCCCGCCCGCGCCGGACGGGGCGATGAGCTGGGCCGGCGCGGCCCGGTCGGCGGCGGCCCAGGGGCGGCCGTCGGCGCGGCGCACGCCCCGCGCTTCCCACCAGTCGGGCGTCTCCTTAGGGCCCTCGGTGAGCGAGAAGTCGAATCCCGACGGGACGGTGACCTCGCGGGCCCAGGTCTCGCCGCGGCGCCAGCCGGCCTTGGCCAGCAGGTTCGCGGCCGAGGCCAGCGCATCGGCCGCCGAGCCCCAGAGGTCGCGCCGGCCGTCGCCGTCGCCGTCCACGGCGGTGGAGAGGTAGGTGGTGGGAATGAACTGGGTCTGGCCGAAGGCGCCCGCCCAGCTCCCCTTGAGCCGGCTGCGCGGATGCTCGCCCGAAGCGATGATCTGAAGCGCGGCGACCAGCTCGCCCTCGGCCCAGGCGCGCCGGCGACCGTCGGCGGCCAGCGTCGCCATCGAACGGATGATGTCGAAGTCTCCGAGGATGCTGCCGAACCCGGACTCCTGGGCCCAGATGCCCATCAGGATCTCGCGCGGCACGCCGTAACGGCGCTCGATGGCCGGGAAGAAGGGCTCGTTGCGCCGGCGCATGCCGATGTCGATGCGGCTCTGGGTGAGCGCGGCCTTGATGTAGGCGCTGACCGGGCGCGAAAACTCCGGCTGGGCGCCGTCCAGCGCCGAGACCCGGTCGTTGGGCGTCAGGCCGGCGAGTTCGCGGTCGAGCACCGCCTTCGGCACGATGCCGGCCGCCAGCGCTCTGGCCCGGAAGTCCTGCAGCCACTCGTTGAAGCCCATCGGGCCCGCAGGCGGGGGCGGCAGAGCGCTCCCGGACGGGACCGCGACTTGCCCGGCGGCGGGACCTGCGGCGGCGCCGGCGAGCAGCAGGGCGAGGAAGACTCTACGGTGCATGCGGGGAAACCTAGCCTGCGTCGGATGAACGGCGGAACACGAAGTCGTTCAAATGGCCGCGACACGCCGCGTGCGTTGACTCGCGCCCCCTCTGCCCGTATATGCCGCCGCTCTGTCGCCGCCCCGCGAGGGGTGGGCGTTCATTCGCGTTCAGACGAAGATTAGGTCATGAAGGTCAGAAGCTCGCTCAAGTCGCTCAAGACGCGTCACCGCGACTGCCAGCTCGTGCGCCGCAAGGGCCGGATCTACGTCATCAACAAGACCGACCCGCGCTTCAAGGCCAAGCAGGGCTGATCCGGCGCGCGTAGCGCCGACGGCCCATGCCCAAGGCGGTCCTCTGGGACATCGGCAACGTCATCGTGCGCTGGAATCCGCGCACGCTCTATTCCAAGATCTTTCCCGACCCGGCCGAGCGCGACCGCTTCCTGGCCGAGGTCTGCACCATGGCCTGGCACGAGGCCCACGACCGCGGCGTCCGTTTCGAGGACAACCGCGCCGAGCTGATCGCCCGCCACCCCGAATTCGAAGACGCCATCCGCGCCTGGGGCGACCGCTGGTGGGAGATGTTCTCCGGCCCGATCGCCGAGACCGAGGCGGCCATCGAGGCGCTGCACGCCCGCGGCGTGCCGATGTACGGCCTCTCCAACATCTCCCAGCACACCATCGAAGGCACCTTCGCCATGAGCCCGGCGTTCGGCCGGCTATCCGGCGTCGTGGTGTCCGGCGAGGTGGGCCTGACCAAGCCCGACCCGGCGATCTTCGCCCTGACCTGCGATCGGTTCGGCTACGCCCCGCGGGAGCTGCTGTTCGTCGACGACAGCCCGCGCAACATCGAGAGCGCCCGGGCGCTGGGCTTCGACGTCCATCTCTTCGACGATCCGGGCGCGCTGGTCCCGGCGCTGGAGGCGCGGGGCCTGCTCTAGCCGCGGCCGCCGAACTCGCGCATCAGTTCGGCCAGGCGGGGTTCGGCGACCAGTCCGGCGGCTTCGGCGGCGGGAAACCAGCGGCGCTCGCGCTGGCCCTTCTCGGGCCACGTCGCGTGTTCCTCGCGGACGGCGAGGGGGAAGACCTCGACCTCGACGGGCTGCAGCGCCCTGCTCTTGAGCCGCTTGTCGTAGTCGTAGCCGCCGACCGGCTCGGTCCAGACGTCTCCGGTGACGCCGGCCTCTTCGATCGCCTCCTGGGCGGCGGTTTCCGATCCGCTCAGGCCGGTGATCGGCCAGCCCTTGGGGATCACCCAGCGGCGGGTCTCGCGGGAGGTGATCAGCAGAATCTCGATGCGGCCGTCCGCATCGCGCCGCCAGGGGAGGGCGGCGTACTGGGTCAGCGGTCCCTTGCGGACCTTCGGCATCTCATCCGAAGGCGCGGTCTGCCGCCCGCGCCAGTCCGTAGAAGAGGGCGCCCATCAGTCCCGCCATGGGCATGGTGAAGATCCAGGCCCAGACGATGCGGCCGGCCACGTTCCAGCGCACCGCAGACATCCGGCGGGCCGAGCCGACGCCGACGATGGCCCCGGTGATGGTGTGGGTGGTCGAGACCGGGATGCCCAGGTTGGTGAAGAAGAACAGGGTGATGGCCCCGCCGGTCTCGGCGCAGAAGCCCTGCTGCGGCGACAGTCGGGTGATCTTCGAGCCCATGGTGTGGACGATGCGCCAGCCGCCGAACATCGTCCCCAGCGCGATGACTATGTAGCAGCTGATCGCGACCCAGGTCGGCACGTAGAAGGTGTCGCCCAGGTGGCCGTGCGAGAACAGCAGCACGGCGATGATCCCCATGGTCTTCTGCGCGTCGTTGCCGCCGTGGCCCAGCGAGTAGAGCGAGGCCGAGACGAGCTGCAGCTTGCGGAAGGTGGAATCGGCCATGGCCGGCGTCGCCCGCGCGAACAGCCAGGAGACGATCAGCACCAGCACCAGGGCCAGCGAGAAGCCGAGGGTCGGCGAGACGACGATACCCGAGGCGGTCTTCAGCACCCCCTGCCAGACCACCGCCGAGAAACCGGTCTTTGCCAGGCCCGCCCCGATCAGGCCCCCGATCAGGGCGTGCGAGGACGAGGAGGGGATGCCCAGCCACCAGGTGAGGATGTTCCAGCCGATGGCCCCCATCAGCGCTCCGAAGATCACCGCGTCGGTGATGATCCCCGGGTCGATTATCCCCCTGCCGACCGTGTTGGCGACGTGGACGCCGAAGAAGAAGTAGGCCGCGAAGTTGAAGAAGGCGGCGAAGCCCACCGCGACCAGCGGCGGCAGCACCCGCGTCGCCACCACCGTGGCGATCGAGTTCGCCGCATCGTGCAGCCCGTTCAGGAAGTCGAACGCTAGCGCGACCGCGATCAGCACGATCAGCAGCAGCGAGACGCCGCCAAGGTCCACGTGCGGCTCCCTAGAGGTGCTCGATCAGCACGCCGCTGATCCGGTTGGCCACGTCCTCGAAGCGGTCCACCACCTTCTCGAGGTGGTCGTAGATCTCGGCCCCGACGATGAAGGCCATCGGGTCGGTCCGGCCGCGGCCCTTGTAGAGCATGTTCATGCCGGCGTCGTAGAGGTGGTCGGACTCCTCCTCCAGCCGGGTGACCTCTTCGGTCAGCACGTTCAGGCGGGCGGCGTTGGCGCGCATCTGGCGCAGCAGCGGCGTCGACTCCACCGTGATGTCGGCCGCCTTGACGATGATGTCCCCCATGGTGCGCATGTGGTCCTCGAACTCGCGCACCTCGTAGAGAGTGATGGCCTTGGCCGTCCTGTGCATCTGGTCGACGGCGTCGTCCATCGAGGAGATCAGGCCGCGGATGTCCGAGCGGTCGAAGGGGGTGATGAAGGTCCGGCGCACGGCCAGCAGCACCTCACGGGCGATTTCGTCGGCCTCGTTTTCGTACTGGGCGATCTTCTGGCACCAGTCGGGCACCGCATCGCCGCCCTCCAGGAGCTGGCGCAGGGCATGGGCCCCTTGGCTCAGGATGCGGGCGTGGCTGTCGAACAGCTCGAAGAAGCGCTCCTCCTTGGGCATGAGCGCCTGAAACCACCGCATCGTCCGTCCCCGCGTAAGCTGCTGCGCGCGCCATAGGCCCCGCGCTCTTGCCTGTAAACCCTCCGGGCCCGGCTATCTCGGCCGCCCGGCGCGAACCAGCTCGAGGAATTCCTGGCGGGTGCGCGGATCGTCGCGCACCTCGCCGAGCAGCGTGCTGGTCGTCAGCAGCGAGCCCGGCGTGTTGACCCCGCGCATGGTCATGCAGCTGTGCTCGGACTGGATCACCACTCCCACGCCCTTGGGCTGGAGGATGTCCTGGATGGCCTCGGCGATCTCCGACGTCAGCTTCTCCTGGATCTGCAGCCGGCGGGCGAAGCCGTTGACCACCCGGGCCAGCTTGGAGATCCCCACCACCCGGTTGCGCGGCAGGTAGCCGACATGGGCGCGGCCCAGGAACGGCAGCATGTGGTGCTCGCAGAAGCTCACCACCCGGATGTCGGTCAGCACCACCAGCTCGTCGTAGCCGCCGACCTCCTCGAAGGTCTTCTCGAGATAGGCCCTGGGGTCGGCGTCGTAACCGGAGAACAGCTCGCGGTAGGCCCGGGCGACGCGGGCCGGCGTCTCCAGCAGGCCCTCGCGGCTCGGGTCATCGCCCGCCCACTCGATGAGCGTGCGCACGGCCGCCTCGGCGTCGGCCTGGGTGATCAGGGATGGGGGCATGGTCGGGCTCCGCGTCGATCCGTCTCAACGATACTACTGCAGCCGAGGTTCAAGCGGCGGATGACAGCGCCAGGGCCCGCCGCTAGGTTCCGCGCCTTCTTTCCACCACCGATCCCAAGGGGCGCCTGCCATGGCTGATGACAGCTCGAACATCGACGTGCTCAACTCCACGGCGCAGTCTCAGCTCAAGAGCATCATCGAGCGGATCGAGCGGCTGGAAGCGGAGAAGGCCGAGGTGGCCGAACAGATCAAGGAAGTGATGGCCGAGGCCAAGGGCAACGGCTTCGACACCAAGATCCTCCGCAAGGTCGTGCGTCTGCGCAAGCAGGACCGGGCCAAGCGGCAGGAGGAAGAGGCGATTCTCGATCTCTACCTGTCCGCGCTCGGAGAGATTTGAAGCGCAAGCCGCCGGATAGGAAGGCGCAGGCCAAGCGGGCCGCGCTGAACGCACTGCGCCGCGCTCGCCGCAAGGCCGAGCGTGCGGGCGTCAAGCTGTCGGAATGGGAGGGTGAGTTCCTCGGCAGCGTCGAGGATCGCCTGAAGACCTTCGGCCGCGCCTTCGGCGATCCGGAGAAGGGGGCGCCCGGCGAGGCGCTCTCGGCGCTGCAGCACCTCAAGCTCAAGGAGATCGCCGCCAAGGCGGCCGGCGAGAAGAAACCCCTCGCTCGCCGCCGCCGTACGCGCGGTAAGCCGAAGGAGGCCGAGTGACATGCCCCTCCCGCCCCAGCTCGAACCCTATCTGAAGTCGGGCTACGGACGGCTCGCCGAGCACCAACTCACCCTGGCGCGGATGCTGTTCGAGCGGGTGCTGGCGGGCGCGCCGGACCATCCGCCGGCGCTGCGCGGACTGGGGATCACCCTGTTCCGGATGGGCCGTGGCGAGGAGGCGCTGGCGAAGCTGCGACGCGCGGCCGAGCTCGGCCAGCCGCGGGCAGGCGCCGACCTGGCCGTGGCGCTGCATCGGATGGGCGAGGCGGAGGCGGCGGCGCAGGCCTGGTGCGCCGCCGGTCGCGAAGGGCCTATCCCGCCGGACGCGGCCTTCTCGATCGAGCAGCTCGAGCACCCCTTCAAGATGCGCGACTACGGCTACACGGCCAAAGTGCGCTGGGGCGAGGGCCGACCTTCCCACCCGCAGCTTTCCGAGGTCATCGGCGCGGGCCGCGACCAGTACCGCCAGGTGCTGGAGGGGATCGGTGAAATCCAGGAGGATCTGCAGGCCATCCCGCTCGGCGGCGACCACAAGGAGGCGCGGCCTTTCTGGCTGAACTCCTGGTTCGCCTCGCTCGACGCCATGGCGCTGACGCAGATGCTGCGCCGGGAAGATCCGGCGCTATTCCTGGAGATCGGCTCGGGCTTCTCAACCATGTTCGCCCGCAACGCGGTGTCGCGCTACGGCCTGCGCACCCGGCTGGCGTCGATCGACCCGCAGCCGCGAGCGGAGATCGACGCCCTTTGCGACGAGGTGATCCGCCGGCCGCTGGAGGACTGCGAGACGTCGCTGTTCGACCGGCTGGAGCCAGGGGACATCCTGTTCCTCGACAGCTCGCACCGCTGCTTCCAGGGCTCGGACGTGACGGTCTTCTTCATGGAGATCCTGCCGCGCCTGAAGAGCGGGGTGATCGTCCACATCCACGACATCTACCTGCCGGACGACTACGTCGCGGGCCACCTGCAGCGCCTGTGGAACGAGCAGTACCTGCTGGGCGTGCTGCTGCTGTTCGGCCAGGGTTTCGAGATCCTCTTTCCGAGCTGGTTCGTCACCCAGGACCCGGAGCTCTCCAAGCTTGCCCATGAGAAGGCCTGCAAGGGCTTGATGAGCGAGATGTCGCTGTTCGGAGCCTCCTTCTGGCTGCGGAAGGTCTGAGGCGCCGACGGAGGTCGACAGGCAGGCCTGCGGCCAACCCGTCACCGCGCAGGCGCGCCGCCCGTTCTGGGCATGCGCGCCGATCCACCGCAGGGGGAGAACCGCGTTCCCTAGCTAGCCTGCCCCGACAGCTGGGGAGCCGCCATGAAATCCGTCGCTTTCGCCTGCGCATGCGTCGCCGCCGGGACGCTCGCCGCCCTGCCTGCACGTGCGCTGGAGCCGGCCGAGTCGATCGCCGCCTACCACATGGCCAACCGCTGCTTCGCGGTCATCGACGCGGTCTCGCGCACCGAGCTGCCGTCGGACGCCCGCCGGCGGCTCGACCAGATGATCTTCTGGGGCGTGGCGGCCAAGTCGTTCGGCGACGAGGCCAAGGTCTCGCCCGACCAGCAGCGCGCCCACCTGGAGGCCGCCGCCTCCCAGGCCGAGGCCGAGGTCGCGCGCAACGACCCGGGCCCGGAAGAGGACCTCGCCGAGTGCGACGCCGCCTTCCGGATGGCGATGCGGGACTAGCGGGCGGCCCTCAGGCCGCCTCTTCCGCGCCCTTCACGGCCTCTTCCAGGCCCTGTTCGCGGACCTTGCGGTAGAGGGTCGAGCGGCCGATGCCGAGCCGGCGGGCCACTTCGCTCATGTGGCCGGCGTAGATCTCGATGGCGAGCTGGATCAGGTCGCGCTCGATCTCCTCGAGGGTGCGCAGGTGGCCGCGCTCGTCGAGGATGCGCACCGGCGCGCCGGCCGGCGCCTCGGCGATCAGCTCCTGGGCGCTCATCACCGCCGCGGGCGCGGACGCCGGCGCAGCCACCGGGGCCGCCTCCGGCATCGGCGCCGCCTGGCCGGAGATGGATGGGAAGTCGTAGGGCTGCAGGTAGGGCGCGTCGGCCAGCACTATGGCGCGGTACACCGCATTCTCCAGCTGGCGCACGTTGCCCGGCCAGTCGAAGGCGGTCAGGCAGGCCAGCGTCTCGGGCGAGGCGCCGACGACGTTCTTGCCTTCCTCGACGTTGAACCGGCGGATGAAGTGATCCACCAGGGCCGGGATGTCCTCCTTGCGCTCGCGCAAGGACGGGGCCTCGATCGGGAAGACGTTGAGCCGGTAGAACAGGTCCTCGCGGAAACGGCCTTCCTTCACCGCCTGCGACAGGTCGCGGTTGGTGGCCGAGACGATCCGCACGTCGACCTTCACGCTGCGCTTGGAGCCGATCGGGTCGATCTCGCTCTCCTGCAGCGCGCGCAGCAGCTTGACCTGCATTTCCAGTGGCAGCTCGCCGACCTCGTCGAGGAACAGGGTGCCGCCGTTGGCCTCCTGGAACTTGCCCAGGTGCTTGTCGGTCGCGCCGGTGAAGCTGCCCTTCTCGTGGCCGAACAGGATGGATTCCACGAGGTTCTCGGGGATCGCGCCGCAGTTGACCGCCACGAACGGCTTGCCGGCGCGGTCGGACGAGCCGTGGACGGCGCGCGCGATGACTTCCTTGCCGACGCCGCTCTCGCCGGTGATCAGCACGGGAATCGAGGACTTGGCCGCCCGTTCGCCGAGACGGCGGACCATCTGCATGCCGGGGCTGGTTCCCACCATGTCCTGGAAGGTGAAGCGCCCGCTGGCGTGTTTCTTCAGGCGCTCGACCTCGCCCTTCAGCGCGCCCATCGAGAGGGCGTTGCGGATCGAGACGATGATCCGCTCGGGGCTCGCCGGCTTGACGAAGAAGTCGCTGGCGCCGGCCTGCATCGCCTTCACCACCGTGTCGATGCCGCCCTGGGCGGTCAGCACGATAACCGGTTGGGAAAAGCCGCGGGCGCGCATCTCGGCCAGCGTCTCCTGCCCGGACAGCTTGGGCATCACCAGGTCCAGCAGGATCAGGTCAACTGCAGCGCCGGAGGACAGATGGGCGATCGCCTCATCGCCGCTTTCGGCGTGGGCCACGGCGAAGCCCTCGCGCTCCAGCACGGCTTGAATCAGCCGGCGCTGGGTCGGATCGTCGTCGACCAACAGGACGGTCTTGCTCATCTGAACACACCCACCATGAAACTCTTGGAGGCCCGCCCTTTCGGCCGAAGCCGGGACGCGCTCGTTGTGTCGTGGTGATACAGGGGCGGGGTAAAGGGCGGGTTTCGGAGAGCTGAGTCAGGGGTTAACGCGGCGTCGCGCTTGCGGGCGGGCTTCGGCCGCGCTTCAGTATCCTCGAACAGGGCCGCGCCAGATCGGCCCGTCGGGGGAGGAAGACATGCGAGCGGCCAGGTTCGTCTTGGTGATCGCGGCGCTCATGCTGACCGCGGCCTGCCAGCGGGGAGGCGAGGAGGCCGCATCCGCCGGCCGCGTCGATCAGGCGAGGCTCGAGGCTGCGGAGAGCAACGCCGAGTGGCTGTCCTACGGCCGCAGCTATTCCGAGCAGCGCTACAGCCCGCTGACCCAGGTCAACAGCGAGAACGTCGGCCAGCTGGGCCTGGCCTGGTACGCCGAATTCGACACCGACCGCGGCCAGGAGGCCACCCCGCTGGTGGTCGATGGCGTGCTCTACACCACCACGGCCTGGTCCAAGGTCTCCGCCTTCGACGCCCGCAGCGGTCAGCTGAAGTGGTCCTACGACCCCAAGGTGCCCGGCCAGAAGGGCATGGACGCCTGCTGCGACGTCGTGAACCGCGGCGTCGCTGTCTGGAACGGCAAGGTTTTCGTCGGCGCCCTCGACGGGCGGCTGATCGCGCTGGACGCGGCCACCGGCAAGCCGGTGTGGAGCGTGCAGACCACCGACACCTCCAAGCCCTACACGATCACCGGCGCGCCGCGGGTCATCAAGGGCAAGGTGTTGATCGGCAACGGTGGCGGCGAGTACGGCGTGCGCGGCTATCTGTCGGCCTACGACGCCGACAGCGGCCAGCTGGTCTGGCGCTTCTACACCACCCCCAACCCGCAGGGGCTGCCCGACAACGCCGCCTCCGACAAGGTGATGGCCGAGAAGGCCGCCGCCACCTGGTTCGGCGAGGGCTGGAAAGAGTCCGGCGGCGGGGCGACGGTGTGGGACGCCATGGCCTATGACCCGGCCCTCGACATCCTCTACGTGGGCGTCGGCAACGGCTCGCCCTGGAACCACCAGGTTCGCTCGGACGGCAAGGGCGACAACCTGTTCGTCTCCTCGATCCTGGCGCTCAAGCCCGACACCGGGGCCTACGTCTGGCACTATCAGACGACGCCGGGCGAAACGTGGGACTACACCGCGACCCAGCACATCATCCTGGCCGACCTGCAGATCGGCGGTCAGCTGCGCAAGGTGCTGATGCAGGCGCCGAAAAACGGCTTCTTCTACGTGCTCGACCGGGCCACCGGCGAATTGATCAGCGCCAACAACTACGTGCCGGTCACCTGGGCCACCAGCGTCGACCCGCGCACAGGTCGGCCGATCGAGAACCCGGCCGCCCGCTACCGCAACGCCCCGGCTCTGCAGATGCCGGCGCCGTTCGGCGGCCACAACTGGCACCCGATGGCGTTCAACCCGAAGCACGGGCTGGTCTACATCCCGGCCCAGCAGGTCCCGTTCGCCTACACCGACGCCTCGGTCGGCTTCACCTACCGCCCGGGGGCCTGGAACACCGGCGTCGACTTCCTGGCCAACGCCCTGCCGACCGACGAGGCGGTGCTGGCCGCCACCAAGGCGATGGTCAAGGGGCAGCTGATCGCCTGGGACCCGGTCGCGCAGAAGGCCCGCTGGACGGTCGAGCACCCCTACTTCTGGAACGCGGGCGTGCTGACCACCGCCGGGGATCTCGTCTTCCAGGGCGCCGCGCAAGGCGAGTTCGCCGCCTACCACGCCGGCGCTGGCCAGAAGCTGTGGAGCTACAAGACCACCAACGGCGTCATCGCCGCGCCAATGACCTACGAACTCGACGGCGAGCAGTATGTGGCGATCATGGTCGGCTACGGCGGGGCCGGCGCGCTGTCCTCGCCCGCGCTGCTGCCCGACCGGCCCCGGCTGCCGGGTCGCCTGCTGGTGTTCAAGCTGGGCGGTACGGCGAGCGCGCCGGAATACGAGCTGCCCGAGCGGGCCACGCTCGACCTGACGACGGTGTCGTCCACCGGCGATGCGCGCCGCGGCTTCGAGCTGTTCCACGTCAACTGCCAAGTCTGCCACGGGCCGAACGCCTCGGGCGCCTTCCTGCCCGACCTCAAGGCCTCGCAGATGCTGCTCTCGCCCGAGAGCTTCCGGTCGGTCCTGATCGACGGCGCTCTGGCCTCGCGCGGCATGCCCAGCTTCAAGGCCTGGCTCACCGCCGACGACGCCGAAGCCCTGCGCGCCTACATCATCTCCGAAGCCAAGGGCCCGCCCGCCACGGCCGTCCCGGCCCCCAAGGGCGGCCCCGCGCCGAAGACGTAGTGCGAGGTGACAGGCGGGCCTTCGGCCAACCAGTCACCGGAGCGCGTCGGTGACTGGGTTGGCGCAGCGCTACCTGTCACCCGTTCGCTTCGCCCCGCTACTTCAGCACCGCTTCGAACTGCTCCGCGATCCAGTCCGCCTGGTCGGCGGTGAGGACGAGGGGCGGGGAGATGCGGATGGTGTGGTCGTGGGTGTCCTTGCAGAGAATGCCGCGGTGCTGCAGCGCCTCGCAGTAGGGCCTGGCGCCGCCGATGTCCTCCTGCAGCTCCATGGCCAGCATCAGGCCGCGGCCGCGCACCTCCTTGATCTTGTCGCTCCTGATCGAGGAAAGGTTGGCCTTCAGCCGCGCGCCGACCCGCTCGGAGTCGCCGATCATGTCCTCCTCGACCAGCACCTTCAGGGCGGCGCGGGCGACGGCGCAGGCCAGCGGGTTGCCGCCGAAGGTCGAGCCGTGCTCGCCGGGCTTGATGGCGCTCATCACCTCTTCGTTCGAGAGCACCGCCGAGACCGGGTAGAAGCCGCCGGACAGCGCCTTGCCGACCAAGGTCAGGTCCGCCTCGATGCCCTCGTGTTCTTCGGCCAGCAGCTTGCCGGTGCGGCCGAGGCCGGTCTGCACCTCGTCGCAGATCAGCACCACGTTGTGCCTGGTGCAGAGCTCGCGGGCCTTCTTCATGTAGCCGGGCGGCGGGACGATCACGCCCGCCTCGCCCTGGATCGGCTCGACCAGGAAGGCCACGGTGTTCTCGTTGATCGCCGCCTCCAGCGCCTCTGCGTCGCCGAACGGCACGGGCACGAAGCCGGGGGCGAACGGGCCGAAGCCCCGGTAGGTCGTGGGGTCGGACGAGAAGCCCACCACCGCCAGGGTCCGGCCGTGGAAGTTGCGCCGGCAGACGATGATCTCGGCCTTGTCGCGTGGCACGCCCTTGATCTCGTAGCCCCACTTGCGGGCCACCTTCAGGGCGGTCTCCACCGCCTCGGCGCCGGAGTTCATCGGCAGCGCCTTGTGGCTCTTGGTGAGCGCGCAGAGCTCCTCCAGGAACAGCGGCAGCTGGTCGTTGCGGAAGGCCCGCGAGGTCAGCGTCAGGCGCCCGGCCTGCTCGACCATGGCAGCCAGGATCTTCGGATGGCAGTGGCCCTGGTTCACCGCCGAATAGGCGGCCAGGCAATCCAGGTAGCGTTTGCCCTCTACGTCCCAGACCCAGACGCCCTCGCCACGGGTCAGCACGACGTCCAGCGGCTTGTAGTTGGTGGCGCCGTAGAGGTTCTCCAGCGCGATCAGTTCGGCGGCGCGGTCGCGGGTCATGGTGTCGGTCATGGCGGGCCTCAGGCGTTGGCGACGAGGGGAAGGCGCGTACGGGCGGCGACGTGGTCCAGGCGCAGGGTCATGCAGAAGGCCGCGCCGCCGGACAGGATGAAGGGGGAGAGGTCGATCTCGACCACGCGGTAGCCGCGCTCGGCGAGCACGGCCTTCAGGCGCTGCGGGGCCCGGGCCATCACCAGCGTGCGGCCGAGCGCGACGGCGTTGACGCAGAAGGTGGCGGCGTCCTCGGGGCTGGCCTCGATCCGCTGGTCGGTGTCCGTGAGCCCGGCGATGGTGCGGCGGCCTTCCTCTGTGAAGGCGGGCGGGAAGTAGAGCACCTCGCCGCCCGGCAGCGGGCACAGGCAGGTGTCGAGGTGGTAGAACTGCTGGGTCGCCAGCTCCAGCGGTGCGGTCGGGCGGCCGAAGACGTCGCGGATCACCGCGTCGGCCTCCTTGGCCGAGCGGGGGCCGAAGCCGGTCCAGAACATCTGCCGATGGGAATCCCAGTGCGCGTCGCCGGCGCCTTCCTGGACGACGCCGTCCGGCAGGGTGACGATCTCGTCGATCAGCCGGCGGGCGCGAAGGGCTTCGAAGGCCTCGCGGAAGGGGCCTTCCTCGCCCTGCCGCTCGGGGTGTCGGAAGCGGGCCATCAGGGCCGTGCGGTCGAGCACGATGGCGGCGTTGGCCGGGAACACCATGTCGGGCAGGCCGGGCCGGCCGGGGGTGATCTCCACCCGCGCGCCGGCCGCCTGCAGCGCCGCGCACAGCGCCGCCGAAGCGCCGCGGGCGGCCTCGGTCCGCGCCTTGGCGCACTCGGCCCAGGCGTCCGGCCGCATCCACGGATTGATCTGGTAGCTGACCTCGTAGTGACCGGGATCGGTCATCAGGATCAGCGGATGGCTGGTCATACGCTTCACCTCAACCACGACGGGATGAGACGAGCATGCCAAGCGGTTCCGCTATCGAATAGCCGAAGCGTTGCTCAAGATTCGCGCGAAAACTTGACGAAATGACATGGCCAGATGACGATCTGGCATGGACGAGATCGACCGCAAGCTGATCAGCCTGCTGCGGGCCAACGGCCGCGAGTCGATCTCCAGCCTCGCGGCCCAGCTGAAGGTTTCGCGCGGCACGGTGCAGAACCGCATCGACCGCATGCTGGCCAGGGGCGACATCCTCGGTTTCACCGTCCGGACCCGCAGCGATGTCGAGGACGAGCGGATCCGCGCGGTGATGGCCATCAACATCGAAGGCGAACGCTCGGCCGCGGTGGTCAAGGCGCTGCGCGGCTTCAAGCAGGTGGAGGCGATCCACTCCACCAACGGCCGCTGGGACCTGATCGCCGAGCTCGCCTGCGAGAACCTGGCCGAGTTCTCCCGCACCCTGGACGACATCCGGCTGATCGAGGGCATCGCCCAGACCGAGACCAACATCCTCCTGGCGACCCAGAGGTTCTGAGCCGCGGGGCTGGGCGCATCCGTAGAGGCCCGGAATTGGACGCCCCGCGCCCGCGGGCCCATATGCGGCCCATGACGACCGACGCCGCGCCCCGCCGAGACCGCACCCAGATCGCCCCCGGCTACTCGGTCGGCGTGACCGAGGAGATGATCCGGGAACTGGTGCACGCCTTCTACGCCCGGGTGCGGGCCGAGCCGGTGCTGGGGCCGATCTTCAACGCCGCCATCGACGATTGGGACGAGCACCTCGCAAAGCTGTGCGACTTCTGGAGCTCGGTGCTGCTGATGACCGGCCGTTTCAAGGGGCGGCCGATGGCGGTCCACGTGCAGACGCCGGGCGTCGAGCCCGAGCACTTCGGCCGCTGGCTGGAGCTGTTCACGCGTACGGCGCAGGAGCTTTGGCCGCCGGCCGCCGCCGACCTGGTGGTGGGCCGCGCGCACATGATCGGCCGCAGCCTGCAGATGGGCATCGCCGTCAGCCGGGGCGAGATCCCTTAGGGCGCGTTCCGGCGTTCTGCGGTCGCCCGCCATCGGCTATAGCTGGCGCATGAACGCGCCATTCAATCCCGACGCCCTGCCGCAGTGGCGGCTCGACGACCTCTACGCCGGCCGTGAGGACCCGAAGATCGCCGCCGACCTGGCCGCCGCCAGATCCGCCGCCGAAGACCTCGCCAAGCTGGAAGGCAAGCTGACCGAAGCCCGCGCCGACGCAGCGCGCCTGGGCGGCCTGCTGGACGAGGGCATCCGGCTCTACGAGCGCGGCGCCAACCTGTTGGGGGCCATCGGCGCCTACGCCGCGCTCGCCGCCTCGACCGCCAGGGACGATCCGGCCTGGGCCAAGTTCGAGGGTGACCTGCGGGCCCGCTCGGCGGAGATCGCCTCGCTGGCCCTGTTCTTCACCCTGGAGATCAACAAGCTCGAGGACGCCGAGCTGGAGGCGGCGCTGGACGCCTTCCCGAAGGCGGCGGTGTGGCGGCCCTGGCTACGCCGCGTGCGGCTGTCCAGGCCGCACGAGCTCTCCCCCGAGCTCGAGCGGATGCTGCTCGACCGCAGCCCGGCGGTCGCCAACTGGGTGCGGCTCTACGACGAGACGCTGGCCAGGCTCACCGCCAAGGCCGGCCGCGAGACCCTGACCCTGCCCGAGGCGCTGAACCGGCTGTCCGACCCGCTGCCCGAGCGGCGCAAGCAGGCGGCCCAGGGCCTGGCCAAGGCGCTGGCCGAGCGCACTCCGGTGCTGGCGCTGGCGCTCAATACCCTGGCCTTCGAGAAGCAGGTCGAGGACCGCTGGCGGCGCTACCCGTCCCCGGCCGCCTCGCGCCACATCGCCAACGAGGTCGACGCCGACGCCGTCGAGGCGCTGGTCGCCGCGGTGGTGGAATCCTATCCGGCGGTCAGCCACCGCTACTACCGGCTGAAGGCCAAGGTGATGGGCCGTTCGCGGCTCGACTACTGGGACCGCAACGCGCCGCTCGACACCAGCGCCCCGCGCACCTACGGCTGGAGCGAGGCGCAGGCCATGGTGCTGGACAGCTTCGCCGCGCTCGCGCCTCGGTTCGCCGACACCGCCCGCACCTTCTTCGCCCAGCCCTGGATCGACGCCCGGCCGCGCGCCGGCAAGCAGTCGGGCGCCTACTCGCACCCGGTCACCTCGGACAAGCACCCCTACGTGTTCATGAACTACATGGGCGAGCGGCGGGACGTGCTGACCCTGGCCCACGAGCTCGGCCACGCGGTGCACCAGACGCTGTGCGCGCCGCTCGGCACTCTGCTGGCCGACACGCCGCTGACCCTGGCCGAGACCGCCTCGATCTTTGGCGAGGGGCTGGTCTTCGAGCGCCTGCTGGCCGAGGCGACCCCGGACGAGCGGCGCGGCCTGCTGGCCGGCAAGATCGAGGACGGGCTGAACAGCGTCATCCGCCAGATCGCCTTCCATCAGTTCGAGACCGAGTTCCACGCCCGCCGGGCGCAGGGCGAGCTGTCGCCCGACGAGATCTCGCTGCTGTGGCTCAAGGTGATGGGAGACAGCCTGGGGCCGGCGATCCGTCTGAATCCCGGCTACGAGCACTACTGGGCCTACATCAGCCACTTCGTGCACGCGCCCTTCTACGTCTACGCCTACGCGTTCGGGGACCTGCTGGTCCGGGCGCTGATGGAGAAGCGGCGCGAGGACCCGGCCGGGTTCGCGCCGCTCTACGAGGACCTGCTGGCGGCCGGCGGCACGCGGACCTACGTCGAGGCCTTGAAGCCGTTCGGCCTCAATCCGCGCGAGAAGGCCTTCTGGGCCGCCGGCGTGAAGCAGATGGAGCGCCTCGTCGACGAGTTCGAGGCGCTCGTCTGAGCCGCTAGTTGGCGCCGGCGGGCGCGGCCGGTTCGGTCGGGGTCGCCGCGGTGTCGGCCGGCGCGGCCTCGCCGCCCCCGGCCGCGGCATGGGCGGCCGCCTCGGCAGCGGCCTTCAGCTGCGCCTCGGAAACCTGTTCGGGCGGCAGGTCGGTGGAGACTTCCGCCTCCGAGGTCGCCGTGTGGCTCTCGGCTTCACGGCCGCCGCAGGCGGACAGCGCGCCGGCGAGGGCGAAGGCGCCGACGAGGCCGGCGATGCGGACGGTCTTGTACGAGGTCATGGTCGAGCTCCTGACATGGGGCATGCGGAGGGGCCAACGGCCAAGGCCGCGTCGGGGTTGCAGCCTGTGACGGGACGCCTCGGCGCTTGCCATTTCTCAAACGCCCGTTAGTCAGCATCGCGCAGTCGTGCATGTGAAGAGCAAAGGATTGAGGGTGATGGCCGAGGACGCATCGCCGGCCGTCAGGCCGACCTTCGACGACGACCGCCCGGTGCATACCGAGCCGGGCGAACTGCCGCCGGAGGTCCAGTCGCCGCTCGCGCCCTTCGATGGCCGCGAGCCCGAGGCGCCGCAGTGGTTCAAGGACGCCATCGCCCAGGAGCCCGAGCGCCGCTTCGTCGAATCGCTCGGCACCAAGCTCGAGCTGCTCACCTGGGGCGAGGTCGGCAAGCCCGGCCTGCTGCTGGTGCATGGCAACTCGGCCCACGCCGATTGGTGGAGCTTCATCGCCCCGTTCCTCGCCAACAATTACCGGGTCGCTTCCATGTCGCTGGCCGGCATGGGCGCCTCGGACTGGCGCGAGACCTACGCCTTCCAGGACTTCGCCGAGGACGCCGAGGCTTGCGCCCGCGCGGCGGGGCTCTACGAAGGCGGCCGCAAGCCGATCTACATCGGCCACTCGTTCGGCGGCTCGCAGGTGTTCTACGCCGCCGCCAGCCATCCGGAACGGATGCACGCTGCCGTCCTGGTGGACACCGGCTTCGGCGGGCCGCCGCCGGCCCAGCAGAAGGAGATGGAGCGCAGAGCCGAGCGGGTGCGCAACATCCCCACCGCCGACCGCGCCAACCGCGTCTATCCGGACATGCCGACCGCACTGAAGCGGTTCCGCTTCATGCCGCCGCAGGCGCCGGGCCACCTGTTCGTCGCCGACTTCATCGCCCGCCGCTCGCTCAAGCAGGCGCCGCTGGAGGACGGCTCGGGCATGGGCTGGACCTGGCGGTTCGACCCGGCGATGTGGAACAAGCTCGACCGGACGGCGATGAACCAGCTGTCCGAGGGCGGCAAGCCGGAGGTGAAGGTGCCGCTGGCCCACATCTACGGCGAGCGCTCGGGCGTGGCCAAGCGGGCCCGCGACGGGGCGCCGTCGCCGCTGCCCGACGACATGATCCAGGTCGCCATTCCCGATTCCGACCACCACATCATGGTCGACCAGCCGCTGGCCCTGGTGGCGGCGCTGCGGGCGCTGCTGGCGGCCTGGCCGGCTTGAGCGGCGCGGCGCTCTCGTGTAGCACCGCACCAGACTGCGACTGTTCAGACAGAAAGACGACGTAAGCTCATGGCCGGATCCGCTTCCGACTATCACCGCGGCGAGATGGACATCGCGGAGCAGCAAGCGACCTTCAAGCTGGTCATGGGCCTCACCAAGTGGGGCTCGCTGGCCACGGTGGTCCTGGTTCTGTTCCTGACCCTGCTGTTCGCCACCAACGCCGGCTTCCTGGGTTCGGCGTTCGTCTCCGTGGTCGTCACGGCCATCGGCGTGCTGGTGCTGCGCGAGCGCGCGGGCGGCGGGCACTAGCCCCCATCACCTCCTAAAACGCGAAAGGCCGGGCCGCGAAGCGCGTGCTTCCTCGACCCGGCCAAAGCGACACAGCCATGGAGAGCTAGGCTGACACGATCAGCTTATACAACTCCGTGGCCGTACGGAAGCGTCCTCTAGAGCACGATCTCGAAGCTCCTGCGCACGGCTTCCTGGCCGTCGGCGCGGGTCACCACATAGGTCGCCTGGTAGCGTCCGGGCGGCCAGCCCGCCTCGGGCCGCTTCCTGCCGACGAACATCATGTGCTGGGCCCTCGGCCGCTCCATCGGCTCGGCCCGGGTGGTGGCGACCACGCCGCCGGCGGGGCCGCGCACCGTCAGCTCCTGCACGTCGCCCGGTTCCCGTCTCATTTGGTCATCCTCCTGGCGAAGGCGCCATCCTGGCCGGGCCGGCGGCCGCGAGTGTGGCGCCGTTGCGGTTGTGCGGCGGACTCGGGCAACCTAATTGAGCTGCGCCTGCATCCAAGGGCCGCAGGGGCCCGCACCCACGGGATTGGTATCGAGCTTGCCGCATCCGCATTTATTTCCGCGAGACCCCCGCCCCGCGGCCGCGCCCGGACCGGAGGTGGGGATATGATGGCCACATCGCCGCCCTTCGTCTTCGTCCACGTGCCGAAGACCGGCGGCAACTCCATCCAGAACATCCTGCGCCGCTACTCGAGCGACGAGATCGTCGCCAAGGAGCCCTACCAGGACGGCGTCGAGCGCTTCGAGGTGCGCAACCCGACCTACGGCTTCGCCAAGCACAGCCCGCTCTCGGAGTACCGCGAGAAGCTGCCGGCCGAGGTCTACGCGCGCTCGTTCCGCTTCGCCTGCGTGCGAAACCCGTGGGAGTGGGTCGTCTCCTACTACTTCTCGCCGCACCGGCAGGTGAGCGGCTTCGACCGGGAGAGCTTCGTCGAGTTCATCCGCTCGGCGCCGCCGATGACCTACTTCCTGCGCGATCGCCCCGGCCAGCCGCTGGCCGAGGTCGCCCACAATTTCGACCTGCTGATGCGCTACGAGACCCTGCAGGCCGATTTCGACGCGGCTTGCGACCGGCTGGGCATCCCGCGCCAGATGCTGCCGCGCGTCAACGCGTCGACACGGGGCCGGGTCGAGGACTACTACGACGAGGAAACGGTGGAACTCGTGCGCAGCCGATTCGCCGAGGACGTGGAGCTCTTGGGCTACGACGTCCCCTGGGCCGGGAGACAATATGCCTGAGCTTTCGCTGAAGCGGATTTTCGGGGGCCGCCTGCTGGCCGATCCGCCGGCCCCGCCGGCGCCCGTCGCCGAACTGCCGCGCCCCGAGGCGCCGCCGATGACGGCCGCGCCGGCCGCCGAGCCGGTGCGTGATCGGGTGATCAACGTCCGCTTCTACACCGACTATCCGGTCTGCAATTACAAGTGCCCCTACTGCGTGGCGGGCCACGCCCCGCCCGAGGGCCGGCCGGAGAGCCCCTGGAGCGACGACCGCTACCGGGCGATCGTCGACAACCTCTGCAAGCTCGACTTCCCGATCAACCTGCGCATCGGCGTGGGCGGCGAGTTCTTCATCTCCAAGGTGCTGGTGGAGGGCGCCCGCAAGCTGGCGGCCTGCGACCACGTCAAGGTGCTGAACCTGATCACCAACCTGTCCTTCCACCCGCAGCAGTACGCGCGGATCCTCAAGGGCATTCCGAAGGAGAAGGTGGCGCTGGTGGCGAGCTACCATCCCACCGAGGTGAAGAGCGCCGACGCCTGGGTGGCCGCCGCCCAGGAGCTGGCCACCTACTACGACCTGACGACGATGAGCGTGGCCTATCCGCCGGCGCTGCCGAAGCTGCGCGAGATCAAGGAGAAGTTCGCCGCGGTCGGGGTCGACCACTTCATCCAGCCGTTCATCGGCGAGTACGAGGGCAAGCTCTACCCCCAGGCCTACACCGAGGAGGAGCGGGCGCTGATCCGCGAGGTGATCTACTCGCGGCACGACTACGAGTTCCTGCTCAACCTGAAGAAGCCCGGCCTGTGCAACGCCGGCTTCAAGTACCTGTTCATCGACCCCTACGGCCTGGTGAAGCCGTGCGGCGGCGCCGACCACGGGCGCATCCTGGGCGACCTCACCGCCTCGCCGAAGGTCGAGTTCCTGGACGGCCCCAGGCCCTGCCCGGCCGCCGCCTGCCAGTGCGACACCGAGAACATCCAGACCAAGGTGTTCGAGGACCACTACGCCTGGACCGACAAGAACCAGCACCGCTTCGCCTACCGCTTCGCGGAGGAGGCCAAGACCTCGCCCTGGATGGACGAGTGGACGGTGCCGTACTGAGTTCTTCCGCCCGCGACGCCGCAGCGGCTAAGAAGGGCGCTGGCGCGACTCGCCGCGCCGAGAAGGCGGATGAATGAAGACGGTGATCCTGGCCGGGGGCCTGGGGACGCGGATCTCCGAAGAGAGCCACCTGAAGCCGAAGCCGATGATCGAGATCGGCGGGCGGCCGATCCTCTGGCACATCATGAAGCTGTTCTCGCAGTACGGCTTCAATGACTTCGTGATCTGCCTCGGCTACCGCGGCTACGTCATCAAGGAGTATTTCGCCAACTACGTGCTCCACAACGCCGACCTGACGGTGAACCTGGCCACGGGCGAGACCAAGTACCACGCCACCAACCACGAGCCCTGGAGCGTGACCCTGGTGGACACCGGCCCCGAGACCCTGACCGGCGGGCGGCTCAAGCGGGTGGCCAAGTACCTCGACCCGGACGAGCCCTTCTTCTTCACCTACGGCGACGGCCTGGCCGACGTGGACCTGCGCAAGCTGGCCGATTTCCACCGCGCGCACGGGCGGCAGGCGACGGTGACGGCCGTGGCCCCGCCGGGCCGCTACGGCGCCCTGGAGCTCGAGGACGGCCAGGTGCGCCGGTTCATCGAAAAGCCGCCCGGCGACAACGGCCTGATCAACGGCGGATTCTTCGTGCTGCAGCCCGAGGTGGTCGGGCGCATCGCGGGCGACTCCACCTCCTGGGAGGTGGAGCCGCTGGAGAGCCTGGCGGCCGACGGCGAGCTGATGGCCTATCGTCACGACGGCTTCTGGGCGGCCATGGACACGCTGCGCGACAAGAACCACCTCGAGGCGCTGTGGACCTCCGGCGCCGCGCCCTGGCGCATCTGGTCATGAGGCTGCCCGACCCCGCCTTCTGGCGCGGGAAGCGGGTGCTGCTGACCGGCCACACCGGCTTCAAGGGCGGCTGGGCGGCGATCTGGCTGACCAGGATGGGCGCGGAGGTCACGGGCCTGGCGCTGGCGCCCGACCAGACGCCGAGCCTGTTCGAGCTGGCCGACGTCGAGAACCTTGTGGACTCCCACATCGCCGACCTGCGCGAGCCCGCGGCGGTCGAGGCCGTGCTGGGCGGCCGAAACTTCGACCTCGTGCTGCACATGGCCGCCCAGCCGATCGTCCGCACCTCGGTGGAGGACCCCGTCGGCACCTTCGCGGCCAACGTGATGGGCACGGCCCACCTGCTGCAGGCGCTGCGCGGGCGAACCGGTCTGAAGGCGATGCTGGTGGTGACCTCCGACAAGGTCTACGCCAACGACGAGGCCGGCCGTCCGTTCGCAGAGGCCGACCCGCTGGGCGGCAAGGACCCATATTCGGCCTCCAAGGCCGCGGCCGAGATCGTCACCGCCAGCTTCGCCCGCAGCTTCTTCGAGAAGGAGGGCGTGGCGGTGGGCACGGCCCGCGGCGGCAACGTCATCGGCGGCGGCGACTTTTCCCGCGACCGGCTGGTCGCCGACATCGTCCGCGCCGCCCGCGCCGGCGAGGCGGTGGTGCTGCGCCACCCGGAGGCGACGCGGCCCTGGCAGCACGTGCTGGACTGTCTGGCCGCCTACTTCGTGCTGCTGGAGCGGCTGGCGTCCGACCCGGCGACGCCGCGGGCGGTCAACTTCGGCCCCAGGCCCGGCGGGCCGCAGGTCACCGTCGGCGAGCTCGCCTCCCTGGCAGTCGAGGCGCTGGGTGCGAAGCCCTGGGTCCACCGGCCCGATCCCGCCTCGCTGGAGGCCAAGGCGCTGGCGGTGGACACCAGCCTCGCGCGGCGGGCGCTCGGCTTCGAGAGCCGGCTGGACGGACCCGCCGCCGTGAGCCTGACCATGGACTGGTACCGCCGCCAGGGCGTGGGCGAATCCGCCAGGGCGCTTTGCGAAGAGCAGATCGGGCTCTACGAGAGCGACCGATGACGCCTCTCTGCCGCTTCTGCCGCGCCCCGCTGACCGAGACCTTCCTGAACCTCGGCGACCAGCCTCTGGCCAACAGCTACCTGACCCCTGAGCAGCTCGAGGCGGGGACCGAGCGGGCCTTTCCGCTGCACGCCCGCGTCTGCGGCCGCTGCTTCCTGGTGCAGGTGGACGATCCGGTCGCCGCCGACGAGATTTTCGACGAGGGCTACGCCTACTTCTCCTCCTATTCGGCGAGCTGGGTGGAGCACGCCCGCCGCTATGCCGAGGCGATGCGGGCGCGCTTCGGCCTGGGGGCGGATTCGCTCGTCGTGGAGGTGGCCAGCAACGACGGCTACCTGCTGCAGCATTTCGTGGCCATGGGCGTGCCGGTGCTGGGCATCGAGCCGACGCTTGGCACGGCCGACGCCGCCCGCGCCAAGGGCGTGCCCACCGAGGTGATGTTCTTCGGCGCCGAGACCGGCCAGGCGCTGGCCGACCGCGGCGCGAGGGCGGACCTGATGGCCGCCAACAACGTCCTCGCCCACGTGCCCGACATCGGCGACTTCGTGGAAGGCTTCCGGCGCGTGCTGAAACCGGAGGGCGTGCTGACCTTCGAGTTTCCGCACCTCCTGAACCTGATCGAGCAGGTGCAGTTCGACACCATCTACCACGAGCATTTCTCCTACCTGTCGCTGCTGGCGGTGGAGCAGGTGCTGAAGGCTCACGGCCTTCGATCCTTCGACGTGGAGTTCCTGACCACCCACGGCGGCAGCCTGCGGCTGTTCTGCGCCCACCAGGGCGCCGGTCATGCGGAGACCGAGGCGCTGAGGGCCCTGCGCGACCGCGAGGCTGCGGCGGGGCTCGCCAGGATCGAGACCTACCGGGGGTTCGCGCCGAAGGTCGCGGCGGTCCGCGACGAGTTCCTGGCCTTCCTCGACAAGGCGAAGGCCGAGGGCAAGCGGATCGCCGCCTATGGCGCGGCCGCCAAGGGCAACACCTTCCTGAACTATGCGGGCGTGGGCCGGGGCGACATCGTCGCGGCCTTCGACGCCAATCCGGTGAAGCAGGGCCGCTTCCTGCCCGGCAGCCACATCCCGGTGCTCGCGCCGGACAAGGTGGCCGAGGTGCGCCCCGACTACCTTCTGATCCTGCCCTGGAACATCAAGGACGAGATCATCGCCCAACTCGCCTACGTCCGCGACTGGGGCGGCCGCTTCGTGATCGCCACGCCCCACGTGCAGGTGCTGGACTGATGCGGTTTTCGCCGACCGGCATCGCGGGCGTCGTCGTCGTCGACATCGAGCCGGTGAGCGACGCACGCGGCCTGTTCGCCAGGCTGCACTGCCCGGACGAGTTCGCCGCCGCCGGCCATCCCTTCGTCCCGGCCCAGACCAGCCTGTCGCGCAATCCGGCCGCCTTCACGCTGCGGGGCATGCACTACCAGGCGCCGCCGCACGGCGAGACCAAGCTGGTCCGGGTGGTCCGCGGACGGGCCTTCGACGTGGCGCTGGACCTGAGGCCGGACAGCCCGACGCACCGGCGCTGGGTGTCGCTCGAGCTCTCCGCCGAGACCGGGCGCGCCGTGCTGATCCCCGAGGGCGTGGCCCACGGCTTCATCACCCTGGAGCCGGACACCGACGTGGTCTATCAGATCGCCCCGAAGCACGAGCCGGGCCACGGCCTGGGCGTGCGCTGGAACGATCCGGCCTTCGCCATCGCCTGGCCGGCCGAGCCCAAGATCATCTCGCCGCGCGACGCGGCCTATCCCGATTATCGCTAGGATCCTCATCGTCCATGGACCAGGACAAGCTCGCCGCCGCCCTCGAGAAGATCCGCGCCACCCCCGGCTGGCGCGAGGCCTTCGTCCGCCACCTGCTGGCCCTGGAGAAGGACATCGCCACGCCCGGTGTCGACCTCCGGGAAGAGGTGACCGGCCCGCTGGTCGATGCGGTGTTCGAGGAGGGCGAGCCGATCCGCCGCAGCCTCTCCAACGGCGTGACCTTCGAATTCCTGTACCGCTCCAAGATCGCTCGCGACTTCGTGATGAGCGAACCCGCGGTCCCCGACCATGCCTGGGAGCCGATGACCTCGCGCATCGTCGTGGATCTGGCCAGAGAGGCCCGGCAGGTGGTGATCGGCGGCGCCTACTTCGGCGACCACGCCATCCTGATCGCCCGCGAGGTGGCCAGGAACGGCGGCGTCGTCCACGCCTTCGAGCCCAACTCCGACCAGCGACGCATGCTGATGCGCAACGCCGAGCTGAACGGCCTGACCAACATCGTCGCCCGGCCGGAGGGGCTTTGGAGCTCGTCCTCCGAGCACCTGAAGCTGGTCGGCTATGATTCGTTCGCCACCGCCGAGAAGGCCGAGCCGGGCGCCGCCGACGCCTTCCAGACGGTGACCATCGCCGACTACCTGGGGGCCCAGGGGATCGACCGGCTGGACCTGATCGTGGTCGACATCGAAGGCGCCGAACTGGCGGCCCTGAAGGGGGCCGAGAAGTTCCTGGCGGGGCCCGACGCCCCGCACATCGTCTACGAGGTGCACCGCCACTATGTGGACTGGAGCGCAGGGATGCCGGCGACCGAGATCTCCCGGTTTCTGACTGGCCTCGGCTACACCCTGTTCGCGCTGCGCGACTTCAACTCCAACGTCGATCTCTCGGGCAAGCCGGTGGAGCTGATCCCGCAGGACAAGATCTACCTGGAAGGCCCGCCGCACGGCTTCAACATGGTGGCGGTGAAGGACCCGGCGATCTTTGACCGCCCGGGCTACCGCATCGTCGAAAACGTCAGCCCCAAGCTGCTGCGCCACAAGGACCCGGCGCTGCACCATCCGGTCGGCGGGCTCTAGGGCCGGGGCGATGGCGCGGGCGACCATCCTGGGGGCCGCCGGCTTCGTCGGCTCGCGCCTGCGCCGGCGCCTGGAAGGGCAGGGGATCGATCCCTTCTGCCCGGCCAAGGGCGACCCGGCCGTGTTCGAAGAGGACCTCGGCGTCGTCTACGACTGCGCCGGCCTGACCGCCGACTACGCCGCCCGCCCGTTCGACACCGTCGAGGCGCACGCGACCCTGGTCGCACGGCTGGCCGAGAAGGCCCGCTTCGATCGGCTGATCGTGCTGTCCTCGACCCGACTCTACGATTCCTCCGCCGCCGAGGTGGCGCGCGAGGACGATCCTCTGACGCTGAACCCCGCCGAGCCGCGGCACATCTACGACCTCTCCAAGGCGCTGGGGGAGAACATCGCGCTGACCCAGACGAGCGGCCGGGGCGCGGTCGCGCGGCTCTCCAACGTCTTCGACTGGCAGGCCGGCGCGCCGGGCTTCCTCTCCGAGTGGCTGATCCGGGCCGCCGGGGCCGACCGCGCCTTCACCCTGGACTCCAGTCCCGGAGTCGCGCGCGACTACATCCACGTCGACGACGTGGTCGACGCCCTGCTGGCCATCGCCGCCGCGCCCGCGCCGGGCATCGTCAACGTCGCCTCCGGCGAACTCGTCGAGAACCGCCAGATCGCCGAGGTCTTCGCCGCCGCCGGCTGGCGGGTGGACTTCGCGCGGGACGCGGCCCCGCCGGCGCCGCCTTGCGCCTCGGTCGCCAAATTGAGAGACCTCGGCGTGTCCCCGCGCCCGGCGCTGGACGTCGTTCGCGGCTATCTGGAGAGCCTGGCGTGAAGCTGATCGACCACACGCCCGAGAGCCTGGCCGACTACGTGACCGCCCAGGTCGCCAATCTCGTCCCCGACGGTCGCCACCAGGCGCTGCGCGAGGCCGTCGGCCGGCATCAGGACGAGGCGCTGGCCCGCACCCTCGCCTGCATCGACAAGGTCGCCGCCTGGCGCCCCGGCGAGTTCAACTACCTGCACTCCTCGCAGTACTGCCAGTATCTCTACTACCTCTCGAACACCATCTGGGTGCGGGAGAAGGACGCCGCCTCGGCCACCCGCCTGTTCCTGCTGAACAAGGCGCTGAACGGCATCGACCTGTTCTACGAGATCGCCATGCCGGCCCACTTCTTCGTCGGCCATTCGGTGGGGATCGTGCTCGCCAAGGCGACCTACGGCGACTACCTGGTGCTCTACCAGAACTCCACGGTCGGCCGGCACATCGACAAGATTCCGACCGTCGGCGAGGGGGTGATCATCTACCCCAACTCGGCGGTGATCGGCGCCTCGGTGGTGGGCGACGGCTGCGTCGTCAGCCAGGGCGCCCGCATCGTCGACAAGCAGGTTCCGCCCCGCTCGGTCGCCTTCACCGCTCCCGGCGGCGAGCTGTCGCTGCGCCCCGCGCCCGAGGACCTGCTGAAGGAATACTTCCGGCTCTGAGCCGGCCGCGCTGCGCCGGGGCCGGCTTTCCGTTAGGCTGCCGCGGGGCCGCCAATGGCTCCGTCGCATGAGCCTCAATCTAGATGTTGCTTGTAGCCTCGGCCGTCGTCCTCCTGCTGGTGGTCCTGAACGGCCTCTTCGCCATGTCCGAACTGGCGATCGTGTCGGCCCGCAAGTCGCGTCTGCAGACGCTGGCCGACCGCGGCGACAAGGGGGCGTCCTCGGCGCTTAAGCTGGCCGACGAGCCCACACGCTTCCTGTCCTCGGTTCAGGTCGGCATCACTCTCATCGGCATCCTGGCCGGCGCGTTCGGCCAGGCCACCATCGCCGCCGAGCTGGACGCGCTGCTCGAGACCGTCCCTGGCTTCGCGCCCTATTCGGAGGCGGTCTCCACCGGGCTGGTGGTCGTGGTCATCACCTACCTGTCGCTGATCGTCGGCGAGCTGGTGCCCAAGCGGATCGCCCTGATCATGCCCGAGGGCATCGCCGCGGTCGTGGCGCGCCCGCTGAGCCTGCTGGCCGTGGTCATGGGACCGTTCGTCACCCTGCTCACCGCCTCGACCACCGGCGTGCTCCGGCTGCTGCGGGTGAAGGACGAGGCCGGCCAGCAGATTACCAAGGAGGAGGTCGAGACGGTGCTGGCCGAAGGCGCCGGCGCCGGGGTGATCGAACCCGAGGAGCGGGTGATGATGCACGAGGTCATGCGGCTGGGCGACCGTCCGGTCAGGGTGGCCATGACCCCGCGCACCGACGTCTACTGGGTCTCGCTGGACTCACCGGAGGACGAGCTGCGTGAGGCGATCCGGCGCTGCCCCTACTCGCGTATCGTGGTCCTGGCCGGGCACGACTTCGACAACGCCATCGGCGTGGCCCACAAGCGCGACATCGCCGACGCCCTGCTGGCCGGCGGCCCGCTGGACCTGAAGACGCTGCTGCACGAGCCGCTCTTCCTGCCCGAGACCACCTCGCTGCTGCGGGCGCTGACGCAGCTGCAGTCCTCGTCCACCCATCTGGCCATCGTGGTCGACGAGTTCGGCGGCTTCGAAGGCGTGATCACGCCCATCGACATCCTCGAGATGATCGCGGGCGACTTCCCCGAAGAGCACGACAGCCTCGAACAGCTCATCGTCGAGCGGGAGGATGGCAGCTGGCTGGTGGACGCCCGCATCGACCTGGTCGAGCTCGGCGACCGGCTCGAGGAACCCTTCGAGGGCGGCTCGGGCTACCACACGCTGGCCGGCCTGATCCTCGACCGCCTGGGCCGCTTCCCGGTGGAAGGCGAGCATGTGCTGCTGGGCGCGTTCGACGCCGAGGTGGTCGACATGGACGAGCGCCGCATCGACAAGCTGATCCTGCGGCGGACGATCACGGGCGCGAACGGCGGCGGGGCTCAGGCGCCGGCCGGCTGAGCCGCTCCCCCGCGGGGCCGGTCAGGCCACGGCGCGCGCCGTCTGGCCGGCCACCGCCCTGGCGATCATCTCGTAGAAGTCGCGGGCGAAGGCCTCGGGCTGACCGAGGGGGCTCTGTTTGATGCGGTCGCGCAGGTTGCGGCGCAGCTCGCGGCGCTGTTCGCGGTC